>VOFC01002397.1_pt1 | contig 101565 bp, 144 predicted proteins | sample 5384161 | NCBI WGS metagenome assembly VOFC01 (sample SAMN12384722, study PRJNA508395) | human gut metagenome | isolation source: healthy gut B | host: Homo sapiens
ATCTTCGTAAGCCGCAATGTTTTTCAGGGTCTGGGCATGCTCAGCCTGCAGTGCTTCAATTTCCAGACCGATCAGTTTATACAGACGCATATCCAGAATGGCATTTGCCTGATTCTCCGTAAAATGCAGTTTTGCCGCAGCTTTTTCAGATGCTTTGGTACGGAAACGGATTCCTTCTGTTATGCCTTCTACCAGACATTTCTTGACCTGTTCACGATTTTACTGCCACGGAGGATCTCAATGATCAGGTCGATCACATCACACGCTTTGATCAGTCCTTCCTGGATCTCCTGTTTTGCTTTTTCTTTACCAAGAAGATTTTTTTATATTTTCTGGTTGCCAGTTCAAACTGAAAATCAATGTGATGTTCGATGATCGCTTTTAATCCCAGCGTTTCCGGCTTTCCGTTTGCCACGGCAAGCATATTGACACCGAACGTGTCCTCCAGTCTAGTCTTTTTGTAAAGCATATTGATGATATTCTGCGTATCTGCATTTTTCCTGAGCTCCAGAACGATCCTTATACCGTCTTTCGAGGACTGATTGGAGATATCGACGATATCTGTGGTGGTTTTGTTCTCTACCAGCCCTGCGATATCATTTAAAAAATTTGCCGATATTTGCCCCCATCATGGTATATGGGATCTCTGTGATCACAATGCGTTCTTTTTCCGCCTTTGAGCTTTTCAATCTCCACACGTCCACGCAGGCGGATCTTGCCTGTCCCTGTCTCGTAAACGGAAAGCAGATCGTCTTTGTTGATAACAATGCCGCCGGTCGGAAAATCCGGACCCTGAATATACTGCATCAGTTCTTCCGTCGTGATCTTATGATTTAAAATCGTTGCCTTGACGGCATCGATCACCTCGCTCAAATTGTGCGGCGGTGTGCTGGTCACCATACCAACGGCGATTCCTTCTGATCCATTTACGAGAAGATTCGGAAGCCGCACCGGAAGAACCTGAGGTTCTTTTTCTGTTTCATCAAAGTTTGGTACAAAATCCACCACATCTTTATCCAGATCCGCCAGAAAGGTCTCCTGGGTTACTTTCTGAAGGCGTGCCTCGGTGTATCGCATGGCCGCGGCGCCGTCGCCCTCGATAGAGCCAAAATTTCCATGACCGTCCACCAGAGGCAGTCCTTTTTAAAGTCCTGTGCCATCACAACCCAGAGACTCATAGATCGAGCTGTCGCCATGCGGATGATATTTACCCATGGTATCGCCGACAATACGGGCACATTTACGATATGGGCGGTCATAACGGATTCCCAGTTCATACATATCATAAAGCGTTCGTCTCTGTACCGGTTTCAGTCCGTCACGCACATCCGGCAGTGCCCTTGAGACAATGACACTCATGGCATAATCAATATAGGATTTCTGCATCAGCTCCGAATACTCTGTCCGGATGATCTGTTCCTGTTCTCTATCCATGTCGTAACTTTCTCCTTATTTCAATCCTGTTCTTGTGATTCTGCCATCAGATGCTTCATCTGTTCGAAGCGATTCTATATTTTGTTTCGTTCTATATATCCAGTTCTGCGTCATGCGCATGTTCATAAATAAATGTCTTTCTCGGTGGAACATCATTTCCCATCAGAAGCTCCGTCACCTCACTCGCCATACGGGCATCTTCGATCTCCACCCTTTTCAGAATACGTGTTTCCGGATTCAGTGTGGTCTCCCACAGCTGCTGCGCGTCCATCTCACCAAGACCCTTGTAGCGCTGCAGCGTGAAATTGCCTTTATGTGTTTTGCGGTAACGCTCCAGTGCTTTATCGTCGTACAGATACTCTTCTTCTCCTCTGGAAGGCATCGCTTTGTAAAGCGGCGGCATTGCAATATATACATGTCCTTCATAGATCAGATCCGGCATAAAACGATAAAACAGCGTCAGAAGCAGGGTTGAGATATGAGCACCGTCCACGTCGGCATCTGCCATGATCACGATCTTATCGTAACGGAGTTTTGTGATATCAAAATCATTACCGTATCCTTCTGAGAATCCACAGCCAAATGCATTGATCATTGTTTTGATCTCGGCATTAGCAAGAACCTTATCAATACTTGCTTTTTCGACATTCAAAATCTTACCGCGAATCGGCAGGATCGCCTGGAAATTACGGTTTCTTGCCGTTTTGCAGATCCCCCCGCAGAATCTCCCTCCACGATAAAAATTTCGCATTTTGAAGCATCGCGGCTTTCACAGTTTGCCAGCTTTCCGTTGGAATCAAAAGAATATTTCTGCTTTGTAAGCATGTTTGTTTTTGCTTTTTCTTCTGTTTTGCGGATTTTGGCTGCTTTTTTCCGCACAGGAGAGCACGCTCTTTAATACTTCCAGATTTCGGTCAAAATAGCGGACCACCTCATCTCCTACCACCTTCGCCGTTGCTTTTGAGGCATCCTGGTTATCCAGCTTGGTCTTGGTCTGACCTTCAAATCGCGGAGCCGGATGTTTTATAGAAACAACCGCCGTCATACCGTTTCGGATATCTGCCCCGGTAAAGTTGGCATCCTTTTCTTTTAAAATCCCAAGCTCTCTTGCGTAAGTGTTCATCACCGTGGTAAAGATGGTCTTGAAGCCGGTCAGGTGAGTGCCGCCCTCAGCATTGTAAATATTGTTACAGAAACCCAGGACGTTCTCATGAAACTCATTCACATACTGAAACGCACATTCTACATGAATGCCATCCGCCTCTCCACACAGATAAACCGGCTCGTGGATCGTTTCCTTTTTCTTATTTAAATCCCGGATATAGCCGACGATACCGTCCGGCTCATGAAACGTGACCGTCTCTTTCTCTTCATCCGCAGATCCTTGAATACGATCGTAAGATTTGGATTCAGATAAGCAGTTTCGTGCAGCCTGCTCTTTACTTCTGCTGCCGAAAAACGAGTCTTTTCAAAAATCTCCGCATCTGGAAGAAAACGAATCCAGGTTCCTGTTTCTCTGGTCTTTGCAATAACCGGGAGCAAACCGTTTTCCAGTTCGACCGTCGGAATCCCTCTCTCGTAACGGTCATAGTGCACGCAACCTTCACGGCTTACTTTTATTTCCAGCCATTCGGACAAGGCATTTACAACGGAAGAACCGACACCATGCAAACCTCCGCTGGTCTTATAGACCGAATTATCAAACTTACCGCCTGCATGCAGCGTCGTGAAAACGAGACGTTCTGCCGACATGCCTTTTTTCGTGCATGCCCACCGGAATACCACGTCCATTGTCTTTGATGGTTGCAGAGCCGTCTTTTTCCAGTGTCACTTCAATGCGGTCACAGAAACCAGCCAGATGTTCATCCACCGAGTTATCTACGATTTCATATATTAAATGGTTCAATCCTTTTCTTGAGACGCTTCCAATATACATTCCCGGTCTCTTCCGGACAGCTTCCAGTCCTTCCAGTACGGAAATACTGCTTGCATCATAGGTGCTTTTTTTTTTTGCCATATTTTCCTCCTTGCTCAAAACACATGCTTGTTCTTATCACACCCCAAAACAAATGTTCTCTTATGGGGCAAAGAAAAAAAGCTGCTTTGTTTTCTAACAAAACAGCCTTCTTAGCAGTTCCAAGGGGAATCGAACCCGAGTTTACGCCGTGAGAGGGCGTCGTCTTAACCGCTTGACCATGGAACCTTATCTTTTTGTTTTTTGTCTTGCCTCAAGACTTCTTAATAATATACCATGTTTCGGGAAATGTCAACACCTTTTTAAAAAATTTTTAAACTTTTTTATTTTTTGAATTTTCATGTTTTTTCTGCATGATACAATAATTCCAAAGATTCCAGGATCAAACATATGAAAGCATTCCTGTGCTGTCTTTTTTAAGATACCAAAATAGTAAAGAAAAAGGAACGATACCGAAGTACCGCTCCTTTTCTTTCATTTAATTATAAGTTTTTCATGCTTTGAAAATCCTATTTTTAATTTTAACTCTTTTTTGCTTTTGCTCATTGCACTGATCAGTTTTCCTTTGATCGTTGCAATCTTGTAGTAGTAAGTCTTGCCGGCTTTCAGACCTTTCTTATTTGTGACAGAAGTTGCATTTTTTCTGGTAGTAGCCACTTTTCTGTAACCACTGTTTTTCTTCGTAGAACGATATACAACAACTTTTGCACCTTTTACTTTCTTCCAGCTCAGTTTTGCGTTCTTAGATCCTGCTGTTGCTTTCTGGATCTTCGGAGCTTTTTGCAAGTTTCACTGCTACAGCTGCACCGGCTTTGCTTACAACCTTGCCGTCTTTGAAACTGCCACTGCGTAGTAAGAAGCACCTTTGACTGCTTTCTTATCTTTTACGGTCGTTTTGCCTGCTGCGGTTGTACCAACCTTGGTTGCTTTGCCCTTTACTACACGGTATACATCGTAAAATGCTGCATCTTTTACTGCTTCTACCGTTACATTTACAACAACACCTGTTTTGGTAACTTTTGCTTTTGCTGCTTTTACCTTCGGTGCATCCAGAGCAACTGCAGGAGTCTCTGCCTTCTTCAGGGCTGCCTGTGCATTTCTAAGTGCCAGTGTCAGGCTTTCCAGGGTTGCTTTATCTGCATCTGCCGGAGCATTTTTCAGTGCCTTGTAAGCTGCATCAAATACTTTCCAGCTTGCTTCTTCATAATCTTTCTGTCCTGCATCTGCAATCGCCGCTGCGTCTTTCAGTGTGTTGGCTGCGTTTTCTTTTGCTTTTTCCAGATCAGCTGTTTCCTGAAGTACCAGAGCATCTTTTGCATCATTCAGATCTTTGATTGCCTTTTCAAGTTCTGCTACGGTTACTCCGTCTTTGCCTGGAAGATCTTTCACTGCTTTATATACTGTCACTGCATTATTATAAGATGCCACTGTATATTTGTTACCATTTGCCATCAGATCATCATAAACAGCTGTCAGCAGACTGTTCAGTTCTTCTTTCTTGGCAGCAACTTTCGTTTTCAGACCTTTCTTCGCATCGCTGATCGCTTTGACTGCGTCTTCAATTTCGGTCTTGGATGCATCTGTCTTGTCTTTCAGTGTATTTGCTTTTGCCAGAGCATTCTTCAGAGGTGCATAGCTTTCTTCTGTATAATCAGCTTCCACAATATCCTTCACAGCATTGATCGCTGCTGCCAGATCTGCCTTATCCTGTGCAGATGCTTTGTTTGTTGTAACAGTCAGTGTGATCTCTTTTGTGCTTGTCTTGGTTGCATCAGATGCCAGAGTTGCCGTTACTTTTACTTTTTGCTGTACCTGCTGCTGTCACTGTCACTGCATTGTCTTTTTACAGTTGCACCTGTTGTACCTGCGTCTGTTACTGTGTAGGTATAGTTTACAGTTCCGTCATGTCCTTCTACCTTGCAGTCACCGGTTACCTGTGCTTTTGCACTCAGTGTTACTGTCTTGCTGTCTGCTACGCCAAGATCAATCGTCTGATCTGCAACACCTGTGATCTCGCCAACTACACAGGAGCAAACAATTTTTGCAGTTTTCGGGAATGTCTTGGTAACGGTCATGGTCTTTCCGTCTGCCGCAATCGTAACGGTTGCATCATCTACGCTTGGTTTGCTGATGTCGGTAAATTTGAATCCGGAACGAGCCGTGTATACGGTTGTTGCCGTGTATACCGTCTCTCCTGCAAACTTGGCATCTTTTTCAAGAGCAGTACCGTTTGCTGACCATGTTGTCACTGCTGTGTATGGAATTGCAGAAATATCAGCATCTGGTGCCACCTTTTCCAGAGCGGCCTTGATCTCATTATAAGATTTTGTCAGACCTTCTGAATAATCGGTGCCTTTGTAAAGTTTGATATCTGCAATCTTACCATCTACCTGATCCAGTGTAGAGTATTTAACACCGTTTCCATCTGCCTCGTGGTTTGTACTCTTTTCAGTATTGTATCCGATTGTAAAGATACTGGATGCATAAGATTTAAATACAACCTGGTATCCATCTGATGCATTTACTCTTCCCGGTGTAGCTTCACCAGCTTTTCCATCTACATAAAGCTGCATATTTGTTCCGGTATATACCAGTGCGATATCATGCCACTCTCCCCAGAAGGTATCGGCATCATATTTATACTGTACCTCCGGCCATTTACCTTGTGCATCGCAGCAGTACAGGATCACGCGGTCGTTTGCACCGTCTACCTGGATACCATACTGAGAATCCATCTTACCAAGGATATTTACAACTTCATCAGTTTTATTGTTCAGTTTTACTTTTGTGCGAAGAACCATCGGTGTATCACCGGATACATCAAATTTATCATTGTTTGCTCCGTTGTTCGGTGCAGTCAGTCTTCCCTGGAATGCCAATACGCCGCCATCTACAACGACCGTTGTCGGAACGTCATCTTTCACTTCCAGTGTAGCCGGTTTCGCAGACTGGTCTTCCATTGCAACATAGCTTGGTACTACTGCAGTTTCTCCGGCTACCGGTGCTGTATAAGAAAGCCTCGGTGCTGTGATCACAGAATCTTCGGTAACTGGCGGAGCCGGTGTTTCAGCTTTTTTCAGTGCTTTGATCGCATTTGCCAGTGTATCTGCGATTGTCTGAACATCCTCATCTTTTGTCTCGTCGGTAACAGCGTTTGCTGCATCCCAGGCTTCTTTGAATGTCTTGTAAGAATCCTCGGTATATTTATCAGCAGATTCTACTTTTTCTGCATCTGCAAGTGCTGCTGCCAGAGCTTTGCGTGCTTCTGATTCTACAGGAACTGCATCTTTTTCACCGATCACGCCGAATTCTGCTGCGTTAATGAACATATTCGCCTCAGCACCGGCTGTCTTGGTAACTTCAACTTTTACATCTGTGACATTTGCGTATTCTGTGCCAAATTCTAATGTTTTCTCAACAAAGTTCTGATCTGCACCTTCTGCATCTTTCTTTACATAAGTCCATGCAGCATCACCTTCTACCGTTCCTGCCAGAGTCCAGTTTGCACCATTGTCTGTGGATACAAAAACTTTGCATTCAGAAATCGCACCATTTGCAATGTTTCCTTCTTTATCATAATGATTTCTCGGTATGTAAGTAAATGCTTTCACCTTTGTGGCTTTTTTGCCAGTGTAATGGTATATGTATTATTACCGGTCAGTTTTCCGTCTGCATAAGTTGCCTTTGGTTTGGATGAATCGCTCCAGTTTGTATGCCAGTAAGTATTGACATTGCCATCCAGTGCATTATTTATTGCACCATCTTCGCTTTTTTGTTTCAACACTGTCGGCCTTACCAGTCAGCCCTTCCAGTTTTCCGTACTCTTTATCTGATGGTTTTGTTGTTCTGCCGGTACGCTGAATGTATGTGTCAGAACCATAGTCTTTCCATTTTCAGAGACTTCAGCATCTACATTTACATCTGTTTCCCCTACTTTAATGGTAGCTGGTATATCAGAAAATTTATATCCATCCTCAGCTGTAAGTGTAACTTTCAGAATATAATCTTTTCCTGCTTCAAATTCTGTTACCGGTACACTTTCACTGTCTGTCCACTCCGTCTTAATGGTATAACCTTGTTCATCTGTAGCTGTTACATCTTTCGGAGTCTCACCTTTCGCTGGTGCAACGGCAGTAATTGCAGGTGCTGTAATATCCCAATCTTTAGAAACTTCAGACTCTTCTTTGCCAGTTACACCAAATTCAGCTGCATTGATAAATTTATTATCATTAGATGTTACTTCACCTTTTGTACTCAAAACTTCGAACTTGATATTTGTAACACCCTCTACCGGCTTATCAAAAGTAATGGTTCTCTTCACATCACTGTCTGTGTAGGTCCATTCTCCGCTTTCTCCTGCTTTTGTCCAGGTTTTTCCATCGTCAGTGGATATATGTACATTACATTTTTGTAATATAACCATTACCTGTAACCGTACCATCCGCTTTTGTTCCTGGAATATAAGTAACTGCACTTACGGTATAAGTGGTATCTAACTTGACATAATAATTATTGTTCTGATTCTGTGTCGGATCTTCCTGATTCAAAATCACATTGTTGGATGGATTGTACTGTGAATGCCAGAAAGTAGTTTTGTCACCATCTGTTGCTTTTTCAGCCGGTCCATTACCATTTTTTTCACCCTGTGTTTCTATGCTGTCAGCTGTTCCTGTCAGAGCACTTGCTGGTAAAGCTGTATACTCTTCTGTCGGTGGAATTTCCTTATCTTCACCAAAGGTATGTGTCAAGGTCATGGTGTTTCCGTCATCAGAAACAACTGCATTTACTTCCACATTTTCTTCTCCGACTTTAATGGTAGCCGGTTTACTCTCTTCAGTAAATTTATAACCTGCCTTTGCAGTAAGAGTAGCTGTCAGTGTATATGCTTTATCTTCTTCAAATGTTGTAACTGCATCACCCTTGGAATCGGTCCATGCAGTTGCAACAGTATAATTCGGTGCTGCATTTTCATTGGCTGCTTCTGCGTCAATATTCAAAATTTGAGTTCTGTTCTCCAGAGATGCCATAACTGTATCGTAAGATGCATCTGATGCAATTGCATCACCGCCGCTGTAAAATGCAACATCTGCAAATTTTCCATTATACACTCCCTTATAGCTTCCATCGCTGTTTTGTTTTGCAACATTATATCCCATTGTAAAGGTACTGTTATCAAAACTAGACCATTTTGCTGCAGACGGTCTTCCGCTTGTCACAGAACCTTCTTTTCCATCTACAAACAGCTTCATACTGCTTCCTGTATAAACAGCTACTACTTCATGCCATTTGCCCCAAAAATCATCAGGAACTGCAAAGTTTACTTCTGGCCATGAATTATCACTGTTGCATGAATAAAACGCAATTTTACTGCTATTTATCTGAATACCGTACTGGTTATCCATTTTACCCATCAGGTATGTGTCACTGGAATCAACAGCATCCGTTTTCATACGGAATTTCATAACCATCGGTGTATCACCAGTCACACTGAGTTTGCTGTTATTTTCTCCATCATTTGCTGCTGTGATCTGACCTGAAAATGCCTGGATATCGTTTCCGTCATTGTCAGCATCCTTTGTAACTGCCACATTCTCTGATGTCAGGGTTGCCGGATTTTCTGCCGTATCCTTAAACACCTGTGCTGTTGTACTATGATCCAGAGTTACTGCATCATCTGTGCTCTCCCCTGCAACCGGTGCTGTTGCAGAAATATTTGGTGCTGCAAGGTTAACTCTGCTGTCTGTTGCTTCTTCTGAAGCTGCAAGAGCACTCAATGCTCCAAGTCCGGATACCGGTGCACTTGTCACAACCATAGTACCTACCAGTAATCCTGCTAAAACCTGTTTGAATTTCATACGTTTTTACCTTTTCCTTTCATAAATATTTATGGCAGACATCTGTATCGCTGTCTGCTTCTCCCTGTGGTAACTGCTGTTACTGCACTGTGAAACATCTCATGCTGTTCCACTCTTATTTTATTCCAAGACTTCTTCGCCTCAAAACTAGGTATAGTATACTATACTTTTTATTCTATTTCAAGTCTTTTTTGTAATTTATCACCAGTTTTATTACCAATATTGTGTTTCTGTTTTATTATTTGTGCTGCTTTTTTAATTATTTTCTGCTATTTCCTGCATTTTTTCGTGCATATCAAAACCATTTTTTGAGAATTCTTTTTGCTGCACAGGTATATCAAAAGCAGGTGTATCAGCTTTATATCGCTGATACACCTGCCTGCCGAACATCACACCGTTTTAACGTAAGTTACTCGATCGGATCGGTTTCGATGATGAATTTGACGTTGCTGTCCACACCGGATGCTTTTCCGCTGAAAGTATCGTATGTACACTCGTCAGAGCTGAGTGCTTTGATACGGTCGATCACCGTGAGCAGATCATCTTCTACGGTTTCTTTGAGTTTCTTGGTGCCTTCTTCTTCGAATTCAGAAGTTCCGTCTGCCAGTTCTTTTGCTCCGTCTGCCAGCTGGCTGATACCATCTGCTACCTGTCCGCTTGCGGTCTGAAGGGTACCGGCTCCTGTGAAGAGCTCATCTACGCCGGAAAGCAAGGTTGCAGAGCCATCTGTCAGAGTTGCATTATTAGATACCAGGGTAGATGCTCCTGCCGAAAGCTGCGTGGAAAGCTGAGATACACCGCTTGCCAGCTGTTTGGTTCCTTTCTGCAGTGTCTTGACCCCTGCATTCAGTACCGGTGCGTTCTGTTTCAGTTCTTTTTGCTCCGGATGTAAGCTGATCGTTGTATGAGCCAAGTGAATCGAATCCGCTCAGCAGACTTGCGATTCCGGCTCCCGCACTCGGAAGAGATGCAGTCTGTGTTTTCAGAGTCTTTACATTTCCGGCAAGTGTATCGATTGCAGCATCCAGTCCCTGCATGCCTGTATTCAGTACTTTGACACTGGTTGTCAGCTGTGTCATCGGTGCTTCCGGAATGCTCACACCGGAAAGTGTTGCCAGTTTTGTCTGCATGCCATCCAGTTTTGTGCTCATCTGTCCAGCTGCACTCTGAAGGGTCTCAAGGCTGGTCTTCATATTCTGAAGTGTTGCAGTCAGTGATGCCGTGTCGATACCCGGCATGCTGATTTCGACATCCGGTGCCGTTACCTGATCTACCGCTGTCACGCCAGTAGTATCTGCAGATACGGTGGTATCCACTTTGGATACGCTCGGCAGATTTGATTTTGCAGCGGTCAGAGAATTTACCAGATCTGTATTGCCGGCTGCCTGTGCTGCTGCAATCGCTGTATCAAGAGCGGCTCTTGCACTCTCAATCTGACCATTCGCCGTGTCAATCTGACCATTTGCCGCTGCCACCTGGCTGTTTGCACTTTCAACTGCAGAATTCACAGAGGATTTTGCTGCATCGAGTTTGCTGTTGCGGTCTGCAATCTGTGCATTGACATTCTGAACGGATGTGCCCATTGCTGTTGTGATCGCAGTCTGTGCCTGTGTCTGTAAAGTAGTAAGGGCAGTGCTGATTGTCTGAAGCTGTGCTGCCAGTGACTGTCCGTCTGCCATCAGCTGTGCTGCCGGTGCTTTGATGGAGCTGTCTACTGCACCTGAAAGTTCTTTGCCCTCTGTAATCAGTTCACTTCCTGTCTGAGCAAGTCCGTTAACCTGTGATGCCAGTCCGGACAGACTTTCAAGAGAACTCTCAAGCTGTGCCGTTCCGGCTGCCAGAGCAGAAGAAGCCGCCTTGAGATCTTCCTGTGTACTGCCTTCTCCGTCCATTGCGGCATACATCTGATCGATCGCTGTGCTCACCTGTGAAAGACCTGTTGTCAACGGTTTCAGTGCTTTTGCACCGTCTGCCAGTTTCTTTTCACCTGCGATGTAAGAAGTCACACCGTCTGCCAGTGTGGAGGTTCCTTTTGTATAGGTCTGTACACCGGATACGATGCTGTTTACACCATTTTTGTATTCTGTTACTTTTCCGGTCATAACACCCTTGCTTCCGAGATATTTCTGGATACCCTGATTCAGCTGTTCTGCACCCTGTGTATACGCGTTGATTCCGCTGTCCAGCTGTTTTGCACCGCCGTTCAACTGATCGATACCATCCTTTAAGGTCTGGATTCCGTCATCAAACTCTCCATATTTCTCATTCAGAGTATCTGCACCGTCAGACAGCTCTTTGGAACCATCAACTAGTTTCAGTGCAGCATCCTCGAGATCATCCAGGGCATCTGTCAGCTCATCGGTATCCGAGATGCTGTCCACATCCAGCTGTTTTAAAATGTCCGTCATTGCTACGGTGAAGGTGGAGTCCATCTCGAAATCCGTTACATCCGCTGTAATCTCCAGACTCTCCGGAAGTGTGATATCTTTTTCCTGATCTTTGGAAAGGTTCAGGCTTTCTTTTAAACCTGGCATTGCCACACCGATCACAATATTTCTGCTTCCATCGGATACCACTTTTCCATTGTCGATCACAATGTTGGAGAAATGTTCATCCGGAAGGATCATTCCGGTCACCATAACAAATGGATTATAAATATTTTCTGTCTTGCCGTCGATTTTTTTGTTGTTGTTTTTGCTTTGTTTTCATAATTTACCTGAATCTTCAGCTTTCCGCTCTTGCCGACCAGATCATTTGGATCTGTTTCTACACCATCCAGAAAATATTTAAGCTTTACAGATACCGGAAGTTCTTTGCTTGTAGTACCCTGATAATAAATATCGGAACCGTCTGCCTGCCAGCTCATGGAGTCACCGCTTCCGGTGTAAGTTTCATCGCCCTTTACATTCTCGATATCCTGCAGATCGGATTTGTCTTTTATCGTACTGTCACCATTGCTGTTTTTCAACCAGTTTGATACGGTAACGTCTGTCGTATTTCCGGATGCATCCGCATTGACATAAACGGTTTCTTCTTTTGATACATCTGCGGCAGCTGCACTTTACCGGCACGCCACCCATTACAGCAGCCATTCCCACTGCAATTCCTCTATAAACAACTTTTTTTGTATTTACATTTTTTCTGATTTTTTTGCCATGATCTATTACCTCCTGCTGCCGCCTCTTCTGCGACATTTTCTAAGCCAGCTCCTCTTTTCACGTGACATTATATGCTTTGCGGCTTTTATATTTCATTAGTCACTATTGAGATGATGTATAATTTTTCGACACATTTACGGAAGTGTACAATTTTTTACATCGCCGCTTCCTTTGCCTATTTTTCTTCTTTCTAAGAAGTAGTATAGTAGAAAGAAGTTAAGAATACTATAGGGTTTGTTTGTGTTTTTTCTCATAAATAAAAAAGAAGGTGATATTTTGAATACACAGGACGTAACACGCTCCGTTATCCGTCTGGAACTTGCAAGAGCTTTTCGCGGTATGGAAAGTAATCCGAAACGAACGCTCCGCAAACTGGCAGATCTCGGAAAAGTATGTGCCAGAGGATCGGTGCAAAAAGAAATATTCGGCATTTTTCAGCAGTGTCTCAGATATAAAGACAGTCCTTATTTTTCTGTTATGCAGAATCTCGTCAGAAATGTATCGGCAGAAAATCTGACTACTTTCGGTATGAACCTCGGTTACAACAGCTGGACGGACGGTGCAAAAAAAATCCGTGCAAAAAGGGATAATGAAGGCATCTTAACTTCCTGGATCCAGATACTGGATCTCTCACAGAACGAATGGACAGCTGAAAACCTCAATGCTTTTATTGATTTTTTGGAAAACATATGGTGTCTGCACTTATGCTTTCCTTCCATCTGCCTCCTTTTCAGAGAACACGTTTCTGCCGGAGGTATTTCAAAAAGCAGAATGACTGTGCATTCTTATGGTTTCTTTCGGATGTGGATTCTTTCTGTATCAATATGGATGATTATAAAGATGTGCAGAATGTAATGCCAATCTTCAAAATGGAAGCTTTAATGGAATCTGAAATCCATCAGATATTAAGTGCCCACAAAAAACTTTATGGCGTTTATCAGCTATATAATGAACAGAATATCCGGGAATGCATTTCACGGAAAAGTCTGGGGCTTCTGTCTTCTCTTGGCACACCATTTCTGTTTTTTTTATCAGAAGACAGAAAAAGCGACACCAGCAGTGCCGCTTCCAGATTTGCCGTGGATACCCGCATGAAGCAGGCATATCCGTTTTTAGCTGTTGATTTTTATTCTGATATCACACGGATCAATGAGATTATTTCAGGTGATCCGCTCCCGATTCATATCACAGAACGGATGAATCGGCTGCTTTCTTCTGTTTAACTTCCAGAATCTTTTTCGCCCCCAGGGAAATTGTCTCATCCAGCTGTCGGACAAATTCTCTGGGCTGCATAATATTCTCATCCATTACCCAGCGGATAATCGCCATCAAAAAAGCATCTCCGAAAAACCGCAGAAAAAAAGCTTCTTCTTTTCCGGCACCCATGATCTGATCCGCAAGATACTTCAGATATGGATCCATCACTTCTGAAAAATATTCCTGGAAAGAATTCTGTCCTTCCATCTTCAATGCCACACGGTAAAAATCTCTTTCCTGATATAGATAAACGCAGATATCTTCCAGAAGCTGCAATGCATCTTTATATTCCTCCAGATGGATATTGCTCACAAATTCTGTATAAAAGATCCAGTTGATCAGATCGTACTTGTCTTTGAAATGATAATAAAAACTGTTGCGATTCATACCGCATGCTCCGCATATATCGGAAATGCTGATCTTGGAAAGCTTTTTTTTCTTTCATCAGAGCTTTCATCGCCGCTGCCATCGCATTCCTTGTGATATTGGAATCTGCCATTTTCTCACCTCATAAACACACTTTTCCTGTATCTTATACCATCCTTCCAAAAGGTGCAAGCAACTTTTTTCCATTTTATTGCATTTTTTTCACTTTTCTTCTATACTGAATGAAACAAAACAGTATCTGTAATATCGGGCACAGGTCGAAGGACTTCCTGCCAAAATCGTAAGAATGCAACTGAAATCGGAAAGGATTATATATGAAAAAATATCATTTATTTTTGCCTCTTCTTGGCATCCTGCTGCTGGTTTCCGGCGGATGCAGCAAACGAAAGGAACCGAAACCTCTGATCACGGAGGCTCCTGCAGTGGAAACAGAAATCGGAGGCTATATAACAGAAACTGAAAGCAGCACGCCAGAATCACAGTCCGTATCCGGTACGATCCGCTTGCCGATCCAGGAACCGGAACACCAAAACGAATCCAGCACAGAATCCGAAGTTGTTTCTGCATCTATTTATATAGGAAGCAATGGAAGTTTCCGTGCTAATCCCTATGCCGGCGGAGATATTGTCACGCCGGAATCTCTGATCGCTGCAATGGCTGATCTGACCGGATGGAATCTGGATCTTGCCGAATCTGTCACCGGAGAAAATGAGAACAGCCTCACAGTCTGTTTTGCCAGATCCTGCTCTCTTTTTACTGGCACTGCATCCGCTGAAAAGGAAGCATTTCCCATCTACAGCAAGGATCAGCTTTATCGTCAGATTCTTGACAGTATCTGCTATACCTTACAGGTGAATTTTTCACAGGATCAGGATCTGTCCATCTATTATTGTACCGTCGATAAAAACGGAGAAAAAATCCCCATCGAACTGGAAGATCTTGGCATCAGTGTTCCTTCCGGAGAACCTTACCAGCACTTCCCTTCTTTTTAGGATCTGTCTGCATTTCACACAATTTTCAAACAAAAAACACAATTTCATCTCATATCAAACACACAATCCTTATAAAATATTGAAAAGATTGAAAATCAGGGCGTTTTTGCCCTGATTTATAAGATCATATGTTATTTATTTAAGGAGGATATTGTTTTGATTGAAGTCAGACATTTAACCAAACGCTACGGTGACACGCTCGCTGTAGACGATTTGAATTTCACGATTGAAAAAGGCCGTATTTATGGATTCTTAGGTCCAAACGGTGCCGGCAAATCCACCACAATGAATATCATAACCGGTTATCTCGCTTCCACCGACGGAAGTGTTACGATCAACGGACATGACATTCTGGAAGACGCAGAAGCCGCAAAAAAGAACATCGGTTATCTGCCGGAACTGCCGCCGCTTTATTTTGATATGACGGTAAAAGAATATCTTGCATTTGCCGCCGAGCTGAAAAAAAATCCCAAAAGCGGAACGGAAAAATCAGATAACCAGAGTATGTGCAACCACAAAACTGGATGCCGTACAGAACCGTCTGATCAAAAATCTTTCCAAAGGTTACCGTCAGAGAGTAGGACTTGCACAGGCATTGCTCGGATCACCGGAAATCCTGATCCTGGATGAGCCTACGGTTGGTCTGGATCCAAAACAGATCTTGGAGATCCGTGATCTGATCAAAGAACTCGGAAAAGAACATACGGTTATCTTAAGTTCCCACATTCTTTCGGAAATCAGTGCTGTCTGCGACTACGTCCTGATCCTTTCACACGGAAAACTGGTAGCCAGCGACACTCTGGAAAATCTTACTTCACTGATGCAGGGACAAAATAGTCTGATCGTAACGGTGAAATCTTCCAAAGAGCAGCTGAAAGAAATTCTGCGAGGCATCACAGCCGTAAAAATTTCACTTTATGAGCGACTGCGAAGAAGAACATTGTGTAAAAGCAGAGATCAAAACCGATCCTTCTTCCGATATCCGGGAACTGCTTTTCTATCAGCTGGCAGAAAAGAATCTTCCGATCCTTGCCATGCAGCTTGTGAGACTGTCACTGGAAGATATCTTCCTCGAACTGACTGCCGATGATCAGGCAGCAAAAAAGTGATTACCGGTACACCATCTTCCCCTACAGAAAATGCGGACGATACCGATACCGACACGACAGAATCGGATACAGAGAAAGGAGACAACGAAAATGCTGTGCATATGTAAAAGAGAAATCCGAAGTTTTTTTTTTCATTCTATGATAGGATGGGTGTTCGGTGCATTCCTGCTTCTGATGGCGGGTATTTATTTTACTGCCTATAACCTGAATTATGGCTATCCACTGTTCAGTTATACACTCTCTTCCATCACCTTTCTGTTTCTGATCGTATCACCGATCCTTGCCATGCGAACGCTTGCAGAGGAACGCAAACAGAAGACGGACCAGCTGCTTCTCACTGCACCGGTGACGGTATGGCAGATTGTGCTTGGAAAATACCTGGCACTGATCGTCACTTTTCTTCTTCCGGTCGTGATCCTGTGTTTCTATCCGCTGATCATGGCACAGTACGGAAGCATTGCTTTTGCATCTACTTACGTGGCACTGCTTGGTTTTTTTCTGCTTGGATGTACCTGCCTGGCTGTGGGACTGTTCTTCTCGTCTCTTACGGAAAGCCAGATTCTTGCCGCAGTCGGAACCTTCGCTTTTCTGTTGGTATGTTATCTGATGGATGGAATCAGCGGATTTTTCCCGGAAACTGCCGGTGCTTCCTTTTTTGCACTTGTTGTCATTGTTCTGCTTATAGGTTTGCTGATTTATCATACCACACAGAACATCCTGCTTCCGCTTGTGATCGCTGTCATCGGTGAAGGTGTCCTTGCCGTTCTTTATTTTGTGAAACAAAGCATGTTCGAAGGCATCATCCAGAAAATACTGAATCTTTTCAATATGTCCAGTCACTTCAGCAATTTTACGAATAGTATTCTTGATCTTACCGGTGTTGTCTACTATCTTTCCTTTATTGGAATTATGCTGTTTCTGACGGTTCAGAGCATTCAGAAAAAGACGTTGGAATTAGGAGGTTGTCGCCATGAACATCAATTTAAAATCAAAAAAGCCGGCTAATATGCTGCGGCCAAAAAACAAAAAACTTTTAAAGAAGGGATCTTACAGCCTTGCTTTTTACGGTTGTCATCCTTGCGATCGCCGTCTTTCTGAATCTTCTGATCGGTGAGCTTCCTTCCTCTGCAACGAAAATAGATGTCAGTGAAAATAAACTTTACAGTATCGGTGACGAGACAAAGAACGTTGCTTCTTCTCTGACAGAAGATGTCACCCTTTATCTTCTTGCAGAAGACGGAAGTGAGGATGCTACATTAAACGAACTTCTGACACGTTATGCAGATCTCTCTTCTCACATTAAATATGAGAAAAAAGGACCCGGTTCTGAATCCAAGCTTTGCTTCTTCCTATACCGACGAAGATCTTGCTTCCAACAGTGTGATCGTTGTCAGTGACAAACGAAGCAAGGTGATCCCTTACAGTGATCTGTATGAAAGCAGTGTCAATTACCAGACTTACTCTATGGAAACAACTGCATTTGACGGTGAAGGTCAGATCACCGGTGCGATCGCCTATGTCACAACAGAGGATCTTCCGATCCTGTATACATTAACAGGACATGAAGAAAATGATCTTGATTCCTCCATGCAGTCTGCTATCGAAAAAAGAAAATATCGAAGTTCAGGAACTGAATCTTCTCACAGCCGGAACGGTTCCGGAAGACGCATCCTGCCTGATGATCAACGCTCCGCAGAAAGATTTCTCCGACGATGAGACCAGTGCCATTCTGACCTATCTGCAAAATGGCGGTCATGCTTTTCTGGTATCCGGATATACCACAACGGAAATGCCGAATTATCATTCTATTCTGAAACAGTATGGCGTTTCTATTGAAAAAAGGCGTTGTTCTGGAAGGTGACAACAATCATTATGTTTCCGGAAATCCTCTTTATCTGGTGCCGGAGATCCAGTCCTGCGATGCTACCGGAAGCCTTTCCGGCTCAAACAGCTACGTGCTGATGCCGATCGGTCAGAGTATCAAAACACTGGACAGCAAATCCGATGACATCACAGTAACCGATATGTTGACTTCTACCAGTTCTGCATATTTAAAAGCAGATCTGGAAAATATGGAGAGCCTTTCCAAAGAAGAGAACGATGAAAGCGGTCCGTTTACTCTGGCAGCAGCCATTACCGAAGCCATCGGAAGCGGATCTGATTCCGAAGAAGAGACTGAAACAGAAACTATTGTAGAAGGAGAAAGCAGTGCTTCTCAGGTTGAGGCTGAAAGCGAAACAGAAGCTGCCGAAGATGCAAAAGAAACCAGGCTGGTCGTTCTTGCAAGCAGTCAGTTTCTGACCAGCAATACAGACTCTGCTGTTTCCGGCGGCAATACAAAACTTCTCACAAACGCTTTAAGCTGGATGTGCGGACAGAGTTCCAGTATCTCCATTCCTTCCAAGAGTATGCAGCTGTCTTATCTGACCCTGACATCTGCAAATGTCAACCTCTGGAGCATTATTACCATTGCCGTTCTTCCGGTTCTGTTCCTGGTAACCGGCGGTGTGATCTGGCTGAAAAGGAGGAAAAAATAATGAAGAAAAAATCATTCGGACTGGCTGCGGCCGTTGCTGTTCTGATCGTACTTGGCGGCAGTTATGCACTGCTTGCCAACCATAACCGGATACAGGAGTCGGAATCAGCTGCTGCGGAATCGGAAACCGGTGTAGCAGTAGCAACGATCGCCTCTGATAAAGTCTCTTCTTTTCAGCTGGCAGACGGTGATACTTCTTTTTACGCTGACAAAAACAGACAACAGCTGGATCTGTGTTCAGGACGAGACGTTTCCGTTATCCAACGATGCTGCTTCCGAACTGGTAAATACTTTCACTTCCCTCCAGGCTGTGCGTGATCTTGGCACTGCACAGGATGGGGAAAATTATGGATTTTCGGAAAACGCTCCTACGGTCACGCTCACTTCTTCCGACAGTACAAACTGCAGCTTTGTTCTTGGCGAAGCCAACAGTATGACCGGTGATTATTATCTGAAACGTGAAGACAGCGGAGAAATTTATACCGTAAGCTCTTCCCTTGCAGATTCCTTTCATAAAACGTTAACGGATCTGGCTGAAATCGAAAGTTTTCCGACGATTTCTTCCGATAATGTCCAGGAGCTTTCGATAACCGAAGAAGGTACGACACTACTTTTTGAGAGCAGTACCACCGGTTCGGTAAAAACCTGGCAGATTTCCCAGTCTCAGGACGGAGGTAAAACAGAAAGTACTCCTGAAAAAGCGACCGTAAACACCGTGACAACCCTTGTGGACCACCTCGGAAATCTTTCTTTTGACAGTTTTGTGGATCATAAAGAAGAAAACAAAGAAAAAATACGGACTGAAGAATCCGTCCATGACGATAAACTTCCAATATACCGAAGCGACAAATTCGGATGATGCTACAACGGAAGCCGAGTCAGAAACAGACACTTCTTCCGAAACAGAAAGCGAAACAGCAAACGAAACCGAACCTGCCGAAATTCTCAGCGGATCTCTCTATGTGGGAGAACAGGCTGAAGACGGATCTTACTATGTTCAGCTCGATGGAAGCAATAATATTTATCTGATGTCAGCGGATAAACTGTCCGCATTCCAGGGATTAAATTACGATGATTATCCGGAGAGTGAAGAAGAAAGTACAGAAAGTGAAACCTCCGCCGAGTAGAAATTTACTGTTTTTTCTTTTTTCAGTACAAAAAAGATGAAATGAAAGTGTTATAGAGTGCCGGACGCAAAAAGACAGGGCACAATTTACACTTCTATAATCTTTTTTTGTTTTGCACAGAAGAAAGAAATAGCCTCCATACCGTCTGCCCGGCAGTTTACGCTATGGAAGCGAAAGTGAATTCAGCAAAATAATTTTGGCTTGAGAAAGCTTTTTTGCTTAAGCGACCCCTGGCAGGCCAGGAGCTTTTAGCAATGTGCAAACGAAACCGCATTGTAAAAACATAGTGCGTAAAATGATACAACCATGATGAATTCGAAAACAAATCGCTCTGACGGTAGCGAGGCTTCCGTCGTGAGGTTTGCGATGTTGCCGCCCCAAAGAGCCGCTGTCTGAGCCTCGAAGAGGCGAGTTTAGGCGAAGGGCGGCTAACACACGAGCGAACCGAACAGGAAACGATGCGTGTCAGGAGATTGTTTTCGAATCATCATGGCGTCTTATTTTTATATCTAAGTTTTTCTAACGCCCATCTTCTTGCCCTTCGGACAAGAAGCATCCCTCGCTCTAAAGAGCTCGGTCAATTTTTATTTGGTGGTAGACCCGAATCCTCCGTTTCTGACTGCCGTTGCATCGTCATCCACGGTAATCCCGTACTCTACAAAAATCCCCTGCATAAATCCCTGACCTTTTTCTACGGTCAGTGTCTTCTCTTGTTTGGCGTCGTTTGTGATCTTTGCAAACATATGACCTTCGTTATCGGAATAGAAATAATCGGTGTCTATGATTCCGACACTATTGTCCAGCTGCAGGCGGTATTTGAATCCCAGGCCGCTGCGAGGGTATAACTTCAGCACCCATCCTTCTTCCATCTCAACGCGGATCCCAGTCGGGATTTTGATAGTTTCGCCGGATTTCAGGCTAAAGGTTTCCGGTGTAAAAAATCGTAGCCTGCAGATCCTGCGGTTGCACGTTTTGGCAGTTTGATATCTTCGTAAATTTTCTGCAGTTTTGCTTCTGTAGTCTGAGGGAACTCTCCCATCCATCCTTCTTTAAACTGTTCAAAACTTACTTTATGAAATTTTGCTATTCTTTTCATGCTTTTTCTCCGTTTTCTGTGTCATAGGACACGGTTGTACAGGTATCCCTTATTGTCTCAGGTTCTTTTTTTTGAACATGGATACTGTCCATACTATTCGCAGTACAGACAGACTTTTCCTGTTTCCAGTGATTTTGGCACATCGATTACCCGCTGATTGCTGCTGCCTTTCCAATGAAGCTGCACATTGCGTTTGTCTTTCTCATATTCGCCGTCTACACAGACATCCACATACTGCATCACTTCAAAATGGCTGATCTGTTCCCACAGATATCCGGTGTACAGCCAGATTGTTTTCGTTGGAAATTTTTCTCTGATCTCATGCACCAGTGCACGGATATCCAGACGGTTTGCCGGATGAAGCGGATCTCCGCCGCTTAAGGTAATACCGGAGACATAGCTTTTGCCCAGTTCCTTAAACAGTTCCTCCTTTGCTTCCTGGTTAAACGGAATGCCGCCATTTGGATCCCAGGTGATCGGATTCTGACATTCCTCACAGCAGTGATTGCAGCCGGAAACCCAGAGTACAACACAATCCGTCTCCGTTTAACATATCGTCCTTTGTTATATTATGGTATCTCATATTGTCTCCCTTGCTTCTTATCATACATAAATTTATCTTAGTCGGAGAAGACGCCCACTTCTATAGACGGGAATCATCTCACATCTGATATACGCCAAAAACTGCCACTTCAAAAAAGTGGTAGTTTTCTGTATGGATCTATGTTCAGATGAAGAACTTGTAAGTGCTGTTTCTACCTGTCACTTAGTTGCCGCACTCGATACTGATCTCATTGAACAGATCAAGCACATCATCTACATTCATATTTTTTCTTCTCTTCGCCCTTTTTGTCAAGGATTACTTTTCCCTGATGCATCATGACGATACGCGTGCCGTATTCGATCGCATAGCGAAGATTGTGGGTAACCATGATGGATGTGAGCTTTTTTTCACGCACAATCTGATCCGTCAGACGCATATTGATCTCGGCAGTCTTCGGATCCAGTGCAGCCGTGTGCTCATCCAGGATCAGGAAATCCAGCGGTGTCATCGTGGACATCAGAAGTGACATTGCCTGTCTCTGTCCTCCGGACAGGGCTCCGACTTTTTACATGAAGCTTATCTTCCAGTCCGAGATTCAGCGGACGGAGCAACTCGCGGTAAGCTTCTTCTCTTTTTTTATTGACACCCTTTCCAAGGTTATAGGCTTTTCCTTTATTCTCTGCCATTGCCATATTTTCAAGGATCGTCATGGACGGGCAGGTTCCCATAGAAGGATTCTGGAAAACGCGTCCGATTCTTCCCATGCGTTTATATTCCGGCATATTTGTGATATTGGTGCCGTTGATCAGGACAGCTCCTTCATCAATCGGAATGCTGCCGCAGATCAGGTTCAGCATGGAAGTTTTTCCGGAACCGTTGCTGCCGACAACCGCAACAAACTCACCGTCATCGACTTTAAAATTAAAATTGTTGAACAGGCACATTTCATTGACTGTGCCAGGATTATAGTATTTATAAATTTCTCTGAGTTCAAGCATCGACTTTCACCTTGACCTTCCTGTTTCGTTCCATTCCAAGCACCAGGATCAGCAGGAACAATGCCGCTGTGATAAATTTCAGGTCCGTGGACTCAAAACCAAAACGAATGGCGATTGCCACACATGCTTTATAGATCACCGAACCGATTACCACGCTTGATGTCACACGCAGAATCGTTACTTTACGGAAAAGGCTGGTTCCGATGATCACACTGGCAAGACCGATGACCATCGTTCCAGTTCCCATGGATACATCGAAATATCGCTGTTGCTGTGCAAACACACAGCCACTTAATGCCACCAGGCCGTTTGAGATCGCAAGACCCACCACCTTTACCTTTCCTTTGTTTACACCAAGGGATGTAATGATATGATCATTATCCCCGACTGCACGCAGCAGCATACCGGATTTCGTTCTCAGATACCAGTCCAGAATGTATTTGCTGATCAGAGTGATGATCAGAACAATGATCACTACCTTAAAAAAGAAGAAAGGCTTTTTTGGAATGATTTTATCTACCAGATCATTCTGGAAAATGGTACTTTTATTGTAGATCGGCAGGTTTGCCCTGCCTGCGATTCGGAGATTTACCGTATAAAGGGCCGTCATCATAATGATACCGGACAGCAGATCACGCACTTTTAATTTTACATGGATAAGGCCTGTCAATGTTCCGACTACAGCCCCGAGCAGAAAACAGATTGGCAGTGTCAGCAGCGGGTTTACATCTCTGCTGATCAGTGCTGCTGCGATCGCTGCTCCCATCGGGAAACTGCCATCTACCGTCAGATCCGGAAAATCCAGGATTTTGTATGTAATATAAATTCCAAATGCCATGATCGCATATATCAGTCCCTGTTCCAGGACGCTTATCAGCAATGCCATATCAACCTCCGATTATTCCACTGTGATCTCATCGAAAACTTCTGCCGCACCATCTACGGTAGCCTGATCCAGCTCAAAGTTCAGTTTGTCAGCAACTGCGGTATTTACATAAAGGCTTGCACCGCTGCATACTTCATACGGCATTTCTTCTGCCTTTGACTCACCTTTTAAAATCTTGGCTGCCATCTCGCCGGTCTGTTTGCCAAGGGCGATATAATCAATACCCATAGATGCCAGACATCCGCTCTTAACCTGTTCGATTTCAGAACCAAATACAAGGGATATTCTTCTCATCTGCGGCTGCGATCACGGTCTGCAGTGCAGATACAACGGTGTTGTCTGTCAGGTTGCTGATGCAGTCTACCTTGGATGCCAGATCCTTTGCAGCCATCTCAACATCTGCTACGGTATTGATACCGCTGTCAACAATCTCAAAATCATAATTCTCTGCCAGCTCTTTGTATTCTTTGATCGTGCTTACGGAGTTTGCTTCGCTTGTTGTGTAAAGAATACCGATCTTCTTTGCATCCGGCATCAGATCACGGATCATTTTCAGCTGTTCCTCAACCGGAAGTTTATCAGAGGTTCCGGTGATATTTCCTACGGAATTGCCCTCTTCATCTGCAAGTCCTGCACCGACCGGGTCAGAAACTGCGGTATATACTACCGGGATCTCACTGTCCAGACAGCTGTTATAGGCACTCATGGCACTCGGAGTTGCGATTGCACAGATCAGATTCACATTTTTGGATACAAAGTTATCAGCGATTGTACTTGCGGTTCCGGTATCTGCCTGTGAATTCTGGTATTCTACTGTCAGATTGACACCTTCTTCGATCCCAGCACTTTTTAAACCTTCCAGGAATCCTTCGCGGCAGTTATCAAGAGAACCGTGCTCTGCAAACTGAGAAATACCGATGGTATAATCACTTTCTGCCGCACTGCTGTCTGCGGATGTTTCACTTCCGGTTGATGCCTGTGTATCTTTTGCAGTGTCTGAACTGCCGCATCCTGTCATCATTGCCATAATCATCGCTGTTGTCATAATACCTGCTAATACTTTTTTCTTCATAAAAAAGTCCTCCTTCTTCTGCCGTGAAACAGTTACAATTTTCTGATAAATAAAAAAAACGCCTCAAGCTTTTCTGCCTGAGACGCTGATATTCATCAACGCGGTACCACTCAAATTGACTTCTGTCCACTTTGCATGTACATAGTTATACATTCCAGATTGATAACGGGTTCGGTTCCCGACAACGCCTACTCTCCTGTCCGGATTTTGGGCTGCCCTCGAAAGTCCATTCAATCATCCACGCCGTACTACAATCCCACCGTCTGCAGCTCTCTGTGCCTTTATGGAAAATCTACTCTTCTTTCTCATCGGTTTTTCCTATGCAATCAATAGTAATACTTTTTCGCTTTCTTGTCAATGAAAATTTCTGTTTTTAATCCACTGTGATCTTTCTGTGCAAAGAACTGCACAGAAGAATCACGATCAGATCAGAGATCATTTGACGGGTGCTGATCTCTAGCCCAGCCTCCGGCACAGGAAACGGCTTTTTTCCATCCTTTTCGGACTTCTTTTCGCCAGTTTTCTTCCTGCTTTGGCAAAAAGGTATGCTCCAGTGCCCAGTTTTTTCGGATTTCTTCGCTGTTTTTCCAGTAGCCGACTCCGATGCCGGCAAGATAGGCAGCTCCCAGGGCTGTCGTCTCGATGCATTTCGGGCGTTCTACTTTTGCATTCAGAAGATCGGCCTGAAACTGCATCAGGAAATCATTGGCACAGGCTCCGCCGTCCACTTTCAGGGATGCAAGTGACAGACCTGCTTCTTTTTCCATCGCTTCGATCACATCCGTGACCTGATAGGCGAGTGACTCTACCGTTGCCCGGATCAGATGTTCTTTTTCGTGCCGCGTGTGATGCCGACGATCGTTCCTCTGGCATATGGATCCCAGTACGGTGCAGCAAGTCCGGTAAATGCCGGGACGACATAGATACCGTTCGAGTCCTTCACTTTTTTGCAGTATTCTTCGGATTCTGCCGCATGATCGATCATACGCAGATCATCGCGAAGCCACTGAATGGCTGCTCCTGCCACAAAACGCTGCCTTCCAGTGCGTACTGTATCTGATCGTCAACTCCTGCTGCAATCGTAGTCAGCAGTCCATTTTTGAAATGACCGGCCAGTCTCCGGTATTCATCAGCAGGAAACAACCGGTGCCATAGGTGTTTTTTACGTCACCGGAGCGAAAACAGCACTGCCCGAACAATGCAGCCTGCTGATCCCCGGCTGCTCCGGCTATCGCAATACCGTCACCGATCAGACAGTCTTTTGTATAACCGTAGACACCACTCGATGGTTTTACTTCCGGTAGCATTTCGCATGGAATATCCAGTTTTTGCAGGATTTCTTCGTCCCATTTTCGTTTATGTATATCAAAGAGCATCGTTCTGGATGCATTGGTGTAATCGGTGACATGTGCCTGCCCGCCTGTCAGTTTCCAGATCAGCCACGTATCTACAGTTCCAAACAGCAGTTCGCCATTTTTTGCACGTTCTCTGCCTTGTTCGATATGATCAAGGATCCAGGCAAGTTTGGTCGCCGAAAAGTAAGCATCTGGGATCAGTCCTGTTTTTTGTGGATTTTTTCACCAAATCCGTCTTTTACCAGTTCCTCCACTTTTTCTGCAGTCCTGCGGCACTGCCAGACGATCGCATTGTATACCGGCTTTCCGGTTGCCTTCTCCCAGACGATCGTTGTCTCTCTTTGATTGGTAATGCCGATCGCGGCAATGTTCTTTTCCGTTACACCGATCTTGCCCATCGCCTTGGCTGCTACCGCGATCTGCGAAGACCAAATTTCCATCGGATCATGTTCGACCCATCCAGGTTTTGGGAAAATCTGCGTAAATTCCATCTGTGCCATACTGCAGATGTTTCCCTGCCTGTCAAATAAAATGCACCGGGAACTGGTGGTTCCCTGATCCAGTGCCATAATATAGTTCTGCATTTTTACCCCCATTTTATCTTAGTCGGAGAAGACTCCCACTTCTATGATTAAGTCCAGAAATCCGTCTCTCGCTAAGACCGATTTTTATTTGCCTTTTATTATACATTTGGATCTACCAAAAATCCAGTAAAAAACAGGGATTCATTCATCCCGGAACAGACATTTTTTCATATCTTCCGGAAACGGTGCTTCAACGGTGATCCGCTTTCCCTCAAATGGCTGATAAAAACAGATCCTGGATGCATGAAGTGCCGCCCGTTTGATGCCGGTAAAGCAATTCTCTGCATCCACATCTGCTTTTTGATCTGTATCCGCAAAATACAGCCGATCTCCAATCAGCGGATGCCCTGCATCTGCCATATGTACGCGAATCTGGTGTGTTCGTCCGGTTTCCAGGGTAAGCTGCAGCAGTGCCGCTTCCATATACTGTTTCTGCACCTGATAATGTGTGACTGCCGGTTTGCCGTCTTTTGAAACACACATTTTCATCAGGCTTCCGGGCAAAGGTGCGATCGCACCGTTTAATGTTCCGTTCTTTTTTCTGCAAATATGCCGCTGCAGATCGCCAGATATGTTTTCTGCAACCTGCCGTCTTCTCTTTGTCTGGAGAGTCTTGCCGCTGCCGCACGGTGTTTTGCAAACAGCACGATGCCGCTTGTCTCCAGATCCAGCCTGCCTATGCTGTGAATTTCCACCTGCTGAGTGTTCTTCCGAAAATAATAGGCAAGCTGATTGGCCAGCGTATCCTGATAATGACCATGCGACGGATGTACTGCCATACCGGCTGGTTTATTCACTGCGATGACATCCGCATCTTCATAGAGAATGGCCGGCATTTGTTCAAAGGACAGCAGATGTGCGGAGCTGCTGCTTTTTGTTTCCAGCAAAACTTCCAGCACATCGCCTTCTGACAGTCTGGTCGTCACTCTTACCCGCTGCCCGCCCAAACAGATGCCATTTTCTGTAAATTTCATGCTTCTGATCTGTGCATTTGAAAATCCGGCAATCTGTTTTAAATATTGCTGTATCGTCAATCCTTTTTCTGCTTTTTCAATAAGGTAGGTTTTTTTATTCATCTTTCGTCTGTCCGCTTTCTGCTACTCTTTCATCTTTGGCTGGAAGATCAGGCTGGCAAGATAGGAAAAGATCAGAGCTGCACTGATCCCGACGGCACTTGCCTTAAATCCTCCCATAAAAATCCCTAAAAATCCATTTTCATCGACTGCTTCTTTAACACCTTTCCAGAGTACGTTTCCGAAACCGAGAAGCGGAACTGATGCCCCGGCACCGGCAAATTCCACAAACGGCTGATAGATGTTAAAGGCTCCAAGCAGTGCTCCGCTGCAGACCAGGATCACCATCACACGTCCCGGCATCAGTTTTGTTTTTTCAAGAAGGATCTGACACAGGGCACAGATCAGTCCGCCCACCCAGAATGCTGTCACATAACTCATGTTTGATACGCTCCTTTCTGTCCGCTAACAATGTTCGATCACGACCGCATGAGCGATCCCGGGCACGGTCTGCCCTTCGTTAAAGCTGACCGTAGAGAGCAGTGCTCCGGTCGGAACAAAAAGAATCCGCTTCCAGTCTCCTTTTTCTATTTTCGGAAGGATCATGGCGGAAAGCGTCACTGCGGAACATCCACAGCCGCTTCCGCCAGAATGTGTATCCTGTAACTTACGGTCATAAATTTCCGTTCCGCAGTCCATATGCTGCTTTTTGATATCAAACCCTTTCTCTTTTAGCAGCTCCAGCAGGATTGTCTGGCCGACATAGCCCAGATCTCCTGTAATGATGCGGTCATAATCCTGTGGCTGCCGGTTAAAATCCATCAGATTCTGACAGATCGTATCTGCCGCTGCCGGTGCCATGCAGGCTCCCATATTCAGAGAATCCCTCACACCGTAGTCCACTACTTTCCCGGTCGTGATTCCGGTGATTTTTGCATGGCTTTTCTGTGCTGAGAGCAGAAAAGCTCCGCTTCCGGTGACGGTCCAGGTCGCAGAAAGAGGTCTTTGATTCCCGTATCCGAGCGGAAATCGAAACTGCTTTTCCGCACTTCCAAAGTGGCTGGAAGTCACGGCAAGTACCTGATCGGCATACCCTGCACTTACCGTCATTGCCGCCAGTGACAGGGTCTCTCCACAGGTAGAACAGGCTCCATACAGTCCAAACAGCGGAATTTCCAGCTCTTCCACACCAAAAGATGTGGCAATGAGCTGCCCTAACAAATCTCCTGCAAAAATATAGCGAATCTGTTGCGGCATCTTCCCTGCTTTTTTCCAGTGCCAACTGGATTGCTTTTATCTGAAGCATGCTCTCCGCCTTTTCCCAGTTTTCTTCCCCAAAGCATGGGATCCTCACAGATCAGGTCGATTTTTTCTCCAAGCGGCCCTTCTCCTTTTTTTTTGCCTGCCACAGAGGCACTCGCAAAAGATAAGGCGGCTTCTCAAAACAGATACTCTGCTCTCCGGTCATACTATTCATAATCTTATTCCTGCCTTTTTGACGTTATTTCACGCCCTTTGTTTTTGATTGGAATCTGGTTTTAGTATGGCTTTTATATGAAAAAAGTATACCATGGTTTTCTGGTTTTTCCTTTGATCTGACACATCTTGAAACCTGACATCTATTTTTCGCAAAGTGCTTATTCTGAAATGCTCTGGCTTCGCTCTTCTAATTTCTGCAAAACTTGATCTGCTGCCTCCCCGGTAAGCGGTGTCGGCTGATAATTGTTGTAACCCTCTGCCGAAGAAACACTGCAAGGAATGACTTCGTAAGACGCATCTACGATCTCATGTTTTCCGTTTACGGTAAATTTCTGCTGAAAGATGATCGTATCCATCTCTGTCGGATTGGTATTTCCGCCAAAGCAGAAGTTACCAAGACTGTAAGCGATCGTCTTTCCTTTATAACCGCCAATCCCCTGGATAATATGCGGATGATGTCCGACAACCACATCAGCCCCCTCATCGATTGCCAGATGTGCAAGCGTTACCTGATTTTCATCCGGGACAGTAACAAGCTCATTGCTCCAGTGAAAAACTGCCACAATAATTTCCGCTCCGTCTTCTTTGAGTTTGCAATATCACTTTTTACCTGTGGTATGCGTTCCAGATGATCATCCAGCTCATAGATACCGAAAAATCCGATTTTGACGCCTTTGACCTCGATCACCGACGTATCATCGTAGCCAAAGGTTTTGATTCCATTTTCTTCCAGGGTATTTACCGTATCCTGAAAGCTCTGCTCTCCATAGTCATGGCTGTGGTTATTTGCCATATTTGCTGCTTCCACCGATGAGGAAGTAAGGATCTTCACAAATTCCGGATCGCCTTTGAAGGCAAACTGTTTGTCTGCACGTGTGGTTTCTTCCGTAAGCGTACCTTCCATATTTATGATCGTCAGGTCATCTTTTTTTCCAAAAATATCCCGCACATTCTTCAAGAAATATTCCGGACCGTTTGCCTCATAGTAAGCATTGAAACCGGTATCCCAGGCAAACTGCTCATCTGTTCCAAGAATACAGTCTCCGGTAAAGTTAAGCGTCAGATTGATCCTTGTTGTATCTTCCGTCTCGGTCTGTGTTTCACTTTCTGCGTGCTGCTCGGTCTGCTTTTGACCAGATGGTACGTTTTTGATCGTTTTCCCGATCACACGAACTACCCTGTACACTGCAAGTATGAGCATCATACAGGACAGAATCAGTGCAAAATATAATTTCGTCTCCGGATCTTCAGCCGCTTTAAATGTACTTCTTTTTTTTCTGTGGATCAGTTTTACTCTTCTTTTCCTCATCCTGACAGTCCAGGATGAGGATCGTCAGCTTCTGTTCTGCCCGACACAGGCGTTCTTCTCCTGTAAGTTTGTTCCAAAATCTCTTCATTTCCCTCTCCCTTTGTTTCTTTTGTATTTTTGTGAACTACTCGGTAACTGAGTTACCAGAGCATTTGAAATCTGGCGGGATACCGCCTTTTTTCAGGGTGCGTCCATGACACCAATACTGCTTGCCTTTCGGCTATACAGCTACTTTTATTATTTCTGGATTTTTTAGTCTGGTTACGGACAATTCTTTCTGCTTCCCGGATACGGAAAGATGTTTCCTCAGGATATTAAACGCACCTACTGCATCTGCGTTAAATCTTACTCCGTCAGTTATATACATACCACGTTCTTTTCGATTTGATGATTCTGCATGTCTCTTTGATACTTCCGGTGATAATGGACTGCACTGACTGGTATAGCTTTCCTCCTGTTTTATCAATTGTATTCCATACCGCTTTAGTTTATATTCCAGCATGATATATAGTTTGTTATATGGCAGTCCGTGAAACTTCTGGTTGGTCTTGTGTCCCAGATCTTTCCCTTTACGGATGTTCCGGATGTCTCCCACAACCACACATCGGATATCTTCCTTTCTGCAGTATTCCGCAATCCATCTGGTTACTTTGTGAAGATATTCCTTTACTGCATTCTGCTTTTTTCCTGTAAAGTCTCTGGATATGTTTCGATGATTTTGGATATTTTATTCCTCTTTCTGATTGCTGTGCATACCATACAGACTGAACTCTGGCGATTTCTTATGAAAATATCTTTCCAGGGAAAGATACTTTCTTCCCAGAATAAAAGCCCGGCCATTTCCGGAATCATAACAGGTCATCAGATTATGAAGTCCAGGATCAATAGATAAATAATGTCCATTCTGGGAAAGCTGTTCCGGCTCTTCCATCTCATAGATAACAATAAGGTCGCATTTTCCGTTTTCCGGTGGATAGATCCGCAGCTGCTTTATATGATCCATGTTCCTGAAAATCTTATTTTCAAGATATAGAAATTTATCATGGATCCCGTATGTTTCCTCCATGTAGCTTTTCAGATCCTTTGGCAGAGACAGCCGCAGCTGGTCTGAACCTTTCCCATGCCGGATCCCCATCTGCATGTATGTAACCGAGATATTGTCCTGTTTAAAACGGGGCGGATTTGGCTCTTTGATCCCTCCGGTCTTTTTCAATACATAAAAAAGATTTCCATGCTTTGTCCAACTGCTTGCAGGTCTCCTGCGCTGTCTGTGACGGAAGCTGTTTATACCATAAATTTCCTTTATGTGTTTTTTTCTGATAATACCAGTCAGGATATTTTTCCAGTCCCAGCTCTTTATAATGATGCCGTTCATAGTTGCAGATATTCCAGAGTTTGGAAGCTGCATAACACATATGCCCTATGATATTGGAATATTCCGGCCGGATCTTTACAGATGTTCTGTGTGACAGCAGCATCCCTCTCCCCCCCTCAGACAGTAACGCGGACCGGTATTTACAGTCCGCTTTAACTTAATACGACTTGCTCTGATGTTCAATATAACGGCGGATATTTTCCTCAGATACAGATCCGATCGTTTCCACATAATAGGAATGGTTCCACAGCTCTCCCTTCCATAGCTGGTTTCTTATTTCCGGAAAACATTCAAAAAGTTTCCTGCCGGAGATCCCTTTCAGATATTTTACGATCGCAGTTATGGACAGCTTTGGTGGAGCTGTTACAAAGCAGTGCACATGGTCTCCTTCCCCACATTCAAACAGATGACCGTAAAGCCCTTATCTTCTGCGATCTCCTGCACCAGTTCCTTTAGGTATTCCTCAATTCCTGAGTTTAATATCTTCCGCCGGTATTTTACCGACCATACCATATGGTAGTTGATATTACACACGCAAGTTCTATAATGTATAAGATTTTCTTTCATACATATAGTATAGCATAATGCACGGAAATGTGCAATACAAAGTCGAACATATTTTCGTTCTGATTCTATGCCGGTTACGGCATTAATGTCACTGGAGTCAATGGCAGGGAGATTATTCTATTATTTTCAATATGCAGACATGCACACTCCTGCACTTTCATTTCGGTAATTGAATTGCCGAGGATTCCCGCTTATTATCCTAAATGATTCTTCCATTGAACGCACACGAAACCTGGCATGCACTTTTGCTTTATTATAACATAAATCTTAAAGAATACCAGAGCGAATCCCGACACGGATACAAGCTTGTTGCTCGCCGTCTTTAGAAGCGAAAGTCCTCTCACATCTGATTTAGCAAACAGAAAACGCTTCAGATGCAGCTCCCTGTCACATCTGTGACTTTGGCTCTGCGTCTAAAGCGTCTGGTTGATTTTTTCTATTTTCTGTTTTCCGGAAGATGTTCTCCTGCTTCAATCCCATTCAAAAAGAATACCAGAACAGCGACCACGCATCCGGTCAGTACCTTGATCCATTTTGCCATTTTATTCTCTCCATGGTAAAATTATCGATTACTCCAGTACTTTTTTGTAAAAGTCAAAGCAGTCGAAGGTTGCAAAATAATCTTTCGGTGTCTCTGCACGGCGGATCAGTTTTGCCTCTCCGTCTTCTGTGAGCAGAACTTCTGCAGATTTCAATTTGCCGTTGTAATTATATCCCATGGAAAATCCATGTGCACCGGTATCATGGATAACCAGAAGATCTCCCATATCTACCTTCGGCAGCATACGGTCGATTGCAAACTTATCGTTATTCTCACACAGAGAACCGGTTACATCGTACATATGGTCGCATGGCTGATCTTCTTTACCCATAACCGTGATATGATGATAAGCACCGTACATCGCCGGACGCATCAGATTTACCGCACACGCATCCACACCAATGTATTCTTTGTAGGTGTGCTTTTCGTTGATCGCCTTTGTTACCAGACAGCCATAAGGTCCCATCATAAAACGGCCAAGTTCTGTGTAGATCGCCACATCACCCATGCCTGCCGGAACCAGAATCTCATTGTATACTTTCTCCACGCCTTTTCCGATCACGCGGATGTCATTTGGCTCCTGATCCGGGCGATAAGGGATACCGACACCACCGGAAAGATTGATAAATCCGATGTGTACACCAACTTCTTCTTTCAGGCGTACTGCCAGTTCGAACAGTTTCTGAGCCAGCAGCGGATAATAATCATTTGTGACCGTATTGCTTGCCAAAAATGCATGGATACCAAACTCTTCCACGCCTTTTTGCTTTCATGATACGGAATGCTTCGAAGATCTGTTCTGTTGTCATACCGTATTTGGAGTCGCCAGGGTTATCCATGATGTCATTGCTGATCTTAAAGATTCCTCCCGGATTGTAGCGGCAGCTCATCTTTTCGGCAGCTTTCCAACAGCTTTCTCCACTTTTTCAATGTGCGTGATATCATCCAGGTTGATGATACCGTTCAAAGATGCTGCATAAGCAAACTCCTGTTCCGGTGTATCGTTGGAAGAAAACATAATGTCATCTCCGGTTGCACCGATCGCTTTGGAGAGCATCAGCTCTGTCATGGAAGAACAGTCGCAGCCACAGCCGTATTCTCTTAAAATCTGGATCAGAAATGGGTTTGGAGTTGCTTTGACGGCAAAATATTCTTTATATCCCTTGTTCCATGCAAAGGCTTCTTTTTAAAGCTTTCGCATTTTCGCGGATGCCTTTTTTCATCGTAAAGATGGAACGGTGTCGGAAATTCTTTTACAATTTCCTGAAGTTTATCGTAAGTCACAAATGGTTTTTTATTCATCGGTACGTTCCTTTCCTGTTCACTTGCATGAACACCTGCAGAATATGCTGCTGACAGATTCCTTTTTATATCTGCAACTTTAGCACGCTGCTCTGTCAGACAACAATATGTAAAAAATATAATACGGAAGCCTTTGTTTGTCAATACCTGCATGTATGCACTTTTGAATTATTCCAGAGCCTTTTCACTGATATCTGCAAAGAAATTTTTTATCCGATGTTTTTTATCAACAAGATTATTATACTGCAAAATTGCATAATCATTCAAAATACCGCTCTGTTTTTCATTGCTCCACTGCTGAAATGTGCCATCTGTTCCCTGATAGAAGTTCGCTGTCACAACCGGATACTGCTGCTGCAGTTTTTCCAGCCAGCTCTGATAACCGGTCTTTTCAAGTCCGGCAGTATCCATCAGCAGACCACTCAAATAATTGGTACTGATCGCATCGACTTCTTTTTCCTCGATGTCGTAATTCGCCCACATGACAAACGGCACTTCGTAGCTGGTTTTCAGTTTGTCCGTTGTATCGTTTCGCGTGGCTGTGTCTTCTCCTAAAACACGCAGAACAGAGTTGGTGATATATTCTGCAGGCTGATGATCACCAAACATCAGAATGATGGTCTTTTCATCCTCATCCTGGAAATAGTCGATCAGATTTTCAAAAGCCTCATCGGTTTTTTTGATCAGAGTCAGATATTTCTCAGTTGCTTCGATCTGAACCTGATGAACCGAACGCAGATCTTCGCCGGCATCGCTGAACTGGATCTCATTTGTCAGATCCTCATATTCTTTGCTGTAGCCTCCGTGATTCTGCATCGTCACTTCAAATGCAAACAGTGGACTGCCTTCCTCTTTTTTCTTCATAAAGCTCGATCAGCTTGTCAAAAGCAGACTCATCATCCACCCAGCCACGCAGCAACGTTGCATCCGGAAAGTCTCCGGTATCCCGGAAATACTCGCTGTCAAAGCCAAGATACGGATAAACTTTGTCCCGGTTCCATCCGGTTGAATAATAAGGATGAAGAGCTGCTGTCTGATAGCCCAGTTTTCCAAGCTGTGATGCAAGGGACGGCATGGCTCCGTTTAAAAACTGCTGATACGGAACACTTCCGGTCGGCAGAAATGCCATCGTATTTCCGGTCAGAAACTCAAACTCGGTATTTGCCGTATTTCCGCCCTTTACCGAAACATAGAGATTGCCGCGGACGGTATTCTTTTTCAGGGACCGCCAGAACGGCATGTAATCTTCCGTTGTGTTAAAGTCTCCATAGACAGAAAGATCTGAAAATGCCTCATTCATGATCACAAGAATATTCGGCTGATCTTCCATATCCGTTTTGTCGATATGGTTCTCTTCGCCTCCGGATGAAACGGATGTTTCCTCTGCAATCTTCTGTGCCGCATCTGTGGAATATCCCTGCGGCTTTTCAATATGCAGATACTGCAAGTTGGCAAGATACGCTACCATAAAACCATTGTTTCGGTAAAGGACATTTGGCGTAAACAGAATATCATCCAGTCCAAAAATTTCCTCACAGTTTTCTGTCTGCACATAGCTGACAAAAGCAAACATCAGTACCAAAGATACTGCAACGGAGAGCAGGCGTTTTTTCACATTTCCAAAGGGAAAGCGCATCTTTTCTCCGAGGATCGCGAGCCACAGAAATCCCATAAGTACAAAAATACAGCCGCCAGGAAACATCCAGCGTATAATTATCTGCCACGCTTGCTGCCGTGCGAAGCGAATACAGATCCCAGGGCACGATTGGAGAAGAACGAAAACTGACCACAAAATAGTTGACTGTCCCTGCCAGAGCCGGAAAAACCGGTGTAAGCATAGCTCCCCATCTCATATTGCCGGATACTGCTGTTACGATCAGATATAACACCAGATAAAACAGGTAGTTCAAAAAAAGATTAACGGTGTCAGATCCCATGGCACATGGGTAAAAACTCCATGCAGCACAAGGCTGCCGCCGGAAGTGCCAGAAACACGATCGGGCTATTTCTTTGGTATTTTAAAATCCCAGGCGATAAAACCGCCCGCCAGGATTGCAAGGAGCAGTGCCAGTCCTGCTTTTGCCAGCTGAAATCCATCGCCTTTTACTGCCAGTATTTCTAAAATAATCATAAGAAGAGCTGCACCAAGTGCAACTCCTCTTCTCTTCTTCGACTTTGTCATCGCCTATTTTGCCTCAACCACCTGCATTACATTTGTGGAACGTCCACGGCCAGATACCATGTTGGTTGCCGGATCGCCCGCTGTAAATACAGCCAGTTCTCCTTTCTTAATCAGTTTGCGGCGTAAAATAATCTTCATGGAGTTGGTGATCATATGCCTTGTGCTGTCTTCTGTTTCACCCGGCATCGCATAGACACCCCAGTAAAGCTGCATCCTGCGGACTGCCTGCTCACTTGGAGAGATCGCATAGATTGGTGTCTTCGGACGCAGGCTGGAGATCATCCTTGCCGTGTAGCCGGTCATGGTCGGAACAACCAGACAGGATGCTTTAAGGATCTCAGCTGTGGACACACTTGCAAATCCAACTGCCATGGAAATATTTTTTACGCTGTTTTTTATTTAATTTCTGAAGATTGGAGTAATCCAGATGAGCTTCTGTCGTCTCTGCGATCTTTGCCATCATGCGGACTGCTTCTACCGGATATTTGCCCATTGCGGTCTCTCCGGAAAGCATGATCGCATCACTGCCGTCGTAGATCGCATTTGCCACATCACCGGCCTCTGCTCTGGTCGGACGCGGATTGCGGATCATCGAATCCAGCATCTGTGTTGCAGTGACAACCGGTTTACATTTGCGGTTGCATTTGTGGATGATGGTCTTCTGGATATGCGGAACCTGCTCAGCCGGAATCTCTACGCCGAGATCCCCTCGTGCAACCATGATGCCGTCTGCCGCATCCAGGATCTCATCAATATTTTCCACACCTTCTGCATTTTCGATCTTGGCAATAATGCCGATATCTCTGCCGTGATTATCTTCCAGGATCTCGCGGATATCCATGATGCAGTCACTGTTTCGTACAAAGGAGGCTGCGATATAATCCACACCCTGTTCAATACCAAACAGAATATCTTCTCTGTCTTTCTGTGTCACACCCGGAAGATGTATTTTTACATTTGGAACATTGACGCCTTTTCGCTCACCCAGCTCACCGCCGTTTTTGATGATACACTCAATCTTGTCGGCAGAAACACGCTGTACTTCCAGACCGATCAGACCGTCATCGATCAGGATCGTGTCACCCTTTCTCACATCGTAGACAAGCTGCTGATAGGTGATGGAACATCCTGTTTCATCGCCTTCTCGCTCTTCTGTATACAGTGTAAATTCCTTTCCCTGCTCCAGAGATACTTTCTTGCCGTCTTTGAGAAGGCCGGTACGAATCTCCGGTCCTTTCGTATCCAGCATCAGTGCAACCGGAATGCCAAGCTGTTCGGAAACCTGACGCACCAGTGCGATACGCTCAGCATGTTCTTCGTCTTCCCTGCGAAAAATTGAAACGTGCCACGTTCATTCCGCCTGCGATCAGTTCTTTGAGAATGATCTTGTCCATCGTTCTTGGTCCCATTGTACAGATAATCTTTGTTTTCTTCATTATTCCTCCTGCTGCCGCTTTGCGGTCTGACCACATTTTTATTTTTTGATATGTTTGTGCGTAAACAGATGATCCTGGCAATACTCATAATTTCCGTCGCATTTGGAACAGAAACGAAATTCGAGATCATCACCGTCCAGCTCGGTTCTGCCGCAGATCGCACACTTGTGCTTGGTAATACCGGATCTGCCTGCCTGACTGGTCTGCCTTTTGAAATTTTGCTTCCGACGGATTTCTTTTGGTGAAACCTTGTTGTAATTTCTCGTCATCAGGAAAACAGGATGAAATTGAACATGGATGCAATGATCGCCACTCTTCCAGCCCAGTTTGTCTGAAGGAAGGAAAGGACAATGAAAGCTCCGTAAAGAATCCCAAACCATTTGACCTTGATCGGTATGATAAAATACAACAGCAGCTCCATATTCGGATAGCAGACTGCAAACGCCAGAAAAATGGACATATTGATATAATATGTGGAAAACAGTGCCTGCCCGAACACGATATTTCCGCCCATCACAGCATATAAGATAAATGCTCCGATAATTGTCGAAATAATTCCTGAAAAAATATAAGCATTATACCGGAACGCCCCCAGGTCTGCTCCAGTGAATTGCCAAGAGAATAATACAGCATCAGCATGATGATCGTAAAAATACCAGGTGATTCCGGCGGAATTAAAACCCAGGTGATCAGTCTCCAGATCTGCCCTCTTAAGATATAATACGGCTCAAGGCTTAAATAGTTATACAGTACACCCGGTGCCAGGAAATACAGAAAATAACCGATAACATAAGCTCCGATGATGTACGTGGACAGATTGTGTATGGCATACCGTCCGAATTTACGTTCCATTTTGTTTAAAAAGTTCATAAAAGTTCTTTCATCTTCCTTTCCGCATCGTGTGTTCTGCAAGCTTTCACGGGACAAAAATGCTCTGTCCCGCCTGCCTGTCAATGCCGAATCTATTATAAATTTGATTGTATCTTTTGTCAATCAAAGTGCCTGATTTTTCACAAAGTTTACAAACACTTTAGATTATGAAAGGCTCTGCATTTCATCCGCTCTTTTCTCATCCAAATTTTCCCCTTTTGTCTCTTTGCATCTTCGGCATCCGAAATCCGGAATGCACAGTTCATCTCCGATCTGCAGATTGTATACGTTTACCCAGGGATTGGCAAACAGAAGGGCCGAAACGGTTACACCATATCTCTTTCCTAGTTTATATAAAGTATCTCCCTGCTCGATCACATGAATAAATCCAAAACGACATGTTTTTGCATTGTCCATTCTCTGTCAGCTCCACGATTGCTTTCTGCTCGCTCTATTATATGAAGCACAGCCTGCTGCTGTTCACAGATATTCGGCAAACGATAGCCTCCAAGGCTTTCCACTATTTCCAACTTTCTATTGAATTTTCTGAAATCTTTCATTATAATAACCTCAAAATGATGATATGGGATATTTAAAAGTAAGAAAATTTCTCTGTAACTCTGTAACAGAACTGTTTTCAGGCATCCGGTATGGGGCAGCTGTCTTTTGGTCCCGACATCTTATTTTACTTAGGAGGTAATTTTATGGCAGGTTCTACATTAGGAACTTTATTTAAAATAACTACATGGGGCGAATCTCACGGTGCCGGCGTCGGTGTCGTTGTGGACGGATGCCCTGCCGGTCTTTCGCTTTGCGAGGACGATATCCAAAAATTTTTAAACCGCAGGAAACCGGGACAGAGTCGTTACACGACTCCGCGAAAAAGAGGATGATGCGGTTGAGATCCTCTCCGGTGTTTTTGAAGGAAAGACAACCGGAACGCCGATTTCCATGCTGGTACGCAATCAGAATCAGCGTTCTAAAGATTACAGTGAGATTGCTTCCTACTACCGTCCGGGACATGCCGATCTGACCTTTGATCTGAAATATGGTTTCCGTGATTACCGCGGCGGAGGACGTTCTTCCGGCCGTGAGACGATCGGACGCGTTGCAGCCGGTGCAATCGCCTGCAAGATTCTTGATCAGCTCGGCATCAAGATTTTAACTTACACAAAATCGATCGGTGACATCACCGCAGATCCGGCCTGCTTTGACCGCAGTGTGATCATGGAAAATCCTTTTTTATATGCCGGATGCCGACGCAGCAAAAAAGCAGGGGAATTTCTTGAAGAATGTATGAAAAATGAAGATTCCAGCGGCGGAAGCATTGAGTGCGTGATCCAGAATATGCCGGCCGGTATCGGTGAACCGGTATTTGAAAAATTAAGTGCCAACCTGGGCAAAGCGATTTTATCGATCGGTGCCGTAAAGGCTTTCGAAATCGGTGACGGCACGGCAGTTGCCCATGCACTCGGTCATACAAACAATGACCAGTATACAAGGGATCCGGATGGAAAGATCATCAAACTTACCAACCACTCCGGCGGTATCCTGGGCGGCATCAGCGACGGAAGTGACATCTTTTTGCGTGTATCCGTCAAACCGACGCCTTCGATCTCAAGAGAACAGTCCACCATTACAAAAGACGGAGGCAGCAGACAGATTTCTGTAAAAAGGCCGCCACGATCCGGTCATCGTACCGCGTGCCGTTGTCGTCGTTGAATCCATGGCTGCGATCACGCTGGTCGATATGCTGATGTGCAGCATTACTTCCAACATGACAAATCTGGAGCGATTTTTCCGTAAATAAAATGCTGAAAAAGCATATAAGATCATGAATCCTTTCTGTATGATTCGAAAGGCATTACATAAAAAATACCGACTTTCTGTTTTTTGATTTTTTAATCTTATTTCAGAGAAAGTCGGTATTTTTTATATTCTTTATGTTTTTCTGAATCCCTTTGATCCGGTGTCCGTCCTTAATCCGGCTGTCCGGCTTTGGAGATCAGGATACAGTTCGGCGTATCGATCTTGATCGGTTTTCCTTTCATATAAAGCAGACCCTTTTCGTAATCCACCGTGAAGAAGCGGATCTCATTGGACTCATGGTTCAGCACGACCATGGTCTTCTCATCCGGGAATACAGCAATATCTTTTGGATACTTTCCGCTGATCGGAAGGATACAGATCTTGGAAAGCATACCTGTCTCTGGATCAATTTTAAACACGCCGGCTGTCTCAGAACCTGCTGTGGTGCAGTAGAGATATTTGCCGCTCGGTGCGATACGCAGTCCGGAAGAAGCACATCCATAGTGGTCTTTGCTGTCGGAGATGTCCACTTTCTGAATCTGTTCGAATTTGCCGCCCTCTCCGCTCGCATCGTATGCATAGACCAGCACTTCGTTGGTCAGCTCGCAGTTCACATAAGCGAAACGTCCGTCTCTGCTGAAACGGATCAGACGCGGTCCGGACTCCAGTTCGCAGCGGATGATATCATAGAGTTTCAGTTTACCGTTCGTCTGATTTACCGTATAGACTTTGATCTGGTCAATACCATTGTCTACCACGCACAGATATTTATCGTCCGGTGTGATCATCGCACAGGTGACACGCGGGCGGAAATTTCGCTCTGCAACGCTGCCGAGTCCCTGATGGAAAATGCCGTCGAGCACTTCTCCAAGACTTCCGTCTTCTTTGATACGCACCACTGTGATCTTGCCGTCATGGTAGCCGCAAACAAAAAGGAATTTTCCTTCTTTGTCTGTTGAAAGGAAACATCCTCTCATACCGTCAATACCGACTTTGTTGATTGGTTCCAGTCCGCCGTCCTCTTTGATCTTCAGGACTTCAACACCTTCATCTGCAATCGAATACAGATATTTTCCATTGTTGGATTTTGCCACATGAGATGCGTTATTTACCGGAACGACTTCGCGTTCTGTCATGTAACCATTTTCTACGTCCAGGTCGTATACATGGATACCAATACTGCTTCCGTGTGTATAAGTTCCGACATATGCAACATACTTATCCTTACTCATCTGTAATCCTCCTTTAACTTGTCAGTCTTATTTTTATTTTACCATATTTTTTTTGATTTGTTAAGACAAATTAAAACATTTTGCACAAAAAAAAGATATTGCAATTTTTTATCGATACGTGTATGATATTTTTGGAAGCAAAGAGGTCACTGCGTAAGCACTCTGCGCTATATCCGGCAAGATGCCCGATGTTCGCAGAAAGCACTGCAGACGGCCTTTTTTTGTTGTAAGATTAGGAGGTGCTTCACTAAAAAATAAACTCAGACTGGAGGTATAAAGCATGAGCAACAAGCTGATTGATTTTATCAACATTTCAAAATCCTACGGTACACAGACCGTTCTGGATGATCTGAACCTTTATATCCGTGAAAATGAATTTCTGACCCTGCTTGGTCCAAGCGGCTGCGGCAAAACAACGACGCTTCGTATTCTGGGCGGATTTGAAACTCCCGACTGCGGTCAGGTAATCTTTGACGGTGAAGATATTACGAATCTTCCGCCTAATAAAAGGCAGCTGAATACCGTTTTTCAGAAATATGCGCTTTTCACCCATATGACCATTGCTGAAAATATTGCTTTTGGTCTGAAGATCAAGAAAAAAAGCAAACAGTATATTTATGATAAGATCAAGTATGCCTTAAAGCTTGTCAATCTGGACGGATATGAAAACCGTATGCCGGATTCTTTAAGCGGCGGCCAGCAACAGCGTATTGCGATTGCCCGTGCGATTGTAAATGAACCAAAAGTTCTTCTTCTGGATGAACCTCTCGGTGCCCTGGATTTAAAGCTCCGCCAGGACATGCAGTATGAACTGATCCGCCTCAAAAACGAACTTGGCATTACTTTTTATTTATGTAACACACGATCAGGAAGAGGCACTTACCATGTCTGACACGATCGTGGTTATGAACCAGGGCTACATTCAGCAGATCGGCACGCCGGAGCGTATTTACAATGAACCGGAAAATGCTTTGTCGCTGACTTTATCGGTGAGAGCAACATCATTCCGAGCCTGATGTTAAAAGACCGTCTGGTAAAAATACTCGGCGTTCCGTTTGCCTGCGTGGACGAAGGATTCGGACAGAACAAACCGGTCGATGTCGTGATCCGTCCGGAAGATATCTGCCTTCGCAAACCGGGTGAAGGAAGCATTGACGGTGTTGTCACGCATCTGATCTTCAAAGGCGTTCATTATGAAATGGAAGTCCGTGCAAATGAATACGACTGGCTGGTGCACAGCACCAAGATGTTCCAGGTCGGCACACAGGTTTCCATCCATGTAGATCCTTTTGATATCCAGATCATGAAAAAACCGGAATCTGAAGATGAGGAGGCCGTCAACATTGAAGAATAAACGTTATCTTGCAGGGCCGTACCTGTTCTGGTCGATTTCTTTTTGTCGTGATCCCTCTGCTGGTGGTCTTCTACTATGCCATGACAAATGATGAAGGCAGTATCACTTTTTGCAAATCTTGCCCAGATCACCACACAGGAAAATTTAAAGGCACTTGGCATGTCACTGCTCCTCTCTTTCGTGAGTACAGCGATCTGTCTGCTGCTTGCCTATCCGCTTGCCATGATCTTAAGCAGCAAGAATGTCAATCAGTCCAGTTTTATCGTGCTGATTTTCATTCTTCCGATGTGGATGAATTTCCTGCTCCGCACCATGGCATGGCAGACGCTTCTGGAAAAAAACGGTGTGATCAACAGCATCCTTTCTTTTGTGCATCTCCCGGCACTGGAGATCATCAACACTCCGGGGGCGATCATTCTTGGCATGGTTTACAATTTTCTGCCTTTTATGGTGCTGCCGATCTACAATGTACTGATCAAGATCGACCGTGATGTCACCAATGCAGCAAGAGACCTTGGAGCAAGCTCTTCTTATACTTTTTTAAAAATCATACTGCCACTGAGCATCCCCGGCATCATCAGCGGCATTACGATGGTATTTGTACCGGCTCTGACAACTTTCGTTATTTCCGATCTTCTCGGCGGAGGCAAGATCCTGCTGATCGGCAATGTCATCGAACAGTCTTTCAAGCAAAACAGCAACTGGCACGTGGGAAGCGGCCTTTCTCTGGTGCTGATGGTCTTTATCATTGCCAGCATGGCACTGGTAGCAAAATATGACAAAGAAGGGAGGGCTCTTCGTTTTGATAAAGAAATATCTCGAAAAAATATATCTTGCCCTGATCTTCATCCTGCTCTACGCACCGATCCTCACTCTGATCGTGCTGTCTTTCAATAATTCAAAGACCAGGGCAAAATGGGGCGGATTTACTCTGAAATGGTACAGCAGCCTTTTTTTCAGAATGAACAGATCATGAATGCACTTTACACCACTTTGATCATCTCCCTGCTCGCAGCCGTGATCGCAACCGTGATCGGAACAGCCGCAGCGATCGCGATCCATAGCATGAAACAGAAATGGCGTACTTTATATTCCGGGCTGACCAACATCCCGATGATGAATGCAGAGATCGTGATGGGTGTTTCTCTGATGCTTTTATTTATTGCCTTTCACGTTACGCTTGGATTCGGAACAATTCTGATCGCACATATCACGTTCAATATACCTTATGTCATACTGAGTGTGGCACCGAAACTGCGACAGACGAGCCGACGTACTTATGAGGCGGCACTGGATCTTGGGGCTTCTCCTCTTTATGCTTTTTTTAAAGTGACGTTTCCTGACATTCTGCCGGGTGTGCTCTCCGGTTTTATGCTGGCGTTTACCATGTCACTGGATGATTTTGTGATCACACATTTTACAAAAAGGTCCAGGTGTGGATACCCTTTCTACCAAAATCTATTCAGAAGTGCGTAAGGGCATCAAACCGGAAATGTACGCACTTTCTACCCTGCTGTTTGTTACGGTTCTGGTACTTCTGATCCTGGTCAACGTATCACCGAAAAAGGACGCAGAGACAGCGGCAGCCAGAAAACACGTCCGCCGCCGTTCCAGAGCCGGCAGGATCCTGATCAAACGTGTGATCCCTGTCGCGATCTGCCTGGTATTTGTCGGAGGCGGTATTTACTATGCTTCCAAGGGTCAGATGCTGACAAAAAGAAAAACTGATCGTCTACAACTGGGGCGAATACATGGATCCGGATGTCATCACCCTGTTTGAAGAAGAAACCGGCATTTATGTTGTATATGAAGAATTTGAGACAAACGAGATCATGTATCCGAAGATCAGTTCCGGTGCCATTGCCTATGATCTGGTATGTCCTTCAGACTATATGATCCAGAGAATGAGGGAGAATGACCTGCTCGCCGAAATCAATTTTGACAATATTCCGAATATCAAAAACATCGGCAAAGACTATCTGGAACGTTCAAAAGAGTTTGATCCGGAAAACAAATACTCGGTTCCGTACTGCTGGGGTACCGTTGGTATCCTCTATAATAAGACCATGGTAGATGAGCCGATCGACAGCTGGAGTGTTCTGTGGGATGAGAAATACAAAGACAATATCCTGATGCAGGATTCCGTCCGCGACGCATTTGGCGTGGCACTCAAATACCTCGGCTACTCCTTAAATTCCACGGATCTGGATGAACTGAACGAAGCTAAAGACCTGCTGACCCGCCAGAAATCACTGGTACAGGCATATGTCATTGACCAGGTGCGTGATAAGATGATCGGAAATGAAGCAGCGATCGGTGTCATTTATTCCGGTGAAGCCATCTACACCCAGCAGGAAAACCCGAATCTGGAGTACGTGATCCCGAAAGAGGGAAGCAATCTCTGGATCGATTCCTGGGTGATCCCGAAAAATGCCGAGCACAAGGAAAATGCTGAGAAATTTATCAACTTCCTCTGCCGCCCGGATATCGCCCTGATGAATTTTGAATACATTACCTACTCAACGCCAAACACCGCAGCACGCGAACTGATCGAGGATGAAAGCATCCGCAACAGCAAGATCGCTTTCCCGGATCTTTCCACTGTACCAAATCTGGAAACGTTTCAGTATCTTGGCACAAAGAACGATGAGGTGTATAATGAACTTTGGAATAAAGTAAAATCAAAATAACCCGGAGGTATATACTATGAGTTTTAAAGAGATCAAACCAGAAGAACTTCAGAAAAATCCATTTCAGATGATTGGAAAAGAATGGCTGCTCGTAACAGCCGAAAAAGACGGAAAAGCAAACACCATGACGGCTTCCTGGGGCGGTGTCGGTGTGATGTGGGGCAGAAACGTGGCCTTTATCGTGATCCGTCCGCAACGTTATACAAAAAGAATTTATCGACGCTTCCGATAAGCTTTTCTCTCTGTTCTTGATGAAGAGTACCGCAAGACACTCAGCTATCTTGGCTCCGTATCCGGAAGGGACGAAGACAAGATTGGAAAAAGCGGCCTTACCGTAGTTCACACGGACGATGTTCCGTATTTTGCCGAAGCAAATACCGTGATCACAGGCAAAAAAACTCTATGCACAGGAATACAGACCAGAATGCTTTATCGATTCATCTCTTGACGAAAAATGGTATCCTCAGAAAGATTATCATACCATGTACATTCTGGAGATTGAAAAAATACTGGTCCGTGAATAAAACATTTGTACAATCTTGCATAATTGCTCATAGAAAAAGTGACAGATTTCGATTGTGAATCTGTCACTTTTTCTATAATGTGTGATACCATGATGCCAGTTCAAAAGACCGTTTAACCAGGTATCTTTTTATGCAAAGAATTTTGTATAATATCCCATCACAAAGATGAACAGGATGATGAGCGGCAAAATGTATTTCACATAAAACGCGATCTGTCTTGGGAATTTCATACCTTTTCCGGTATTCGTCTCTTTGAGGAAATTCTCATATCCCCATCCAAGCTTCGTCGTACAGAACAGCAGGTAGACAAGACTTCCAAGTGGCAGCAGGTTGTTGCTGACAATGAAGTCCTCCAGATCCAGGATCGTGCTTCCAGCTCCAAGTGGTGTGATACCGCTCCATACATTATAGCCAAGCACGCATGGCATAGAAAGAACCAGTACACCGACCAGATTGATCAAAACCGCCTTTTGCGATCCCATCCTTTCAGATCCATAGTAAAAGAAATGATATTTTCAAAAACGGCGATAACCGTAGATAAGGATGCAAATGTCATAAACAGAAAGAATAACGTACCCCACAATCTTCCGCCTGCCATGGAATTAAATACATTCGGAAGTGTGATAAAGATCAGGCTCGGGCCGCTGTCCGGCTGCACATTGTAGGCAAAACAGGACGGAAAAATGATCAGTCCTGACATCAGTGCCACAAAGGTATCCAGCACACAGATGCTGACTGCCTCGCCTGTCAGGGCACGCTCTTTTCCAATGTAGCTTCCAAAGATAGCCAGTGCCCCGATTCCGATACTGAGTGTAAAGAATGCCTGTCCCATCGCAGCATAGACCACTTCACCGATCCCAGCTTCTTTTTACTTTTCCGAAATCTGGATACAGATAGAACTTCAGTCCTTCCTGTCCGCCCGGAAGCAGGACCGAACGAACTGCCAGAACGACCATCAGGGAGAGCAGACATACCATCATGACTTTTGTGATACGCTCCACACCGTTCTGAAGACCTTTTGCACAAATGCCGAAGCAAAGCAAAACAGCGATCGCCATAAATACCGTCATCAGTACCGGCTGTCCGAGCATATGACTGAAGGCCTCCCCTACCTGATCGGAATTTAAGCCATCAAACTGTCCCGTTGCCATCTTCACAAAATACAGGATCATCCATCCGGCGATCGTTGTGTAGAACATCATCAGCAAATAATTTCCGGCGATCGCACCATATTTATACAAGTGCCATTTCGTTCCTTTCGGCTCCAGAACATCAAACGAACAGGCTGCACTTTTCTGACTCGCACGTCCGACCGCAAACTCAGCTACCATGACCGGCAGACCGAGGATCAGAAGAAACGCCAGGTAGATCAGTACAAACGCCGCTCCTCCGTACTTTTCCAACAATGTACGGAAACCTCCATACATTTCCAAGCCCTATGGCACATCCTGCAGAAACCAGGATAAAACCAAGTCTTGAACTAAACTTCTCTCGTTCCATTTCTTACTTTTTCCTTTCTTTTTCATCTTTTCTTTGACAAGCAAAAATTTGTGCCCTATACTCTTCTTTAGTTTTACAAAAAGTAACTCTGAAAGGATTTTCTATGACACGTACATTTGTTTACTCCATATCTGCCGAAGAATCCGGCACAAAAATAACGGATTACCTGAGAAATCACGGCTATTCCCGCCACATTCTGACCTGTCTGAAGCATACCGACGACACAGTTCTTGTAAACGGTTTAGGCGTTTATATGAACTATGTCCTTCAGCCGGATGACCGGCTGACCATTGTGATACCGGAAGAAACACCGTCGGAACATATCGTTCCTGTAAACCTTCCTTTTCCGGTTGTCTATGAAGATGAAGATCTGATGGTCATCAATAAACCATCGGATATGCCATCCATCCATCGATCCATAATTATGAGAATACACTCGCCAACGCTGCTGCCTGGTATTTTGGGCAAAAAGGAGAAAAACTTTGTTTATCGCTGCATCAACCGACTGGACCGTGATACCACCGGACTTCTGATCCTGGCCAAAAACCGTTTAAGCGGTGCCCTGCTCTCCAGAATGAGTGCAGAACGTAAGATCCACCGGCAGTATCTTGCCATCGCTACAGGAGAGATTCCAAAATGTGGTACGATCGATGCACCGATCGCGAGAGCCTGTGATTCTGCCATCCTGCGGCAGGTTGATTTTGTCCATGGTGAACGGGCAATAACGCATTATCGCCTGCTTAAATTTGACGGTTTTTATTCTCTTGTGCTTTTACAGCTGGAAACGGGACGTACGCATCAGATCCGGGTTCATATGAACCATATCGGCCACCCGCTTCCCGGAGACTATCTTTACAATCCGGATTACCGGCTTATAAAAGACAGGCTCTCCACTCTTGTCGACTGACTTTCTGCCACCCGATCAGTGGAAAGCCCATGGATTTTACTGCCCCGATTCCGGATGATTTTAAAACATTTGCGTGCGGATGCGTGGAACTTCATCAATATGCAGATAACGGCTGATGCTCTTTACGATCAGATCGTGATCAGAAAAATGATCCTGCCCTTCGACCAGAATGGCTCCGATCACACCTACTTCTTCGATGCGGATCGGAAATCCTCCTCCGCAGGCTGCGTAATCTTTCTCATCAAGATACCAGTCTGCAAGCGTCTCTTCACTTTTACGCAGAAGCACACTCGTATAAAGGGAACTTCTCTCTAAGGTACGCACGGTATTCATTTTTCGCTGAAGCCACCGTTCGCTCTGAAGGTTCACACTGTCAGATGCATACTGAAATACCGTCAGCCCGTTATTCAAACGGATACTGACTGCCACCGGAAGTTTTCTTTTGATTGCTTCCGCCACGATACAGTTGCCCACCTCCCATGCATCTGCATTTGTAAAGTGAGAAAACTGCAAGATCTCTTCCTGCATATCAAGCAGCCCCAATAATTCATCAATCGTCATATGCTATCACTCCTTTTGTATCACTATGACTGTCTTTTTATTCTACCACTCTTTTTGTCCGGACTCAACAAATTTCTGCTTTTCACATGCCTTTCAAAATGCTATACTGAAGACAGGATGTCTGGATCAAAACAGGAAGCCGCAATATGTGCCTTCTCGTCTGATACCCACATCAAAAATATTGAAAAAAACAGAAAGAGAGGTTTTTCCATTGAAAAAAATAGCAAGTTTCACCATAGACCATATCAAACTGCAGCCGGGCATTTATGTATCCCGCAAGGACCACATCGGTGCAGATACGATCACAACGTTTGATCTTCGCATGACTTCCCCAAATGAGGAGCCTGTCATGAATACCGCTGAACTCCACACGATCGAGCATCTTGGTGCTACTTTCCTTCGCAATCATCCGACTTTTGCTGATAAAACTGTATACTTTGGCCCGATGGGATGCCGGACAGGATTCTATCTGCTTCTGGCTGGAGATTACGAGTCCAAGGACATCATCCCGCTGATGAAAGGCATGTTTACCTTTATCCGGGATTTCCACGATGAAGTGCCTGGGGCATCACCAAAAGACTGCGGCAATTACCTGGACATGAATCTTCCCATGGCAAACTACCTGGCAAAAAAAATATTTAGATGAAGTTCTGACCGATATCAAAGCAGACCGCCTGATCTATCCGGAATGATCACTTTCCTTTCAGGTAAACCTGCCGGATATAACGGTAAAGATAATCTTCGCCTTTTTTATCGAGGATTGTCAACAGTTTTACCAGATCTTTTTCTGTCTGGGGATGCATCATATAATGGTGCTTCCCCTTTTCATAATACTGCAGCGGGAAATGATCGTTATAGTTTTTTCCGTTGTAGATCTTGGATGCCGCCATACGATCCATCATCATCTCTGCGATATATTTTCTTGGCATCGGCATACCGGTCATCGGGTTGCCGTCTTTTTCCACACTGTAATCGATCCAGTATTCAAAATGATGACGGTTCCGTCCCTTGTGATGCAACCATGCTTTGGATACGCCGGTCTCTTCTCTCTCTGCATTGTTCGGACTGCGGTTGCCCTGATAATATTTGCATCCGACCAGAAACTCCGTCGGCGAATATTTTGACAGGTCATGTGTCAGTCCCTGTTTGTAAAGTCCGATTTTAAAACACTCTTTCATCACCAGGATCTTATGCCTTGTGATGGTTGTGAAGTGTCCGATTACTTTCTTTAACATCTTTATGCTTCCTTCCAATCAACACGATTACCGTCCTTGACGATACCTGTACCTGTCTGCTGTCCGGCAACAGACGCCATTTGTCCTCTTCCAAAATGCCCTCACTCGTATCCAGAGCCACATTCCAGCGATAGCCGCCCGGCAAAGCCGGAAGTGCAAAAAGTATGCTCCATCCAGTGCATATTATAGGCAATATAGATCAGTTCATCCTCATCGGCATATTTGCCGCAGTACATGACACCGATCTTACGGTTCTGCCCGTCCAGTTCCCCGTACCACGCACTGCTGCTGTGATAGGAAATCCCTGGAAAACCGCAGGATAAGCTGTCCGTCATGCTCAGTTCCTGTCCCATATGCAGGATTTTATGCTTTTTGCGAAATGCAATCAGATCTTTTACAAAGCGGAACATTTCACTGTTTCCGGATTTATATCCTTTCCAGTCAAGCCAGGAAATCTCATTGTCCAGACAATATGGATTGTTGTTGCCAAGCTGCGAGGTGCCGAACTCATCCCCGGCAAGGATCATCGGCGTTCCTGCCGACAAAAGCAGCATACACCATGCATTTTTCATCTGACGGTTTCGAAGCTCCAGACTTTTCTTTTTGCGGCTTTTTCCTTCTTCTCCGCAGTTCCAGCTGTAATTCTGCACTCTTCCGTCACGGTTCTGCTCGCCGTTATCTTCATTGTGACGTTCTTCATAAGATACCAGGTCACATAATGTGAACCCGTCATGGCTTGCTATGTAATTGATCAGCCCGCTGCCCTTTGGATTCCGCCTCATCCGCTCTGCAAATGCTTTCAGGCTCTCTTCGTCTCCTTTTAAGAAACGCCGGACATCGATCATAAACCCATCGTTGCACTCTGCCACCATCCGTTTTTTGGCAGATTCTTCTTGCCATAGATCTCCTCCACCGGGAAATAAATATTTAAAAGCTTGGTATCTGCAAACAGTGGATCCGTCGCCATCAGGTTACAGATGCCCTGCACGCCGCGGACATGAAATCCATGCACATGATATTCCTGCACCCAGTATTGCAGACATTCCGTAATATAACGCGGGCTGCATCCTTCCGGAAAATAAAATTCCATCAGAACTTCGATACCAAGACGGTGCATGGTCTTTACCATATCTTTAAATTCACGCACCGGATCTTTTGTCGCTGCATAGGCACGTTTCGGGGCAAAATGAAAGGCCTTTGTATAGCCCCAGTAGTTCAGACGCTTCGGAAGCTCTTCTTCTTTACGGTACCGGGCATGTGTTTTCACAGACTCCATTTCAGTGAATTCATAGGCCGGCATCAGCTTGATCTGATTGATGCCAAGCTCTTTGAAATATTCCGCCTTCTCGGTGATTCCAAGGAAGGTTCCCTTATGACGCACACCGGAATAACGCTGTTTTGTAAACCCACGTACATGAAAGCTGTACATCACGGCATCTTCGTATGCGATCTGCGGTTTCCGGTCATCCTCCCAGTCGTAATTTCCGGCGATCATCGCACAGCGGACTTCGTGTCCCTCCGGATGCTCCTCACCAAATTTCCCGGTTCCGATCAGTACTTTTGCATAAGGATCCAAAGTTACTTTTCCATCTATGCAAAAATTGTATTCATATCGTGCAGATGCTATTTTTTCTGCTTTGACACAGACGATATCTCCAATCGTGTTTGTTGCAGGAAACGGTATTTCCTGTATTACTTCTTACTGCCTTTTTTATAAAGAAGCAGGCTGGCTTCTTCGTTGTTTTTGCGTTCCATCGAAAAGACGATTCCGTCTTTGACCGGAACGGCTCCCATTGCCTGGAATGTTTCCACTTTCATCAACCTTTCTGTGACTCTATTTTTTCCGCCAGATCATTTAAATAAACCCATCGATTCATCTTTTCTTCCAGTGCATGCTCCGCCTTTTCTTTTTCTTTCATCAGTTCGTTTAATTTTCCCGGATTTGTTGCATTTGCCAGAATCTCAGCTTCCAGAGCGGCGATCCCATCTTCTAACTGTGCGATGTCGTCATCGATCGTTTCAAATTCTTTCTGTTCTTTATAGGAAAATTTCAGTTTTGTCTTACGGTTCTGCTTCCAGTCTCTGGAAGATTTTGAACTCCCTTCCTCAGACTTTCCCTTTCCGGATTTCCCGAAAAGTGCATTCCCGCTTTCCGATGTTTCTTGTGATGTTCTTTTCTGTTTTGTTTCCAGATAGTCGGTATAACCACCTTCGTACTGCTGCAAATGACCGTTTCCGTCAAATTCAAAAATGCGGTCCACCACATTGTCCAGAAAATAGCGGTCATGGGATACGGTGATCACAATCCCCGGAAAACTGTTCAGGAAATCCTCCAGAATCGTCAGCGTCTGAATATCAATATCATTGGAGAGCTCATCAAACAGATATACATTTGCCCCGGTAAAAATAACTTTCAGCAGGTACAGTCTTTTTTCTCCCCGCCAGAAAGCTTGGATACCGGTGCATACTGCATTTCCGGTGTAAACAGAAATCGCTCCAGCATCTGAGATGCCGAGATCTTCCGTCTTTTTTGTCGGCAGATACTCTGCCACATCTTTGATGTAATCGATCACCCGCTGCTCGGTATTCATATCCGGCACTTCCTGTGCAAAATATCCAAGCTGAATCGTCTCACCGATCTCCACGCTCCCACTGTCCGGCTCGATCAGCCCGGCAATGATCTTGATCAGCGTTGATTTGCCGCATCCGTTCGGTCCGATGATGCCAAGCCGCTGATTTTTCAGAACAATGTAATCAAAATCATCGATCAGTACTTTCTCTCCGTAGCGTTTGCTGATATGATGCAGTTCTACTGTCTTTCTGCCCATTCTTGCAGCTGTTGCTTCAATCTCAAGTGTGGCGTCACTGACCGGTGCTTTTCCCGCTTTTAAAGCCTCAAGACGCTCCAGTCTCGCACGCTGTTTGGTACTTCTCGCACGACAGCCGCGTTTTGCCCATTCAAGTTCCATACGAAGGACGCTCTGTCTTTTTTCGCTCCGTTGCCAGTGCCATCTCTTCTCTTTGCACTTTCAGCTCCAGAAATTTTGAATAATTTGCTTCATAACTGTAAATTTTCCCATGATCCAGCTCCAGGATCCGATTACTCACACGATCCAGGAAATAGCGATCATGCGTTACCATGATCACGGTTCCTTTATAACGATTCAAATAGTCTTCCAGCCATGTGAGCATCTCATTATCCAAATGGTTGGTCGGCTCGTCCAACAGCAGTACATCAAAATCCTGCACCAGTGTCCGTACAAGTGCCGCCTTTCTCCTCTGACCACCGGAAAGCTCTGCCAGCGGCTGCTCATGATCCACAATGCCCAGCTGATTGAGCATGCTCTTTGCTTCACTTTGCAGTGTCCAGTCCATGTCCCACATACCATCTGTCACATAGGAAAGTACGGTTTTTTCTTCCGGAAATGCCGGATTCTGCTGCAGGTATGCGATCCGGATCCCGTTCTGTGTGATTACCTGCCCTTCATCTGGCTGTTCCAGTCCAGCAAGCACACGCAAAAGTGTTGTTTTTCCGGTTCCGTTGATACCGATCACACCGATCTTCTCTCCTTCGGAAATGCCACAGGAAACGTCATCAAAAATCACTTTTCCGCCAAAAATCTTGCTGATATGTTCTATATTGATAATATTCATAAAATGCCGGCTCCTTGTCTCTGTCTTCTATACAATTATACTAAAGCAAAAGATGCATTGCAATAAGAAACTGTAAATTGTCTCTTTTCACAATGCACCTTGCATTATATTCACACTCTTTTTTCCGTTTCAAAGATCAATATCCAGCTCTACCGGGCAATGATCAGAACCCATGATTTCCGTGTGGATCTTGGCATCCACCAGTTTTTCCTTCAGACTTTCCGAGACACAGAAATAATCAATACGCCATCCGGCATTTTTCTTCCTTGCCTGGAAACGATAAGACCACCAGGAATAGATTCCTTCCTGATCCGGATAAAAATAGCGATAGGTGTCGATAAATCCCTGTCCCAGCAATGTAGAAAATTTTCCGCGTTCCTCATCCGTAAAACCGGCATTTTTTCGGTTGGTTTTTGGATTCTTCAAATCAATTTCTTTGTGTGCCACATTCAAATCTCCGCAAAATACAATCGGCTTTTTTTCTCTTCCAGCCCTTTCAGATAGGAAAGAAATGCATCTTCCCATCGCATACGATAATCCAGTCTTGCAAGTTCACTCTGCGAATTTGGCGTGTAGACCGTCACCAGGTAAAATTCTGCAAATTCCAGGGTGATCACGCGGCCTTCCTGGTCATGTTCTTCGATACCGATGCCGTATGCCACGGACATTGGCTCTCTTCTGGTAAAGATGGCCGTTCCGGAATAGCCTTTTTTATCGCATAATTCCAGTACTGATGATAACCTTCCAGTTCAAGGCTGATCTGCCCTTCCTGGAGTTTGCTTTCCTGAATACAGAACATATCCGCATCCAGCTCCTTAAAAATATCTAAAAATCCTTTCTGTACACAGGCACGCAGCCCGTTTACGTTCCACGATATCAGTTTCATCCATCATGCTCCTTCCTCTGCTTTCTTTTTATCATATCATCTTTTCTTTTTACAAATCTACTTGCATTTCTTGTACTTGTCTGTTAAAGTGGAGGAAGTGTTACAGCGAATCCAAGAATGCCTGGGCATTCTTGCTGCAACGAACAGTAGCATAACTATAAAGAAATGAGGTAAATACGAATGAGCGATTTTGAAAACGGATGTGCTGGTTCCTGCGATGCATGCGGTTCCAAAAGTGACTGTGAAAAAGCAACCGTTACTCTGACACTGGACGATGGTTCCATGATGGAGTGTGCGATCCTGACGATCTTTGAAGCAGATGAAAAAAGAATACATTGCACTGCTTCCGCTGGATGAAAAGGGCAATGCTTCTGAAGAAGGTGACGTGTATCTGTACCGTTTCCAGGAAGTAAACGGAAATCCGACACTGGATAACATCGAAAGTGACGAAGAATATGAAATGGTTGCGGATGCATTCGATGAATGGCTGGATAATGCAGAATTTGAAGATATGGAAAACTAATCTTTTTTCATGGAGCAATTTTTCTGTGTATGTTAAAATCCCCTGCAGGTTTTTGTCTGCAGGGGATTTTTTAACTCCTTTAAAAATCATTTCTGCTGTTTTCCGTCACAGTTTGACAGATGGCTTATTTTCTGTTGTTTTTGCGTCGTATGCCGGATACAAACAATGCGATGAGTGCTGCAAGAGACGCTGCAAGCACGATTGAAAGTAAAAACAATCGGGGAATTGTCACCGGTTACAGCTGCCACCCGGACATTCGAGTTTGAACCAGAAGCACCTTTGTTCGTGCTGTTGGTGATTGTATTGCCGGTCACATTCAGCTGTACTGTCTGTACATCGGCATCCCCTTTGGCAATCCACTTGCCGTCTTTATAGAGCTGACGCTCATATGTCACATTCAGTGTATAGGTTCCGGCTGTTGTAAACTGGAGTGTTCTGGCATAGGCGTTTGTTTTTCGTTCAGATCTCCTTTTCCTGTTCCGCAGGTCCAGGATACCGGAAGATAACGCACATCTCCTTCGATCGGTGCTTTGTTATCCATCCGGTCACCAACTGCCTTGAAGGTAATGTTGGCACCGGTCGCATAATTGCCGCCATTTGTCAGTCCTTCAATCTTATTGTTGTCTGCTTCTCCGATCAAGTTGATCTTTGGCAGTGTCTTGGTCTCTTTCTTCTTGCATATGCCACACTTACGTTCTTTTTTCCCCTTCTTCTCATGCGTTGCTTGGCTGTGACTTTCCATTTGCTCCAGGTATGAGCAGCCAGTTTGCCTCGTGTGATCTTGCAGCGTTTGCAGGTGCTCTTTACTTTGCAGGTTGCTTTTGTCCAGTCATGCCCAAGAGCTGCTGATCCTTTGATGCCACAGCGTTTGCAGACGGCCGCTTCTGTACAGGTTGCTTCCTTCCAGTCATGCCCAAGAGCCGCTTCTCCTGTTACCCCACAGAGCTTGCAGATGGCTGCCTCCGTACAGGTCGCTTCTTTCCAGTCATGTTTGCAGATGGTCGCCGCAACTTTATATTCTCTTGTCACGGTTTTTCCGTCTTCTGCGGTTCTGGTAAGTTTATAGATGACCGGTATTTTATCTGATGCAGAGAAATCTACTTCTTTTTCACTTGCCGGATCTACGGTCACACCTGCCGGAACCGTGATCTTCGGTGCCAGTTTTTTCAGATCTGTATCGCTCTTCTGCATAAGAACGGTGATTGTCTGTTTTTCCTCATCGATCGTCACTTTGGCATCTTTCACTTCAAAAGCAGTGATCTTCAGATTCGTATTTTCTGTTTCAGATTCTTTTGTTTCCGATTCTTTCGTCTCTGACTGTTTCGTTTCGGATTCCTTCGTCTCTGACTGTTTCGTTTCGATTCTTTTTCAGACTCCGTTGACTTCGCATCTTTTGCTTTTGCATCTGCCTTTGTTTCCGGCTGCTTCTCACTGATCTTCGTCTCAGGCTTCTTTTCCGTTGCCTTTGTTTCCGGTTTCCTGACTTCTGTTTCTTTTTCGGTTACCTTTGTTTCCGGTTTCTTCACTTCTGGCGTTTTTTCGGTTACCTTTGTTTCCGGTTTCTTCACTTCTGGCGTTTTTCGGTTGTTTTCGTCTCAGGCTTCTTTTTGCTTCGGTTGCCTTTGTCTCCGGCTGCTTCTCCCTTTTCTTCGTCTCAGGCTTTTTTTCGGTTACCTTTGTTTCCGGTTTCTTCACTTCTGGCGTTTTTCGGTTGTTTTCATCTCAGGCTTCTTTACTTCGGTTGCCTTTGTCTCTGGCTGTTTTGTCTCTGCAGCCTTTGTCTCTGGCTGTTTTTCGGTTGTCTTTGTCTGAGCTTCTGTGATCTCAATCGTCAGTTTCGGAAGCACCACATCTTTTGCCAGCTTATAATCATCCGTAATCTGTGCGGTAAAGGTATACTTGCCTGCTGTGGAATCCTCTTTATAGTCTGTTTTCCATGTAACATCTTTGATCTTGATATCCTCTGCTTTTTTGCTGTCTTTTTCTCTTTATAGCCTCTGGCAGAAAGCTTATCCGGAAGTTTCATATCTTTGACCTTTGTTCCCCTGGCAAAAGAACCTTTTTCCAGTTTCGGATCCGTAATGCTGATTACACGGATCTGCTCTTTTTTCTCTGCTTTTTCTGTTCCGGCTTTGGCAGAGACTTCCGTTGTCTGTCCGTCCACCGGTGCTGCTATCGCACTGCCCGGCATCGCAGTTGCCATAACTGTGACTGCCAGTAGCACTGCCAGTATGTTTTTCCTTCTCTTCATAATATCCACCTCCTGATTTTTGATCACGGTTTTTATTCTACAACATTTCTGATATTTCGCTGTGATTTTTCTCACATCTGCACTAACTTCACAAACCCCCTGTAATCATTTATTGTCAGGTCTCACATGCGTTCGCCCTGAATATTCCCACCATAGCGAATCCCGATCAGTGTCAGCCCTTCCGGTCTCGCTGTCTCCCCTGCGAGCGTCCGGTCTTTTGCCTCAAGGATTTTTTTTGATCTGCTGCGGCTCGATGAATCCGCCTCCCACGCGGATTAACGTGCCGGCAATAATGCGGACCATGTTGTAAAGAAATCCATTGCCTGTGACACGTATTATGATCATATCACCTTCTTTTTATCACATTCAGAGAATAGATTGTGCGAACTGTATTTGTTACTTCCGGTTTCTCGGTACAGAAGCTTTTGAAATCATGTTCTCCTACCAGATACAACGATGCTTCCTGCATCTTCACTACATCTAATGGATAATAATAAAAAAAAGAATTTAATCTTCTGGTCGGATCCGGAAATCGGCGGTTCAGGATGCGATATTCATAGGTTTTGGTGGTTTTCTGAAAACGCGGATGAAAATCAGACGGCACTTCGCAGGAGTCCTGGATACGGATGTCTTCCGGCAGCCTTGTATTTAATGCATAAGAAATCTTGTCGGCAGGCATACGTGCACTGGTATCAAAAACAGCCACGTTTCCCAGAGCATGCACACCTGCATCGGTGCGGCTCGCCCCGATCACTTTGATTTCTTCTTTTAACAGTTCTGATAAATGATGATTTAAGACTTCTTCTATGGTAACTGCATTTGGCTGTGTCTGCCAGCCATGATAATTCGTTCCGTCGTATGCTACAATGAGTTTCACTCGTTTCATATTTTTTCTCCATTCTGCCATCTGATATGGCTTTTTATTTTAGATGTATATCAGCCGAGCTGTCCAGAATCGCATGCCGCATCTTATATGCGTTCGACTTGAATTCTGTTTTTTTCTTTATTAAAAGCCCTGTTTCACGAAATAATTTTCATGAATCAGGGCTTCTTGTCAAGCGGATATTCGCGATTGAAGCAGAGGACTTCCTTGATTTGGTTAAAATGCTATGATATTGCCCGTTGTAATAATACATACCAGATAAGTCAGCAGTATCACATATGCAACATGGTCTCTTTTTTTATAGATCAGTGGCTTCATCTTCGTTCTTCCTTCACCGCCGCGGTAGCATCTGGCTTCCATCGCCATGGCAAGGTCATTTGCCCGGCGAAATGCCGAAATAAAAAAGCGGAACAAGCAGCGGTACCAGGCTTTTTGCTTTCTTGATCAGTCCGCCGCTCTCAAAATCGGCACATCTTGCCATCTGAGCCTTCATGATCTTATCCGTCTCTTCCAGCAGGATCGGAATAAACCGAAGCTCAATGGACATCATCATGGATATCTCATGCACCGGAACTTTGATGACTTTCAGCGGGGAAAGGGCTTTTTCCAGTCCGTCCGTCAGATTATTCGGTGTCGTAGTCAGCGTCAGCACTGAAGATCCAAGGATCAGATAGGTCAGGCGCACAGCCATAAAAGCAGCCTGCCGGATACCTTCCCAGGTAACTTTTAATTTCCAGATCGCAAATGCTGTCGTTCCCGGTGTCAGAAACAGATTAAACACAACGGTGATCATCATCAGCACAAAAATCCCCTTCAATCCTTTGACCATAAAAAAGAAAACGGCACTTTTGAGATCATGATCACAGCAGCCAGAAACAGTGTTGCCACAACATAGACACTGATCTTCTGAAACAAAAACAGTGAAATAATAAATACGATCGTCCCAAACAGTTTGACGCGGGGATCCATTTTGTGGATTACGGAATCAGACGGATAGTATTGTCCTAATGTAATATCTCTTAACATATCTTTTTCTTTTTTTTCTTGATTGCCAAAAGAATGGCTTCTTTTGCCTCTTCTACCGTGGTTGCTGTCGTGTCAATATCCCAGCCTTTTTCTTTCAGAGCCTTTACCACATAAGTGACCTGAGGTGCTGCAAGTCCGACGCTTTCCAGCTCTTTATAATGCTGAAAGACCTGTTTTGGTGTATCATCAAACAAAATCTTTCCGTCATTTACTACAATAATACGATCTACATATCTGGCAACATCTTCCATGCTGTGCGACACCAGTATAACTGTGATCTTACGTTCTTTCTGAAGCAGTGCTACCTGATCCAGGATCTCATCGCGTCCTTTCGGATCAAGGCCTGCGGTCGGCTCATCCAGGATCAACACCTGCGGATGCATCGCAAGGATACCTGCAATCGCCACACGCCTTTTTTGACCGCCTGAAAGTTCAAACGGTGATTTCTTATAATAGCTTTCATCCAAGCCAACCTGTGTCAGTGCTTTTTTTGCCCGCTCTTCCACTTCTTCTTTGGATAATCCCAGATTTTTCGGTCCAAAGCAGACATCAGAAAAAACATCGACTTCAAAAAGCTGATGTTCCGGATACTGAAAGACCAGTCCGACCTTACTTCGCAGGGTACGCATGTCGTAACCTTCCTGATAAATATTTTCTCCATCATAATAAATCGCACCGGAAGTTGCCCGAAGCAGTCCGTTTAAATGCTGGATCAATGTGGACTTACCGGAACCTGTATGACCGATGATCCCGATAAACTGTCCGTCCGGAATTTCCAGACTGATCTCATCGAGTGCTTTTTTCTCAAACGCATCGCCCTCACTGTAAACGTAGCTTACTTTTTTTAATTTCATTGACATAATGCTTTTTTTACCAACTCCTCCGTACTTAGTACACATTCCGGCAGATCAACACCGGCTTTTCTCAGTTCGTGTGCCAGAAGTGTTACCTGCGGCACATCCAGACGGTATTTTTTCAGAGTGTCCACCTGAGCAAAAATCTCGAACGGTGTCCCCTGCATAACGATTTTTCCATCATCCATCACGATTACTTTATCTGCATAGATAACTTCTTCCATATAATGCGTGATCAAAATGGCAGTTACTTTTTCTACCTGATTTAACGCACGCACGGCGCGGATCACTTCTTTTCTGCCGTTCGGATCGAGCATCGCCGTCGGCTCATCCAGAACGATGCATTTTGGATGCATTGCAACCACGCCGGCGATCGCCACACGCTGTTTTTGTCCGCCGGAAAGTTTGTTTGGAGAATTTTTGCGATATTCCCACATGCCGACACTTTTGAGACTCTCTTCAACTCTCTCCCAAATCTCCTCGGTTGGTATTCCCATGTTTTCCGGTCCGAATCCGACATCTTCTTCGACCACCGTACCGATGATCTGGTTGTCCGGATTCTGAAATACCATCCCGGCCGTTTTACGTACCTCCCAGATATTCTTTTCATCCCGCACATCCATACCGTCCACATACAAGGTACCGTCTGTCGGTGTCAAAATCGCATTGATCTGCTTGGCAAGCGTGGACTTTCCGGAACCATTATGCCCCAGAATTGCCACAAAATCGCCTTTTTTCACATCCAGATTCACACCGTCCACGGCACGGATCGTCTCTTCGACTTCCCCATTTTCGTCATACTTTTTTATATTCAAATGCCAGCTTCGCCGCCTCAATGATTCCCATGGTCCACCATACTTTCCTGTATTTTTAAGATACTTTTACGCAAGTTTTCGGAGTGCTTTTTTTGCACTCGCATTTTATTGTAAAGGATTTAGATGTTAATTACAAGTCTCTTCCAGCTGTTTTTTAAATATCTTCCGACTACTGCCGAAAAATTATCAATTCTGCGGATATAGGCAAAATCTTTGCCGAAAATTCTCCGCTCCGCCTGAAGATCCCCTTCCTCCCCAGTAAAAACACCGAGTACGGATACACCCGCATTTCGCAGATGCCGTACTTCCATTGCCGTATCTTTTGTGCCATAATCACCGAAATAAGGCCTGGGATTGCGGCTGTTCGGGCGATTGACTACAATATCATTTGGTCTTCCGTCACTTAACACGATCAGGATTTTGTTTTCTTCGTCTCTTTTCAGAAGCCCTGCGGCTGCAGCACGCACAGCCAGTCCGTCCCGGTTGTTGGAAGAGCCGTAAAATTCAAAAATACGCAGGTTTGCTTCTCTTCCATCCTCGTATTCCCGAAATCTCCGCATGACCGTATAATCCCAGAACGTGCAGAAACTCATAACCCGGTGTGGGATTCCAACATTGGTGAGTGCCTCACTGATCATAAAAGCCTGCAGTGCCACATGGCTCTGTCTGCTTCTCTGGGAACCGCTGCCGTCGATCAGCACTTCAACCACAAAATCGGTATTATAACGCCTGCTCTCCTGCAGAAACAATTTTCTGTTCTCTGTCCGTCCGATATTCCAGAGGCGATTTGGCAAGATTCTACCAGATTCTCCCACATAGGTTTCTTTTTCGTTCCTGGCTACCAGTGCACGTTTTAAAACATTGGTCAGCATATCAATATTCTGTTTTGCCATTCTGCGGTTCTGCTCGTATACACGCCAGTTGACTTCTTTCGTCCTTCTGGCATACTCTGACTGGGCGTTGACTTTCACCATATTTGCAAGGATCCCATCTGTAAAAATATAAAGTACAGTCTGCATGTGCCCCTGTGCAGATCTGATGGTTGATGCGTTCTGCCTCCAGCGGTGTCAGGTAACTCCTGCCATAATTGAGTTCAATGTAACTGTTCATTTTTGCAATTGCTTCATCATCCAGCCCGATCACCTGCGTACTGCCCTTTTGCTCCTGTTCCTTTTTTTCTTTTTCCTTCTCAGAAAAAAAAGAAGTCATGGCATCTGCCAGCTGATGCTGCATCCTCCGATAAGCATCTTCCGCCGCTTCTTCTTCCAGAAAATCCTGCCAGTCAAAGCCGGATAATTCTTCTGTGCTGACGGAAAGGACTTTTTCCAGATCTCCGACTCTCTTTTCAAACGTCGGATCCACCATCTGATTGTAAAACCAATCAACCGCCTGCACCAGTTCTTCCGTTTTCTGTGCCTGTTCCAGCCTTTTCAGCTGTTCAAACGGGCGGATCACGCGGCTGTCCGCCGGAGCACGCCCGGTCAGTGCTTCTCTCATATAGGCAAGTTTGACTTTTCCGGTATACGTGTCCAGCATTTTTTCAAAATCGTGGTCCATGATTGCCTCAAACGCTTTTTTTGCGGATATCCGGGACACCGGGCCGCTCCTTTGCGACCTTGTCATGGCATGCCGCCTCCACACAGATCTGTCCCAATGTCACAAGCTGACTTTCATCTGCCCCGAGATACACTTTTTTTCAGAAGATAGAGTGCAAAAGCATCCTTGTCAAAAAACCTGGAAAAAGCTCCCTGCTTGATGGCATCGTAAATAGAAATGTATTTTGATTTGTAAAAAGATGTCACATCCGGCTTCGTATCCAGATCATAATCTCCGCTGATCGTCCACATCAGGTTGCGGATGCGGTTCTCAATCTCAAAACTGCCATGTTCCAGCTCTTCGTTTGTCAATCTTCAAACACCTCCGCTGCTTCAAGCGATGACGGGATTCTGGTCATAATGATATCTTCTACCATCTCCCTTTCGAACAGGTCAAAGCTTTTTGTTGCCCACGCCCATATGGATTGCCCGGATCGGAGAAAGTCCGATCTTCATCAGCCCGATCGCCGCCAGGAGCCCTCGAAGATCCAGTGCTTTGGCAGAAATCTCGCTGTTCTGGGCTTTTGTCTGAAGATCCAGAAACAGACCGACAAACTGCTCTGCCGCAGATTCTTTTAAGGTTGGATACATGCTCTTTAAAATATGATTCAGAGTTTCCTCATCCGGTGACGGCATATTGATGACCACAAATCTGGAAACAAGTGCTTCGTTTAACTCTTTTGTGCCGGCATAGCCATAGTTCATCGTACCGATAAAACGCGTAGCCGGATGAAGTGCAACTCTTTCGTATCCCGGCACATCAATTGCTCTGCGGTAATCCAAAGTTGCATGCAACACCGATACGGCATCGTTTTTTGCCATGTTGATTTCATCAAGAATCCCAAAACCTCCGGTTTTTGCACACTGGATAATCGGACCTTCCCGCAGCTGGACTTCGTTGTTGCGGAACGTATCCGTACCGATCAGTGTACTGCTGTCTGTATTGACATGAAAAGAAATATTATAAGTTGGCCTTCTAAAAAGCCAGGCAAGATTTTCTGCAAGAATATTTTTTTCCCGGTGGCCTTTCCGCCGCAGAGCAGCACGTTTTCGCCCGCTAACAGAGCCGCGATCGCCATTTCCAGAACCTCTTTTCCGAAAAACGGGATCTGCGGACGGATGCAGCGTTCTTCTGCCGCATCGCCCGTATCATTTTCTCTTCGAAATTCCATAAGTTCTTCTAAAATATGCCCGGAAATGCCCTGTTCTTCCAGCCTTTGTATCTCTTCTTTTAAAATCTGCGAACTTTTCTCTGTATTTGATATCATATCGTCTGTCTCCTTTTTTCTCCCTGTCCGGGTTTTGGTGTGCCGTCTCCTCGCAGTTCTTCAATAAATCTGGAACAGGACAGCTCCTGCCCATAGCGTTCTTTTGCATAATACAGATAGAGCTTGTCTTTTGCCCGCGTCATGCCCACATAAAACAGACGGCGTTCTTCCTGGATATCCACATCCATTACTGCTTTCCGGTGCGGCATATTGCCTTCCACTGCATCCACAAGAAATACCACCGGAAACTCCAGACCTTTGGCACTGTGCAGTGTTGTAAAAACAACCGCCTTTGCTTCTTCTTTCTGCTCACTGCTCTTTTTCTGCAAAGCTTCTTTATATTCTTCCATATGGACATACCAGGCATCAAAAGTATCAAAACTTCTGGCTGCTTCCTGAAGTTCATCTAAAACCTCATACAGCTCTTCCGGCTTGATCCTGCGAAACTGTGCATATTCTCTCAAATATTCTTCATATCCTACCGCATGCCTGATATAATTGATCGCCGCATAAGGCTTCATTTTCGCAATACAGGAAAGATCATATTCCAGGCGGTCGATCCGATCTTCCATCCAGTCCCGCCCCTGACATTTCTGCCGCAGTCCTTCCAGTGTAACCGTCTGGGAATCCAGATAATCACGGCTGATATAACGGTTCGGACGGTTTATGATCTGCAGAAAATCTTTCCGGCTGCGATTTCCGTTTGCAATGCGTATGTAGGTAAACAGATCGTTTGCGATCCAGTGTTCGTAAATATTCGGCAGTCCGTCCCGCATCCGGAACGGGAGGTTGTATTCCATGAATTTTTCCAGATAAATACGTGCTCCGGTATTCGTCCGGAACAGAACTGCGATCTCCTGCGGCTCTCTTCCGTCTCGCAGCATATCCTGCACTTTTTTGACAACCGCCAGAGCCTCCATTGCCTGATTCTGAAAGAAAGAGATTGTGATCTTCTCTCCGTTTCCGCGGATGCCATGTGTGCTTTTCTGAAAACGGTTGGTGTTGTGAGCGATCACCCTGCCGGCTCCTTTGATGATGCACTCCGTCGAACGGTAATTCTCTGCAAGCTGGATCATCACAGCTTTCGGAAAATCTTTCTGAAAATTCAACATAATCTCCGGATTTGCACCGCGAAAACGATAGATAGACTGGTCATCATCGCCGACGATAAACAGATTGTTTCCAGGCTGTGCCAGAAGTTTGACCGTCTCATACTGGATCGCATTGATATCCTGAAATTCATCGATAAGAATATAGCGGAAACGTTTCTGCCATCCCCTGCAGATATCCGGTCTTGCTTTTAACAGTTCGTAAGTGCAGACCAGCATGTCATCAAAATCCAGTTTCCGTTTCCGTATCAGAGCCTGCTGATATTCTCTGAAAATACTGCGGAACACATCTTCCGGGCAATTAGAAGAATAATAATGCTCAAGCGATATCCGCTCGTTTTGATCAGACTGATCTCCTCTGTGACACCCAAAAGAAACTCCTTCTCATCTTCGATCTCCAGATCCATCGGTTCCAAAATATCACGCAGGATCGTATATTTCTCTTCTTCTCTTAAAATATTTTCTGCCGTATAGTGATAGGCAGCTTTGAGGATCGTAAAAAGACCGCATGAAAGGTACCAAAAGTAACCGGTGCATAACGTCCCTTCATTGCATTGTGAAAACGCTCCCGCATCTCGATGGATGCTGCTTTTGGTAAACGTGATGACCAGGATTTCCGATGGGCTGATCCCCTGCTTTTCGATCAGGTATTTTGTTCTCTCGGTGATAACGGTGGTTTTTCCGGAGCCAGGCCCTGCAAGACAGATGCAGGGACCTGCTCCATGGGCGACTGCCCTGGACTGAGTTTCACTCAAACTCATAGATTATTTCTCCAATTTCTCTATTGCCGCATGGATGCGTTTGATGGATTCTTCTTTTCCAAGAATCTCCAGGATCTCGGTTGCACCTGCCGGTGTTGTCTGTTTACCGGAAAGAGCAGTACGGATCGGCCACATGATATACCCGGTCTTATATCCATGTTCTTTACCGAATGCTACCAGTGCCTCAAACAGTGCATCGTTGCTGTAATCATTCTGTGCCTCAAGCAGAGGAAGTACTTCTTTTAACAGGTTCAGAGAAGTCTCCTCTGTTGTTTTCATTTTTTTGTGGCAATACATCTGTGTATCATACTCCGGAACTTCTTCATAAAAAATCGATCAGCTCTTTGATCTCCGGGAATACTTCGATACGTGTCTTAACCTGAGATGCGATCTTTTTCAGATCCAGATCTTTGTGGATCGCTTCTTTCAGATATGGCAGTGCACGCTCGTAGAATTTATCAAAATCCATCGCCTTGATATATTCACCGTTCATCCATCTTAATTTGCCCATATCAAAAACTGCCGGTGATTTGTTGATATGGTGGTAATCAAACGCTTCCACAAGTTCTTCAAGAGAGAAGATCTCCCGGTTGTCAGAAGGACACCATCCAAGCAGTGCCACGTAGTTGACAACAGCCTCTGACACAAATCCCTGTTCGATCAGATCTTCATAAGAGGAATGACCGCAGCGTTTGCTCAGCTTTTTATGCTCTTCGTTTGTGATCAGCGGGCAGTGCACATAAACCGGAACATCCCAGCCAAATGCATCATAAAGACGGTTGTACTTCGGTGCAGAGGACAGATATTCGTTTCCTCTTACTACATGAGTAATTCCCATCAGATGATCATCGATAACATTTGCAAAGTTGTAGGTCGGATATCCGTCAGATTTGATCAGGATCATGTCATCCAGCTCTGAGTTCGGAACTTCAATCTTTCCGTAAATCTCATCTTCGAAAGAAGTCGTTCCTTCATTCGGGATGTTCTGACGGATAACATACGGAACACCTGCTGCCAGTTTGGCTTCTACCTCTTCTTTGGACAGATGCAGACAGTGTTTGTCATAAACAATAATTTTTTTCCGGCAACTTCCTGTTTTAAAGATTCCAGACGCTCTTTGCCGCAGAAACAGTAATATGCTTCCCCTTTTTCAACCAGCTCTTTGGCATATTTCAGGTAAATGCCCTGTGCCTGACGCTCGCTCTGTACATACGGACCAACGCCGCCATCCAGATCCGGACCTTCATCATGAACCAGACCTGTCTCTTTGAGTGTATGGTAAATAATATCCAATGCACCTTCCACGTAACGCTCCTGGTCGGTGTCCTCTATACGGAGAATAAAGTCTCCTCCCTCATGTTTTGCGATCAAATATGCATACAGCGCCGTTCTTAAATTTCCTACGTGCATCCTTCCTGTCGGACTTGGTGCAAAACGTGTTCTGACTTTGCTCATATCTTTCCTCCTCATCCTTGGGCTTTTCTATGCTTCCCAAAACGTCATTTCACTTCATTATATACTCTGTTTTGTAATTTGTACAGAGAAAAAAATCCCCGGAATTCTGAAAATAGACAGATATCTGCATTTCCAGAATTCCGGAGATTTTACTTTAGTTCTTCCATAATGTCCGCCACATGCTCCAGTTTTTCTGCCTTCCAGGCATTTGCCCCACAGAACAGCAGTGCTTCGTCCAGATTTCCTTTCGCCGCCGCGATCAATGCACGTGTGATACAGTAAGGGATTTCTTTTGGATTACAGTGTTCCAGGCAATGGAGACATTTTTTATCAATTTTATGCGAACCATGTTTGATAAAGGTATTGAAAATAGCACGCCCCGGCATGCCGACAGGGCTTTTGACAATACCGATCTGTTCTTTTACAGTCGATGTACGCCTGTTTATAAGACAGATCTGCGTCACACTCGTATGTCGTGACAAAGCGTGTCCCCATCTGTACGCCATCCACGCCAAGTGCCAGAGCCCGATCCATATCGGCACGGTCATAGATCCCGCCTGCCAGCACGACCGGTATATTTTTGTGGCTGTCCGCTTCGATTTCTCTTACCACGGTCAGGATTTTTTACTTCCTGTGCATAGGTCTCATCCGTAAACATTTCCAGCTGTTCCCGGTGAAAGCCCAGATGTCCGCCTGCTTTTGGTCCTTCGATCACCAACAGATCCGGCACAACATTGTATTTTCTTTTCCAGATCCGCAGCATCACTTTGGCCGCTTTTTCTGTGGAAACGATCGGTGCGATCTTCGTGTTGCTGCCTTTTACATATTCCGGGAGTTTTTCCGGAAGCCCTGCCCCGGAAATGATCAGATCCGCCCCGGCTTTTACAGCAGCCTTCACGTAATCTGCATAATCTTTTGTGGCAACCATGATATTAAATCCGACGATTCCGCCGCCTGCAAGTGCTCTTGCCTTTGCAAGCTGGGACTGTATGGCACGCAGATTCGCTTCTTTTGGATGTTCTTCAAAATCTGGCTCTCGAAATCCGATCTGTGCGGCAGAAAGGATACCGACACCGCCATTTGCCGCCACACTGCCTGCCAGATGCGAAAGACTGATCCCAACACCCATTCCGCCCTGAATCACCGGAATCCTTGCAGTTAAGTCTCCGATTTTTAATGGTTTTCTGTCCATATATATTCCGTCCTTTTGTACGATGTCAAAGTCAGACATCTAATACCTGCGAAAACGCTCGTAGCGTTCTATGGCAAGCTGATCTTCGCTTTTTTCTTCCTGTTTTTCCAGGAAACAGAGCATATGTTCTTTCATGTTTCCTGCAATCGTTTCCAGATTTTTCTTCTGTGCCGGCTCGACTTCCGGAACGATCCACTCGATCACACCAAGTTCTTTTTAAATCTTTTGCCGTGATCTTCATGATCCCTGCCGCTTCTTTTGCACGTTTTCCGTCTTTCCACAAAATGGATGCAAATCCTTCCGGCGAAAGCACACAATAAGTTGCATTTTCCATCATCCATACTTCATTTGCCACGGCAAGGGCAAGTGCCCTCCGCTTCCGCCTTCTCCGATCACAATGCTGAGTACCGGAACTTTCAGACCTGACATCTCACTGAGATTTTCTGCGATCGCTCTGCCCTGTCCGCGTTCTTCTGCTCCGATCCCGCAGGCAGCCCCCGGCGTATCCACAAAACAGATGATCGGACGATGGAATTTTTTCTGCCTGTTTCATCAGACGAAGTGCCTTACGATAGCCTTCCGGAGATGCCATGCCAAAATTGCAGCGGATATTTTCCCTGGTATTTTTCCCCTTCTGCTGTCCGATGACTGTAACCGGAATACCTGAAAGTGTGGCGATTCCGCCGATCACAGCTCCATCATCTCCAAAGCAGCGATCCCCGTGAAGTTCAGTAAAATCTTCAAAAAATCTGATCGATATAATCTCCCGCCGTGCATCTTGCCGGACTGCGTGACAGTTCCACCCGCTCCCAGGCACTTTTCTCCTTTTTTTATTTTCTTTATCAGAGTTCTTTTCTTCTATGGGATCTGCCTGGAACATGCTTGCTTTTGATGCAAAGGTTTCTGCTGCTTTCTGACTGTGAAGCCTAAGTAATTTTCCAAGTTCTTCTCTCATATTTTTACGCTCAATAATCGCATCGATCATGCCTTTTTCCAGCAAAAACTCCGCTCTCTGGAATCCGTCCGGCAGTTTTTCTCCGGTTGTCTGACGGATCACACGCGGACCTGCAAATCCAATCAGGGCTCCTGGCTCTGCAAGGATCACATCGCCAAGCATGGCAAAACTTGCCGTCACACCACCCGTTGTCGGATCCGTCAGCACCGGAATGTAAAGAAGGCCTGCATCGCTGTGACGTCTGATTGCCGCTGTTGTTTTTGCCATCTGCATCAGAGAAATAATCCCTTCCTGCATTCTCGCCCCACCGGAACAACAAAACAGGATCACTGGCAGTTTTTCCTCTGTCGCTTGTTCAAATGCCTGCGTGATACGCTCTCCTACTACATATCCCATGCTGCTCATCAGAAATCTGGCATCGCACACACCGATTACCGTTTCCCATCCACAGATGCTTCCTTTTCCGATCGTAACGGCTTCCTTTAATCCTGTTTTTCTTCTTGTATCAGAAAGTTTTTTTCTTCGTATTCCGGAAAATCAATCGGATTTTTCTCTTCGATATCCGTTCCCCATTCCTGAAAGCTTCCTTTATCAAGCAGCAGGCGAAGTCTGGTCTTTGCCTTGATTCGAAAATAGTCACCGCATTTCGGACAGGTGTAAAACTTTTCTTTTACATCTTCCCGATAGACCATTTTTTACATTTTGAGCACTTCAGCCACATACCATCCGGTACAGACGGTCCCTTCTCTTCTGGCTGCGATCCAATTTTTATATAGCCTGTCTTTTTAAACATGGATTTGAAAATTGCCATGTTTTGGCCTCCTTATTCTTTTTCCATCTGAAACTTTTTCTCTATAAAAGAAGTATCAAAATTTCCATTGATAAAATCCTCATCATCCAGAATCTGAAACTGAAAATCAAGATTTGTTGTGATCCCTTCCAGAACCAGTTCGCCAAGGGCACTTCTCATTTTCTGATCGCCCCCTGTCTTGTCCTGTCATGAACAATCACTTTTGCCGCCATTGAATCATAGTAAGGCGATATCTCACATCCACCGTAAATAGCAGTATCAACCCTCACGCCAAAGCCACCCGGCAAATGTATCTGACCGAGCTTTCCAGGACACGGCATAAAATTCTTCTTTGGATCTTCGGCGTTGATGCGACATTCCAGTGCATGACCGCGTAACGTGATCTCTTCCTGCGTCAGATCAAGCGGCAAACCGGCTGCAATATAAATCTGTTCCTTGATCAGATCCACGCCAGATACCATTTCGGTCACCGGATGTTCTACCTGGATCCGGGTGTTCATCTCCATAAAATAATAACGCTTCTGCTTATCCAGAAGAAATTCAATCGTTCCGGCATTTTCGTAAGCTGCCGCTTTTGCGGCACGCACTGCCACCGCTCCCATTTCTTTTCGCAGTCTTTCATCCAGCACGCTGCTTGGAGATTCTTCAATCACTTTCTGATGATTTCTCTGAATGGAACAGTCACGCTCCCCAAGTTGAATGACGTTGCCGAATTTATCGGCAAGAATCTGAAACTCAATATGTTTCGGCTCTTCGATATATTTCTCGATATACATGGAATCGTCTCCGAAACCGCGGATTGCTTCCAGCTGTGCTACCTTGAAATTTTCCAGAAAATCTTTCCGCTGTCTGCGAAAGCCGCATGCCTTTTCCTCCGCCTCCAAGTGCCGCTTTTTATCATGACCGGATAGCCGATCTGATCTGCCGCCCTTTTGCTTTCCCGGCATCGGTGAGTGGTCTTTCGGTTCCCGGCACAACCGGGATGCCGGCTTTTATCATAGTATTTCTGGCTTCGGATTTGTTTCCCATGCGTTCGATCACCTCTGCGGACGGACCGATAAAGGTGATCCCGCATTTTCTGCACATATCTGCAAATTTACTGTTTTCCGACAAAAATCCAAATCCCGGATGAATGGCATCTGCTTTTGCTGCAATACAGGCACTAAAATACGTTCCATATCAAGATAACTCTCCGCTGCGGCAGATGGTCCGATACAGATGGCTTCGTCTGCCAGCTGAGCGTGCAGTGCTTCCGCATCCGCCTGTGAATAGATAGCAACGGTACGAATGCCAAGTTCTCTGCATGCACGTATGATCCGAAGTGCAATTTCCCCCGGTTGGCGATCAATATTTTCTGAAACATCTTTCTCTCCTTTTTATCCGATCGCAAAGGTCAGCTCTGCAGATACGGCTACTTCCCCTTCAACCGTTGCCACGGCTTTTCCGATCCCGATCGGACCTTTCTTCTTGATCATTTCCACTTCCAGCATCAGGACATCCCCGGAACCACTTTCCGTTTGAATTTTGCCTGGTTGATGGCACCAAAATAAGCTGTTTTCCCCTTATATTCCGGACACGATAACATCACAACTGCACCGACCTGAGCCAGAGCCTCAATCATCAGTACACCAGGCATAACTGGTTCCTGTGGAAAATGACCTGAAATAGGGTTCGTTGTAACTGACACACTTCTTGCCAATTCCATGCTCGCCCGGTGTCAGTTCTTCAATCGTATCGATCAGAAGCATCGGCTGTCTGTGTGGGATCACTTCCATGATTTCTTTTGCTTTCATCACTGACATTTTTTCTTCCTCCAAAGACGATATTATTTAATACAGAATAGTGGCTGTCCATATTCTACCATCTCACCGTTTTCCGCAAGTACTTTTTTTCTACGGTACCGTCACACTCTGCCACAATTTCATTCATCAGTTTCATCGCCTCAATGATGCCGATCGTCTGACCTTTTGTCACCGTATCTCCCGGTTTTACAAATGGATCTTCTTCCGGAGACGGTGCCAGATAGAACGTGCCGACCAGCGGTGAGCAAACGAGATTTTCCTCATTTTCGATATTCCTGTAAAAGATTCTTCCGAATCATGGTTTGCAGGATTATGGGGTGCGACGCTGTTTTTCCCTGCTTCCCTAAAAACCTCGCCCTGCTCTGCTGCGGTATCTTCCGTGCAGATCTTTACGACTTTTTCTTTTTTCATGCAAAGCTGAAGATTGCCTTCTTCTAAAGTAAATTCAGTCAGCCCGGATGCAGAAACTTTATCGATCAGCGTAAGAATTTTTTCGATCTCCATATCTGATTCCTCCTAGCGATACTTTTTGATCAGAATACTTGCATTGTGTCCGCCAAATCCGAAGGAATTGCTTAAGGCATAATCAAACGATTCCCTGATTTCTGTATCTGGCACATAATTTAAATCCATCTCTTCTTCTGCTTCCAGAAATCCGACGGTCGGATGGATATAACCTTCTTCCAGTTCTTTGACGCAGGTGATAAATTCTACCGCACCGGCTGCACCGAGCATATGACCGACCATGGATTTCGTGGAATTGATGCGGATGTTGTACGCATGCTCTCCAAAGGCTTTTTTGATCGCTCTGGTCTCAAAGAGGTCGTTGTGATGTGTGCTGGTTCCGTGTGCATTGATATAGGTCAGCTCTGTTTTATCAATGTTTGCCTCTGCAACGGCATCACTCATCGCTCTTGCCGCACCCTCACCGTCTTCCGCCGGTGATGTGATATGGTAAGCATCGCTGGTACAGCCATAGCCGACCACTTCCGCCAGAATATTGGCGTTTCTTGCCTGTGCATGAGAAAGTTCTTCTAAAATAACAACACCTGCACCTTCCCCCATCACAAATCCGCTGCGATCCTTGTCAAACGGGATGGAACAACGTTTCGGATCTGTCGCAGAAGACAGTGCCGTCAGAGCGGAAAAGCCTCCGACACCCATCGGACAGATGGCTGCTTCTGTACCGCCTGCCACGATCACATCGGCATCTCCGATCTGAATACTGCGGAACGCTTCACCGATGGAATGGGTTCCGGTCGCACAGGCAGTCACCACATTCAGGCTTTTGCCTTTCAGTCCCAGCTGAATGGAAACATTTCCGCATGCCATGTTAGAGATCATTAGCGGAACAAGAAGTGGATTGATCCTGGAGGCTCCACGCTCCAGCAGTCTTTATGCTCCCGTTCCATTGCCTGCAGACTTCCGATACCGGAACCGACATAACAGCCCACACGGTAAGGATCTTCTTTTTCCATATCAATGCCCGCATTCTTCATTGCTTCCGCTGCAGCCGCCACTGCATACTGACAGAACAACTCCATACGTCTTGCTGCCTTGAAATCCATAAATTCTTTCGGATCAAAATCTTTGATCTCTGCCGCCAGGCTTGCCTTGAACCCTGTGGTGTCAAATTTGGTGATCTTATCAAATCCGGTTCTTTTTTTTCTTTGACACTGTTCCAGAAATTCTCAACACCGATGCCAATTGGTGTCACGGCTCCCATACCGGTCACTACAACTCGTCTCATATCTTGCCTCCTGTTTTTACATTACATCGCCATGCCGCCATCCACACAGAGCACCTGACCTGTGATATAGGATGCTGCATCAGATGTAAGAAATGCCACTGCTTCCGCTACATCTTCTGGATGCCCGAATTTTTTCATCGGAATCTGCTGTGTTGCCTGTTCTCTTATAGTATCAGAAAGTTTTTCTGTCATATCTGTCTCAATAAATCCTGGTGCAACGGCATTTACCTGAATATTTCTGCCTGCAAATTCGCGGGCTATGGTTTTGGTAAGGCCGATGATCCCTGCTTTTGCAGCTGCATAATTTGCCTGACCGGCATTTCCAAGCACACCGGATACGGATGCGATGTTTACGATTTTTCCGCTTTTCTGGCGGATCATCTGTCTTGCCGCTGCATGGATCGTATTAAATGCACCTTTTAAATTGACTTCAATCACACGGTCAAAATCTGCTTCGCTCATCCGCATGATCAGATTGTCTTTTGTAATTCCGGCATTATTGATGAGAATATCCAGCCGTCCATATTGTTTTTACGATTTCTTTGACCATATCTTCTGTGGCATAAAAATCTGAAATATCACAGCCATAAACCACGGCTTTTCCTCCCGCATTTATGATCTCTTCTGCCGTCTGCTCTGCTTTCTCTTTTGAACCGCTGTAATTTACCACAACAAAAATATTTTTTTTCTTTGCCAGTGTTTTTGCGATCTGAGAACCGATCCTCTGGATGCACCGGTCACCAGTGCGATTTTTTTCTTCCATTATCGATTACCTCTGCTTTCCAGTACTTTTTCCAGATCTTCCGGTTTTTCAATGGAAAATCCCTTTGACACTGCAGTCGATCTTTCGAAGAAAACCAGTTAGCGTTTTCCCAGGTCCGATCTCCACAAATGTATCAACGCCATCTGCGATCATACGCTCCACACTCTGCTGCCATAACACAGAAGATGCTACCTGCTTTGCAAGAAGTTCTTTGATTGCTTCCTCTTCTGTCACATATTCTGCTGTGACATTTGTCACATATGGGGTCACCGGTGCCTGTACCGTTACCGTTTTTAAGACTTCTGCCAGTTTTTTTCCTGCCCCTTCCAGCATTGGAGAATGAAACGGACCGCTGACCTTGAGCGGCAGCACCCTTCTTGCACCGGCTTCTTTTTAAAGCCATGCCCGCTCTCTCAACAGCAGTATCTTCTCCTGTGATCACGACCTGCCCCGGACAGTTATAATTCGCCACCGAAACTCTGCCTTCTGTTTCCTGACAGATTTTCCGGATCTGTTCTCCATCCATACCGATCACAGCCGCCATCGCTCCGCCTGTCGGAACTGCTTCCTGCATAAAAATGCCTCTCTGACGCACCACGCGAAATGCTGTTTCCATATCCAGCACACCGCTCGTGATCAGTGCACCATATTCTCCGAGGCTGAGCCCCGCACTGACATCCGCAGCAAGCCCTGCTTCCCTCACTGCTCCAAGGATCGCTGCTTCACAGGCGAGAATTGCAATCTGCGTGTACTGCGTTTCGTTCAGTTTTTCATTTTCTTCAAAACAGAGTGCCGGAATGTCCAGCCCGGTCGCTTTCGAAGCGAGGTCAAAAATCTCTCTTGCCTTTCTTCTCTCATAAAATTTTTTTTCCCATGCCGGCATGCTGTGCACCCTGCCCCGGGAATACAAATGCAATTTTGCCCATCTTCTATGCCTCTTTCAGAAGTTTTTTTTGCCTGATCCATGATCTCTTCGATCATCTCACTGCAAGTCTGTTCCTGTTTCACCAGACCTGCACTCTGACCTGCCATAACGGTTCCTCTTGTCACATCTCCCTCCACAACTGCCTTACGCAGTGTGCCGAGCGTCATCAGCTCCAGTTCTTCAAACGAAGCCCCTTCTTTTTCCAGTTTCAGATATTCTCTGGTCATCTGATTTCTCAGACAGCGGACAGGATGTCCGGTGCTCATGCCGGTAACTTCCGAATCGATATCTCTTGCTTTCAGCACACGTTCTTTATAAGCTTCGTGAACAATGGATTCTTTTGAAACGATAAAACGTGTCCCCATCTGAACGGCATCTGCTCCAAGCATCCTTGCCGCTGCAAATCCTCTGCCATCGGCGTGCCTCCGGCTGCGATAACCGGAATGTTTACCACATCCACAATCTGCGGAACCAGTGTCATCGTCGTCTGGGCACCGATGTGTCCACCGGACTCCATTCCCTCAGCGACCAGTGCATCGGCTCCGACGCGTTCCATTCTTCTTGCAAGTGCCACGGAAGCTACCACCGGAATGACGAGAATACCCGCCTCTTTCCACATCTTCATATATTTTTCCGGACTTCCGGCACCGGTCGTAACCGCTTTTACGCCTTCTTCTGCAACTGCCTGTGCCACTTCATCCGCATGCTGACTCAGCAGCATCACATTGACGCCGATCGGTTTATCGGTCAGTTCTCTGGCCTTGCGGATCTCATCCCGCACCCATTCGGCTGGTGCATTTGCAGCTCCGATAATACCAAAACCTCCGGCATTTGACACCGCTGCCGCAAGATTATGTTCTGCTACCCAGGCCATACCGCCCTGAATGATCGGATATTCGATTCCCAGAAGCTCTGTCACTTCTGATTTCATGTTATACTCCTCCATCTGTTGTTACGGATTCCAAAACAGGCTTTTATGCTTTTCCTGCTATTTACGCTTACGCTTCTACGCCCTTCTGTTTCAGGTAATCCACAACACTTTCAACCGTCGTCAGCTGTTCCAGTTCTTCAGATGGAATTTCCACACCGTAAGTATCTTCCAGGGACATCACAAGTTCAAACAAATCCAGGGAATCTGCACCCAGATCCTCTTTAAAAGAACTTTCCATTTTGATCTCCTCTGCCGGGCAATTTAACTGTTCTGCGATTAATTCTTTCATTTTTTCAAACATTTTGATTTCTCCTTTATTTTTCATGGTTTTATTTGCATCGTGCCAGGATCCTGTATGCAAAGCATCCTTCTTGCCTGCAAGGTAATAGCTTTTTCCCTGACATCTTGTATTTTACTATGTGTCTCAAATATTTTGACTTTCAAAGTATAATGCAAGAAAAGATCCTTTGTCAAGAAAAATATTTTGATAATCAAAGTTTTGTTTCAACCGGCAAAGATTCTTTCTCTATATGCAGTAAGCAACTGTTCTTATTTTATAATCTTTACGCTTGCTTTCTGTCCTTTTTTCTTCAGCAGCCGCTTATAAGCGGTTAACTTTGTTTTCGGAACTTTAATCGTACATTTTTTATGGATACCTTTCAGTGCATTTTTTCCGACACTCTTCAATGATTTTGATTTTATCGTGATCGCTTTCAGATTTTTCGCTCCGCTAAATGCACCGGCACCAATTCTGGTCACTTTACTTCCAATCGTAACTTTTTTCAGCTTTTTGTTGTTTTTAAATGCATTTTTGTCAATTGCAGTTACTTTATAACGTCCGTCCGCCAGTTTTTTACACTTGCAGGCACGTTAAAAGATGTATTTTTATCATTGATTGGTTTTACAAATGTAACGGTTCTCTTGCTTCCGGTTCCGGTGATACGATAAACACCTTTTCCTGTTTTTTGTTCACTGCCAACCGTCATTGTGGAATCCGGTGTCGGTTCCTGTTTATCCGGAACAGATGGTGTTGGTGTCGGCGTCGGATCCGGTGTTGGTGTTGGATTTGGTGTTGGATTCGGTTCCGGTTTTGGATCTGGATCTGGCGTTGGATCTTTTGGAATTTCTACCGTAACGCTGCAGGTCGCCGTCTTATTTCCATCCACCGTTGTAACCGCTACAACAGCTGTTCCGTCTGCTTTTGCGGTAACTTTTCCTTCTGCATCTACGGTTGCCACCTCTTCATGGTCAATCGAAAAGTTCACCTGCTTATTTGTTGCATTCTCCGGTGCCACGGTTGCTGTAAGCTGTACGGTCTGGCCTTTTTCTGTCAGTTTCACTTCCGATGGATTCAGCATAACATCCTTAACAGCAACAATAGACTCACCGATCACATCTGCCAGTTTAAATTTCGCCTGCTTGATGTAACATAAGTCAGTCTTGACATTATAACCGCTGCCGTCACTACCCTGCCAGCTCTGTGAAAATTCTTTGTCCCAGTGTCCGTAAGAATCCATAACAAAAGTTCCATCCGGTAAAACGACCATTCCGGTATATCCGGTATCCCCGGAGTAACGGTTATTTGCCCAGTCCTCACAGAGCAGGATATGACACTGTCCGTCATTTTGTTCCATCAGATCTTCATAAGTTCCTACCCATGCAACCCAGTCACCTGCCATCCAGTCATTCCCACCGTCAAACTGATTGTTTTTATTGAGGTCATACTGGATTTCACGGAATGTGATCACCAGTTTGCCGCTGATCGGATCACACAGTGCTTTGTGGCGTTCTCCGGCAAGGGATCCCGGAAGATCCATCGGCTCAGACCAGGTTTCTCCTTCATCATCTGAATAGATCAATGTGGACGGATTGTTATGGGACTGGCTTCTTGCCAGCCCGACAATGCGTTTTCCGTCCGGTGAACGGAACATTCCGATCTCGCACATTTGATACTTGCTCTCTGTTGTACGATATTCATTCAGATAAGGTTCCGGATCGGACCACTGTTCATTTCCGCTCTCGTCAAAGGTCAGATAGGTTTTGTAGTTGACATAGTTTACATCATGGTAAACGCCCATCCATTTCTGGATATTGTTTCCGTTTTTATCTTTTAACTGTATAAGGCTTGCCATCGCAACGATGGTATAGTTTGTGGTTCCGTCTTTTTTTTCTTTTCATGCCAGTTTTTATATTCGCTCCATGTCTTTCCGCCATCGTCAGAATAGGAAGTATTCCATCCGCCAATGTGACCGTTCGCATCCGTCTCACCATTTCCCCAATTTGGCAGACCTGTGATCAGCATCAGCCTTGTCGTTCCATTGTCCAGATGCAGTTTATAAATCGTCGGTGTCTCCAGCGATTTTGTCCAGGAGGACGGGATATCGGTCTTTTCCGTCCAGGTTTCTCCGGCATCCTCACTTACCTTCATAACCAGTTTACCATGTCCGTGTCCGACCGGATAAACTGTGATCAGCGTACGGTTGTCATCCAGCATGACCATATCCGGCTGACCAAGGTAACGTCTTCCTTGTGCATTGGTTTCATCTTTATCAATATCAGAAAGTTTGGAGTCATCCAGCTTATAAACCGGAACTGTATTATGGATCGTGATTTCTTTGATAACACTGATCTCTACGGTTTCTTCATAACCGGATGCTGCATTTTTCACAAAGATCTGCGTCGTACCGCGTTTCTTTGCCTGTACGGTTCCATCTTCGCTTACGGCTGCGATCTCCGGATTTGAGGAGGTATAAGTGATCGTTTTATCTTCCTGATCACTGATCAGATTTGTCACGATCTGCCAATTTTCACCGACTTTCAGTTCTTTTTGGTTTCGGAAATATTCAGTCCTTTGCCCATCATACCCGCCAGAATCTCATTTTCCGTGAGTACGCGGTTATAAATTTTCAGTTCGTCAATCTTACCTTCAAATCCGCTGCCGCCGAAAAGATCAGCCGGGCAAGGGAAATTATTTGTTTTTGTCCAGGTATTTGTCTGAACAAACGTTCCGTTTACATAGAGAGACAGACCGTTTGTCTTATCCTGTGTCCATGTCATATGTACCCATGTTTCTGCCGGAAGTGTATACTGAAATGTCAGGACATCACCGCTTCCGGTTCCTACATGTACACCGGATTTCAGATTGGAGGAACTGATCGCAGCATCGAAAGAATATTTTCCATCGCTGCTCATCAGAACAGAACTTCTCTCTGAAAGAGCCTTACTGTATACCCAGTAGCTGACCGTCCACGCATCGTTTGTAACAGAAGCATTCGAAACGGAAGCTCCTGTTGTATTTTTCTCAACTTCAAGTGCACTGCCGGATTTTCCGGTACTGATCTTTCCACCGGAAATCACTGCATTTCTGCTGCCCCATTCATCTGCGATCAGACCGCCGCTTATGTTATCAAAAGAATAATAAAATATCTTATCTGCATCTGTTACTTTACTGTCTGTGTCTCTCGCTTCCGCCCGCAGTACCTGTGACAAACGGACAGATCAGCAAGATTGCCAAAATGAACCCGAATATCGACTTTTTCATTCATTTCCTCCTTTTTTTTTTTTTTCAAAACGATCTCTGTTTTTATAATATAATCCGATACGCACATCCTTTCCTGGTGATTTTGTATAATAGTTTTTGTTTATGATAACTGTTTTTTGGTAAAATGTAAATATTTTTTTTCTTTCTTCTGTCTGTATTTTGCATATTGTTGTGCGAACAAATTTCGTGATATTTTACTCTTGACAAAAATACAGCCGTGAACTATACTCTCCAGTCAAAAGAGGTGAAAAAAAAAATGTATCAGGCAATCAACAATCCTGTCAATTATGGTGGTTTAGAGCTGAAAAACCGCATCATCTTCGCACCTACCACATTCGGTCTGTCTGACGAAGAATATTTTGAAAAAATTCGAAAAATCGCCGCCGGTGGCTGTGCCATGATCATTGTCGGTGATGTACCCGTAGGAAAAAGTACTTTTGAAAAATCTCTCTTTGATAAAAAAGGCTTTGCCTATTATCAGAAGCTTGCCCGGATCGTTCATCAGGAAAACTGCCGTATCTGTGCTCAGCTTCATCAATCCGACTCCAATATGCTCGCCATGCTGAAATACGTCCCTGGCGTTCTGTCCAAAAAAAATCACAATGCAGCAACTACGTACACTTTTAAATAATGAAGTTTCTCCTTATATCACAAAAATGTCCCAGCACAAAATACATAAAATCATACAGGGATTTGGAGAAGCTGCTGTACTGGCAGTAAAAGCCGATTTTGATATGGTTCAGGTTCACGGAGACCGTATGTGCGGCAGTTTCAGCTCCGTCATCTTTAATCATCGCACGGATGAATACGGCGGCAATGCCAGGAATCGTGCACGTTTTGCCACAGAAGCCGTTCAGGCCATACGCAAACGTTTGCCGGATCTTCCAATCGATTATAAACTGGCTGTCCGTCAGGAAAATCCGCACTATGGAAATGCCGGTGTGCTTGAATCTGAGCTTGGAATCTTTATTCCTTTGCTGGAAGACGCCGGTGTAACCAGTTTTCATGTCACTCTTGCAAATCATTCCAGTCTGGAAGATACCATTCCGCCGGCAAATCATCCATATTTTAAAGAACAGGGATGCTTCCTGAAATTTTGCGATGAAGTCCGGAACTATACAGATAAGCCAATCACCGGTGTTGGCGGTCTGAACCAGCCTGATTTTATAGAAGAACAGCTTGCAAACGGCCGTATCACCTGTGCCGCCATGAGCCGTCAGCTGCTTGCTGACCCTGAATGGCCAGATAAAGTAAAAAATAGACAGATCACAGAAATTCATCGCTGTGTTCGCTGCAATAAAAATGTCTCGGAAGCTTACAGCAGCATCAGGGCACACATTGTATCTACGAGAAAAATTTAAGTTAACAAAAAATTTCACAGCAGCAAGTCTGTGGCAATTATGGGGTGTCAAAAAGGGCGGCCCCTCTATTTATGATATCAGTTCTCACCAAATCTCTGAACATGTGTGATTTATACTCTCTCCACTTTCTTAAGGTAAATCCATCCTGCCCCGCTTTTCAGCTTTCCAAATCCATTTTTTTTTCTTCGGTAATCTCAAAAACTCCTTTTTGAAATCTGTTTCACACGGCGATAAGTTTTTGCCGGTCCGCTTCTGACCGGAATGGTTCCGGTTTTAACCTGCACTTTATATGGTAATTTCAAAGAGACATAAACTTTCTTTCCGGAAGTATTGTATACACGATACCCGGCATATTGATCCGCACACTGTTTCGCCTGTTTCAATGTCTTAAATGCTCCAACCTGACTGCCGGCATTTTTCCAGGTTTTGCGGACACGATACCAGACTTCCGGCACCTGCTTTTTCGTTTCATGATCCGCATTTTTTGCCGAAATTGCCTTTTTGAAAGTGTCCCAGGTGCTTTTTCCTTCATTATATACATACGGATTCGGACAGATTTTCCCTGTCACATCATAATGGCGTATCACATGCTCTGCCGGAATGTGATATTTTTCCATCAGATACCGGACCAGCTCAATAGTTGACTGCACCGTCTTATTTTCGAAATACCAGTCCCTGTCCGTTGCTCCAAGTGTTTGTGTTCCCCTTTTTCGCACGCACATTTCAATCCCGATACTGTTGGCATTTCTGCATTCCGGATGTTTATAGCTACTCGCCCCGCAATGCCAGGCAATGTTCTGATCTTCCACACACTGCCAGATTTCACCGTCAAACCCGACAAAATAATGTGCCGATGATCCGCGGTCCCTGCCTCCGTAATAGATGCAGTTCTCTTTTGCTCCGCCCAGTGCACCAACGTAGTGAATGACGATATATTTGATTCTGGAACTGTTCCCGGGTGTATAGTTATATTTTGAAATCATACGATTAATTTTGTTCATATTACACATACAATTCCTTTTTTCTTTATTGTATGCAGCTTTTTTGTAAAAGCTTATCCGGATGATTTATTTCTTCTAAAAATACTAACCGGCAATTTTCAATTGCTATACATATCATGCATATAAATCAATACTTTTTATTTGTGTTGATTATTTTATATTGATTCATCTTCATACTTATATTATACTAAATTCAAACCATATATTTTTATTTTCAAGCAAAAAAAATTCCACGATTTCATTATTTGAAAACGAAGTCGCTTCATAGAAACAGAAAACGAAATCTTTTAAGTGCATAAGTTACCTATTTTGAAAGGAGTTGTTTATTATGATGTATCCGTTTATGACATTAAATGATGATACGGAAATTACACATTCTGAAATGAAGATCGACGGAACAGTAAAAGTATATATTGAAACACCAAATGACACCGGCGGGTTCCATCATGCTACTTGCTGGCTTCCAGAATACAAATGGCAAGATATAAAAGGATACAGTAATTTAGAAATTGCTTATTTCAAAAATTATATTGCGTCCGTCTCTCATATTATTATGGAATTATCTCGCACAGGAGGTTTTAATGCACTATACGAAAAAGCATCTCCAGATTTAGAATCTCTAAAAATTATCAAATTGATAATCCGAAATATCCGACTCGTATCGCTCAAACCGAATTGTCAAAAGAGCATTCTTATACTACACAAGACATCGATGCACTTCCGGAAGGCAAACGTGCGGAGCTAATCAATGGTCAAATTTATAATATGGTATCACCAAATTATATACATCAACATCTTGTTATGGAATTATCCGGAACGATTCACGAATACATCCGAAACAATCATAATGATTCTCAGGTACTTCCGGCACCTCTTGCCGTACGACTCAACGCTGATGATAAAACTTATGTCGAACCTGATATCTCTGTTCTGTGTGACTCGAAGAAAATATCCGAAAGAGGTATTGAAGGTGCACCGGATTTTATTATTGAAATTGTGTCTCCTGCTACACAAAAACGTGACTATGGCATCAAGCTTTTTAAATATCGTAATGCCGGTGTTCGCGAATACTGGATCGTGAACCCATCAAAAGAGATTGTAAATGTTTTCTGCTTCGAAAATGAAGAGGAAAATAACAACCTTTACTCTTTTGAAGAGGATATTCCTGTAGGGATTTATCCAGACTTCTCAATCAATATTCATGAATTGCTGAAATAGTTCCGGTAATTCTATCACATTAGCAAGTAATTCATCTGTAATGTAAGAGTCCGATGTTGCAGGGCTGCCGCTTTCACGACAGCCCTTTTCTGTTTTTCATATTAATTGCTTTCTATGCATCCACCAGAAGAAACAGGACAGCTGACTGGTTTATCAAAACTCGGATTGTATGCATAAAAAATTCTTAGAATCCAGTTCATCCTGTAAAATGCGAAGTGCTTCACCGAATCGCTGAAAATGCACGATTTCTCTCGCCCTTAAAAAACGGATCGGATCTGCGACATCCGGATCTTTTACCATTCTCAGAATATTATCGTAAGTGCTGCGTGCTTTTTGCTCAGCAGCCATATCCTCATACAAATCGGTGATCGCATCCCCTTTTGACTGAAATTCACATGCATTAAATGGAATACCACCGGCAGCCTGCGGCCAGATTCCTACGGTATGATCCACATAATACGGTGCCAGACCGGATTTTTCAATTTCTTCTACTGAAAGACCACGCGTAAGCTGATGAACGATTGTTGATACTATTTCCAGATGTGCCAGTTCTTCCGTGCCGATGTCATTTAAAACACCCATAATTTTTCGATTCGGCATGGTAAAACGCTGGGAAAGATAACGCAGCGATGCACCAATCTCGCCATCCGGTCCGCCGTACTGACTCATGATGATCTGGGCGATTCTTCCATCCGGGTTTTTGATATTAACCGGATATTGCAGTCTTTTTTCATAATTCCACATATCAGCAGCCGCCTCCTTCCCATGGCCAAGGTGTTTCTACCCATAAAAACTCTCGCTCGCTTCATCGTCTGCGGTATCAATGGTAAGCGGACCATAATACTTTGCATATTCTTTCAGTGCGGCAACTCGACGGTTTTTGTGTTCCATGAAATAAGAAAAAAGCTGCTTCGTCACACGGATGTGTGTCCAGATAAAGGAGCATATCGTTGACTGCAAAACTGCATTCATTGATTTCATTCAGCAAACTCTTTTTGTCCGGCTGTTGTCTTCTTTTGCATTCCATATTTTTGTCTGTCTGCATTTCCATTCGAGGTCGATTGTTCATCGGTTGTCTGTTATTTGCATTTCGCATACAGGAATTATTGGTTCTGTAATGATTGCAGCCATTCATCGACATCTGCCTCCTTTTCCGCAAAATGTTTTTTCAAGGCATGGAAATATGGTGCCTACTTTTTAAAGCATGACATAAAGAAAACGATTTATCAAATTTCTGCCACGGAACGTATGCCATAGCAATCGGATACTGTTCCAGGCAAGATTCTTTTTTCTGATCTCTGACAGCAAGAATTTTGATACTGCAACTGTGTTTCCTCCTATTAAATAATCAGTTCAATATAAGTTTATGAAAAATGATGCAAATAGTTCCTTGCAGTTTTTACCTGTTCCGTTCGGGGGTGTTTCAAACGCTGAAAAGCAGTGCAGGATGGGTATATTTGAAAAAACGGAGAGGGTATAATGAAAATACAGATAGAAATACTTAAAAGAGTGTGATAGTATAGATGCGTTACCGCCTCCAATACTGGTAACAGGAAGGAGGTGAATCATTTGGATTTTCTTACTTCTCTTATTGTCACTGTTGTGGGTGGTGTAATTTGCCATTGCATCATCAAATGGTTGGATAGTGATAAATAGTCGGTAACCAGCCTATGGATTTGTTCTGCCATTAAAAAGAGAATAGAAAACCCCAGAGTTGCCGCTCTGGGGTTTTCGTTTGTAGTCGAATCATTTGGACTACCTACTTCTCTTTGCCTAATGGCATTATAGCATATGCATTCTTCATTTTCAATATGCCTTTTGATTATAGGTTATTGCAGTACGGCGGACCAGATAGCGAAATCGGTGCATCGCCACGTTATCTATTGCTGTCACGGCAGCTCCTTAATATCAGATTACTATATGCTAAGTGAATTTTTTTCATGAAATGGTGCTCGATATGGGTTCCTTTTGACTTTAAAATATGTTATGATACATAGTAATCCTAATAGAAAGGCAGGATTTTATATGGCACAGACAAACACAAAAACCGTCAGGAGGAAACGTAAGGTAAGACTTCTGACAAGAAACGGTCAGTATTATGATTACAATCTTCTGGCCTGTGTAGTCCTTCTCACCTGTTTTGGGCTTATCATGCTTTACAGTACAAGTGCTTATGATGCCCAGGTTGAGTATGGAAGTGATACATATTTTCTTTTCCGGCAGGCATTGTTCAGCGTTGGTGGATTGGCAGCGATTTTTGTTTTTTCCATGATCGATTACCATTTTTACGCCAGATATGCCGGCTATTTTTACCTTTTCAGCAATCTTTTGCTTTTGGTTACCAAATTCATCGGTCACGAGGTAAACGGTGCAAAACGATGGATCAAAATTGGTCCGATCCAGTTTCAGTCAGCAGAACCTGCCAAACTGGCAATCATTCTGTTCCTTTCTGTACTGATCGTGCAGTTCGGCAAAAAGTTAAAAGGCTTTAAGGCACCGGCTGTTCTTTTTTGCTTTTGGTGCACTTACGTTCCTTCTGACCTGGAAATTTACCGAAAACTTAAGTACCGCCATCATCATCCTCGGCATTACCTGTGCACTGATTTTTGTTGCACATCCAAAGACTGCACCGTTTGTTCTCACAGCCGGCATTGGTCTTCCTGTCGGTATCGTAGGCGTGCGTGGATATGTTTCTTCGCTTGGTGCAAGTGGAAACTTCCGTTTCAACCGTGTCCTTGCATGGATCGATCCGGAAAAATATTCCGATGGCGGCGGCTATCAGGTACTTCAGGGATTATACGCTATCGGCTCCGGCGGTCTGTTCGGCAAGGGTCTTGGCAACAGTACTCAGAAAATCCAGTCTATCCCGGAAGCTCAGAACGATATGATCTTTTCCATCATCTGCGAAGAGCTTGGACTCTTTGGTGCTGTTCTTCTGACCATCCTGTTTGTTTTTCTGCTGTACCGACTGATGTTTATTGCACAGAATGCACCGGATCTACTCGGTTCTCTGATCGTTACCGGTATTTTTGCACATATCGCTTTGCAGGTCATTCTGAATATTGCCGTTGTATTGAACGTAATTCCTACAACCGGTGTTACGCTCCCATTTATCAGTTACGGCGGTACTTCGATTCTCTTCCTGATGACGGAAATGGGAATCGCCCTGAATGTCTCGCGGCAGATCCGGATAAAAGACAACTGATGATTATTTCTGCAAAGGGAGGTTCTTAATTATGATCGATCTTCATGTTCATTCTACCTTTTCAGACGGAACACTGACACCAACGCAGCTGGTAGAACATGCCATGGAAAATCATCTTACGGCTTTCGCTCTGACCGATCACGACACCGTAGATGGTCTCGGTGAGGCGTTTCAGGCTGCCGAGGACAAACCAATAAAAGTCATTTCCGGCATTGAGTTTTCTACTGAATACAATGGTCAGGATATCCATATCGTCGGTCTCGATTTTGACTGGCACGATACTTCTTTCTGCCAGGAACTGGATCATTTCCGCAATGCCCGTTTTGAACGGAATCGTAAAATGGCTGAAAAGCTTGCCGACTGTGGATTTCCGATCACTATCGAGGCTTTGCAGGAAATGTTTGGTGATGCCGTTCTGACAAGAGCACATTTCGCACGTTTTTTATATGAAAAGGGCTGTATTCCATCTATGAATGATGCTTTTTTTCATTATATTGGAAATGACGGACCTTGTTTTGTCCCACGTGAAAAGGTAACCCCGGCAATGGCCGTGCACCTGATCCATAAACTGGATGGAATTGCCGTCCTTGCACATCCAATGCAGTACCACCTTTCTGATTCTCAGTTAAAGGAACTGATCCGTACCCTGAAGCCAGAAGGCCTCAACGGGATCGAAGCCATGTATTCACGTCACTCGGTTTCTCAGGAAAACCGTGTACGCCGGCTCGCCCAGGTTATGGGACTTGCCGTTTCCGGTGGTTCTGATTTTCACGGCAGCAATATACCGGGGATTGATCTGGGTGTGGGACGCGGCAATCTTCGCATACCGGACACGACTTTTGAGAACCTCAGAAAACATCGTGACAGACAATACTAAAAGGAGTTTTTATGATGAAATTCAGAGAACGTTTTATGATGGGAGAAGTCCCATTTGATGATATCTTTTCTTTAACAGACAAATGGAACTTCAGTGATGAAGCATGTACTTTGCGTGAATATCTCGGCCTTACTGCCAAAGAAGAAGATGTGTGGATCAGCGACAGTGACGATGCCCTGGAAGAATTAATGGAAAAAGAAAAAAATACCAAGGCAGTTTTCCTGGATCTGGACGGAACGCTCTTTACCGACGAAAAGACTTTTTCTGCCGGCAACTGTCAGGCGATCGAAGAGGCTCTTGCAGCCGGACACCATATCGTGATCTCCACCGGCCGCCCTCTTGCCAGTGCGATCATGCAGGCAAAAGAACTTGGTTTTACGAAAAAAGGGCTGTTTTGTGATTTCTTTTAACGGCGGTGAAATCTACGATATGTACCGCAAAAAGAGTATTTTCAAAAAACCGCTTGCAATGCCGCTCGTTCGCCGCATTTTTGACGAAGCCCTTCAGTGCGGTCTTCACTGCCAGACCTATTCCGACAGTGAGATCGTTACAGAGCACGATACCGAAGAGGTAAAACGCTACTCTTCCATCGTCAAGATTCCATACAAAGTCGTTCCGGATGTGACCGCTTTTCTGAAATCAGAACCGGTCAAAGTGCTGGTTGTAAATTATGAAAACAAGGAGCATCTCCGTGATTATCTTGAAAAGACCGCTGACTTTGCAGACGGCAAGATCAACCGTTTCTTCTCCAGCAATGAATACCTGGAGCACGTCGCTCCCGGTATTGACAAGGGCTCTGCCGTTCGTTTTCTCTGTGAATACACCGGAATCCCACTGTGTAATACCATTGCTGCCGGAGATGCCGAAAATGATATTTCCATGATCCGGGCCGCCCATATCGGCTGTGCTATGAGAAATGCCGAAGAAGAAGTGAAGCAGGCTGCTGACTATATCACAGAAAATGACAACAACCACGACGGCGTTGCCGAGATCATCCATAAATTTGTATTAAAATAAGATATCCGGATAAGTACCTCTGCAATCCGCCGCTTAAAAAGGAGATGTGCCTTTCACTGCACATCTCCCATTTTTATACGAGTTTTTCCAGTTCTGTAAGATATTGTTCAAACACCTTCAATGCCTCTTCTACCGGTTCTTTCTTTTCCATATCAACACCACAGAGTTTCAGCAGGTCGATCGGATCCATAGAACAGCCACCGCTTAAAAAGGCTTTATATTTCTCAACAATCCCTTCTTCCTTTGCAAGGATCTTGGTGCTGATCGCAATGGCCGCTGAAAATCCGGTCGCATATTGATAAACATAAAACGGTGTGTAAAAATGTGGAATCCTTGCCCACTCATAGCGGATCAGATCATCCGAAACCATTGCTTCTCCATAGTATTTCTGATTTAATGCATAGTAAGCATCGCACAGCACATCCGCTGTCAGTGTTTCGCCCTGTTCCACTTTCTGATGCATTTCCTGCTCAAAATGTGCAAACATGGTCTGTCGATACAGCGTTGTACGGAACTGCTCCAGAAAATAATTGATCAGATATGCCTTTTCTTTTTTATCTTCTGTCTTTTCCATCAGATCATGGATCAACAGTGCCTCATTGCAGGTAGATGCTACTTCTGCAACAAATATGCGATATCCGGCATTCAGATAATTCTGGGCATGATCGGAATACCAGGAATGCAGAGCGTGCCCCATTTCATGGGCCAGCGTAAATACATGGTTTAAATTTCCTGATAGTTCAGAAGGACATACGGATGCGTTCCATAAGCTCCCCAGGAATAGGCTCCTGAACGCTTTCCCTCATTTTCATAAATATCGATCCAACGCTCATGAAATCCTTTCTCAAGCAGGCCTGTGTATTCGCTTCCAAGAACGGAAAGTGCATTCAGCACCATATGTTTTGCCTCTTCGAAAGAATATTTTTTCTCGGTCTTTTCAATCATCGGAACATAGACATCATACATATGAAGCTGTTCTACGCCCAGCAGCCTTTTTTCTCAGTTCCAGATAACGCTGCATCGGCTGCTGATGTTCTTCTACGGTGCGAATCAAATTAGTATAAACACTGATTGGAATATTTCCGCCATCCAGTGCTGCTTCCAGAGAAGAACTGTATTTGCGTTCTTTTGCAAAAAAAGCTGTCTGACGCACATTTGCATCAAAAACGGCCGCAATCGTATTTGCAAACCCTTTGTAGCCGCTATACAGGTTTGTAAACGCTTCTTTTCGGATCTCTCTGTTTTTATTTTCCAGATAATGTACATAGCGTTCCTGCGTCAGCGGCTGCTCATTTCCATTTTCATCTTTTACCGGCTGAAAGGTAATATCTGCATTATTAAACATACCGTAAATATTAGAAGGGGCACGGCCAAGTTCACTTACCCTTGCCAGAAGTTCTTCTTTCTCTTCACTGAGACTGTGCTCTTTTGTTCGCAGGATTTCTTCCAAAAATCGTCGATATTCCGAGAAAGGCTCATCCGCCAGATACTCCGTTAATTTTTCATCCGGAATCTTCAAAATCTCCGGCTCCAGAAAGGCGGACACTTCATTGACCTGATTCATCAGCACCTGTACCTTCCCGGAACATTTCTGGCTTTCGCCATTTGCCATATCCTGATGCAGAAGCTGATTTGCATATACATATGCTTTTTCAAATCTCTGATTCAGTTCACTGTAAAAATTCAGTGCCTTTTTCAGATTTTCTGCACCTTCCACAAGCGTTCCTTTGCAGGAATACAGCTCCTGTGCCAGTTTTCGGATTTTTTCAAGATCTTCACTCCATGCTGCCTGATCCTGATATAAATCTTCCAGTGCCCAGGTAAATTCTTTTGAAATTTCTTCTCGTTTTTTACATGTTCCATTTTACGCCTCCTGCAGTTTTGCGACCACTACTTTACTGTTCTGCCGTTCATTCAGCACTGCCGTCTTCAGTATCGTAAGATTATTCTGTCTGCGGCACATTTCTTCAAGTAGTGTTCCCTGACGATTATACAGCACAAGAACAGCTCCTCTCTTTAAAAGCGTTTCTGCTTTTTTAAAAAATGTCCTATAGAATGCTTCATCTGCGGAAGCCGGCATATCTGTAATCAGTTCATCAAACAGATAGTCATGTTCAAAGGTAAAGAAGTCTCTGGCAATATAATGGATCGGCATTCTCGTCACCGCAGTATTGTCTCTTGCTTTCTGAATCCCTTCCGCATAGATATCAACACCATACAACGGATCGGCAGAACGAAAATACTTGCGTTCGATCAGCATGGTTCCGACACCGCAGAACGGATCGAGTACCTGTGCATTTTCTTTCAGATGGTCTCCGGCGATCTGCATGATCAGTGCTGCATTCACCGGGGCAATGGAAGCGGCAATGCTCTCTTTTCGGTAAGCAAAACGTTCATCTTCCATCGTATACAGCCTCAGGAACGGCAGATAACCACCTTTTTTGCTCTCGACAATGCGGATTTCAATTTCATAATCCGAAATGGAATTGATCAGCATCCGTTGGCTTTTTTTCTTCCAGCAAAGATGCCGTTTTTTCACAAATTCGCTTTTTTGCGTTCATCCAGAGAACCTTTGTACTCGCTGCGAAACAGAAACGCTCCTTTTTTTCCTCATGCAGACTTTGAAGCAGTTCCATGATCTCGGTGTTCCATACCGTCTGTGCCGCCGCCTCCGCCGTATACTCCCGTTCCACTTTTCCGTGAAGCGGAAATAGGAGCTCCTGCCAGGTTCGTATTTTCGCGATTTCCTGCAGATCTGCCCCCTGAATGCGAACGCCTCCGGCAAGCATGGAGACTTCACCGGTCTGGATCTGTCTTGCTGTGATCTGGCGGTTATTCCGATTGCACAAAAGGATCACATCTTCCGTCTTTTCCCCACAGAATGTATGATGTTTTGGCTTTTCATATTTTAAGATCATGCGGGAAAGAACGGCTGCTTCTTTCTGGAGATGTTTTTTCCCCTCGTCTGCCGCATAGAGCAGTTCTTCCTGCAATGTTTTTCTGTCTTTTCTTTAATTTGGGAAGCATCTGTGAAAAATTCAGTTTTTCCATCGCTTTTAAATAAGACTCTCGGACAAAGAGCTGTTTTTCTTTCTCATAGGCTTCGTAGAGCCACGGAAGAACATCTTCGGATTCCAATTCTCCGAGGATCAGTGCTGCATTTTTCCGTATCTTGGCGTCTTTATCCTTTAATAGAGCTGCCAGTTTTCGAAAATCGCCTGCCAGCATATAAGCAAATGCACTTTTTTTTCTTTCTTATCTGCTATCAGCTGCTTTAAACAGATCAGATTTGCCCGGACATCTTCTCCCCTGCAAATACTTTCATATATATCTTTAACCATACCTTTCCTTTCTATACCTGTCTTCTCTTCCTGTTCTTATAATGGCTGCATATTTCTACTGTTCAGATTTTTGGATTAATTTCCATTTTCTTCAATATACTTTGCCACATCTTCTTTAAATGCATTCCATGCATCTTCATGCTCCACAAAATACTTTGGACAGTCTTTTTCCGGTAACATCATAATGGCGGATCACATTGTCCATCGTCAGATTAAACTTTCCGCACAGAAATGCAACCAGCTCCACAAGAGACTGATACGTCACCTCCTGGAACGCTCCTGACTCATCCGGATGACAACATTCAATGGACACTGTATCGTTGTTGCGGTTGTTAGATGCATAGGCGATCTCATTTGTCGGAATGCACTGAATGATCTCTCCGTCCAGTCCGATGATAAAATTGCTGCTGACCTGATTTTCTCCGGTGTCCTTGAGGCTTTCAAAATAATCCCGATTATTCTGTGCGGTACTTCCTGGATTAGCCGTATAATGAACCACCACACCACGCACTCCATCGGTTGCAATCCCTGGTCTGGAGTATTCGTTGACAGTCAGAAGCTGCACATCAAGCTCCGGCTGTGGAACCTGTTTTACAGGATCTCCGATATCATACTGCTCCCATGCATCCATCCCTGCCTTCTGGTATGTCATTTTTTCGTACCGGTGTTCCTGTGAAAGAAAAAGACAAAAAAGCAGTACCAGAACAACTGCTGTCAAAATCACCGATACGGTGATTCTTTTTTGAATTTGCCTTTTCCTCTCTGCCATTTTTCTTCGGCTTCTGTCGTTCTCCCACATATCTGCCTCCAATGTAAAATGCGATAATTGCAGTCTGCTTTCACTCCCGCCGGCGTGCAAAAAAGAAAGGCGGATTCCTTTTTCGGGAAATCCGCCTGTTCCGCTTTTTATTCATCAACGCTGTATTTGGTGCCTCTTTTTGTGATATGAATATCATGCGGATGAGATTCTTTCAGAGATGCTGCAGAAATCTTGATAAATCTTCCGTTCTCTTTCAGATATTCAATATCTTTTGCTCCGCAGTAACCCATACCGGCGCGGAGTCCGCCGAGCAGTTGGAATACGGTATCTTCCACGCTGCCCTTGTAAGCCACACGGCCTTCAACACCTTCGGGAACCAGTTTCTTCGCATCAGACTGGAAGTAACGGTCTTTGCTTCCGTTTTCCATTGCTGCGATAGATCCCATACCACGGTATACTTTATATTTTCTTCCCTGGTACAGTTCAAATGTTCCCGGGCTCTCATCACATCCAGCAAACATGCTTCCCATCATACAAACATTCGCACCGGCTGCGATCGCTTTTTGTCATATCTCCGGAGTACTTAATACCGCCATCTGCGATAATCGGGATACCATACTCTTTTGCAACACTGTAGCAGTCCATAACAGCTGTGATCTGCGGTACACCGATACCTGCAACCACACGTGTTGTACAGATAGAACCAGGTCCGATACCAACTTTGACTGCATCTGCTCCGGCTTCAATCAATGCCTTTGTAGCTTCTGCTGTTGCCACGTTACCTGCGATAACCTGCAAATCCGGGAATTTCTCTTTGATCATGCGAACACAGTTCAGAACGTTTGCAGAATGTCCGTGTGCAGAGTCCAGAACAACGACATCGACATGTGCATTTACCAGCTCCTGTGCACGATCCAGAACGTTTGCTGTGATACCAAGTGCAGCACCGCACAGCAGACGGCCTTTGGAGTCTTTGGAAGAGAGCGGATACTTGATCTGTTTTTTCAATATCCTTGATCGTGATCAGTCCTTTGAGATTGAAGTTATCATCCACGATCGGCAGTTTCTCTTTTCTTGCTTTTGCAAGGATCTTTTTTGCCTCTTCCAGTGTGATACCCTCTTTTGCAGTGATGAGGTTTTCAGAAGTCATGGATTCTTTGATCTTTTTGCTGAAATCCTCTTCAAACTTCAGATCACGGTTTGTGATGATACCTACCAGTTTTCCGTTTTCTGTAATCGGCACACCGGAAATACGGAACTTTGCCATCAGATTGTTTGCTTCTTCCAGTGTATTGTCAGGGGATAAATAAAACGGATCCGTGATAACACCATTTTCAGAACGTTTTACCTTATCAACTTCCTCTGCCTGCTCCTGAATGGACATATTTTTATGTATAATACCAATGCCGCCCTGTCGTGACATCGCAATCGCCATTCTGTGTTCCGTAACTGTGTCCATTCCTGCACTCATCATCGGGATATTCAGTCTGATAGACTTTGTCAGATAAGTAGACAGATCCACCTGATTCGGAATCACTTCCGAATAGGCCGGCACAAGGAGTACATCATCAAAAGTAATACCTTCGCCTATAATCGTACCCATTTTATTATCCTCACTTTCTTTCCTGAATTTCTAACATCTGTTGTTAGTTGTCAAGTTTATCAAATTTGTCGAAACCTGTCAACCCTGTTTTCAGGCAAATTGTACTTTTCCCGGAGAACGTCTTTGCATATCCAGGAGCATTCCCTGATCTGGTTCAAAAATCAGCAGATCCTTCTGCTCCGCTCTCGGTATCAGCATGCCATAGCGCATGCCTCTTCGCCCGGCGGAACAGTCTCTGATCTTGATGTTCTTATCTTTTCGATATTCTCGAAAACGTTTTGCATCCAGCGGAAACAGAGCTTCCATATCCGCCACTTTGTAAGTACCGATGTGTTCCCGTCTCTTTTTCAGGTAAATGCAGTCAATATCCAGCTCTCCATTCAGATACAGGTATTCATACTCCAGAATGGAACCGAAAATGGATCTTGAGACTCTTTTTTTCTGTGTACCAATCCTTCATACATTTTCTTCCTGCTTTCTTCTGATTTCATACTATTATATGCCTTGTTTTTTATTATACACGAAATTCTCATCTTGTAAAAGGAATTTTAAAAAAGCAGTTACAGATTTGTTCTCTGTAACCGCTTTTTTCTTAGCTCGGTTCTTTTATTACATCATTCCGCCCATTCCGGGGCTCCGCCTGCCGGCATTGCTGGTGTTTCTTCTTTGATGTTCGCAACACAGGATTCGGTTGTCAGGAAAGTGGATGCAACACTGGTTGCATTCTGCAGCGCACTTCTTGTCACTTTTGCAGGATCCAGGATTCCTTCTTCTACCATGTTGACATACTGCTCGTTGTAAGCATCGAAGCCAACACCAACCTCAGACTCACGTACTTTGTTGATGATAACAGCGCCTTCCAGTCCTGCATTTGCAGCGATGTGGAACAGCGGAGCTTCCAGTGCTTTCAGGATCACCTTACCGCCGGTCTTCTCATCACCTTCCAGCGTATCAACCAGTTTTGCAACCTCCTTTGGAAGCATGGATGTATGCAGATCCGCCTCCTGCTACAATGCCTTCTTCTACGGCTGCTCTTGTTGCATTCAGAGCATCTTCCATACGAAGTTTTGCTTCTTTCATCTCTGTCTCGGTAGCTGCACCTACACGAATCACTGCTACGCCGCCTGCCAGTTTCGCAAGTCTCTCCTGCAGTTTTTCTTTATCAAATTCAGAAGTTGTAACTTCGATCGTAGCTTTGATCTGTGCGATTCTGTTTTCGATTTCTTTCTTATCGCCCATTCCGTCAACGATAACGGTATTCTCTTTTTGAACTTTTACAGATTTTGCACGTCCAAGCTGGCTGATCTGTGTATCTTTCAGTTCCAGTCCCAGTTCTTCGGAAATGACTTCACCGCCGGTCAGGATTGCGATATCTTTGAGCATTTCTTTTCTTCTGTCACCATAACCCGGAGCTTTTTTACACCGACTACCTGGAAAGTACCACGCAGTTTGTTCAGAATCAGAGTCGTCAGAGCTTCTCCTTCGATATCCTCTGCGATGATCAGCAGTTTCTTACCGGACTGTACAATCTGCTCCAGCAGCGGCAGAATCTCCTGAATATTGGAAATCTTTTTATCTGTGATCAGGATGTACGGATCATCCAAAACAGCTTCCATCTTTTCCATATCTGTAACCATGTATGGAGACAGGTAACCGCGATCAAACTGCATACCTTCTACTAAGATCTAAGTTCTGTTTTCATGGTTTTTGACTCTTCAATTGTGATAACACCATCGTTTGATACTTTTTCCATAGCATCTGCTACTAAGTTTCCGACCTCTTCGTCTCCGGCAGAAATTGCTGCAACTTTTGCGATCTGATGTTTTCCGCTGACTTTCTGGCTCATAGATGCGATCGCTTCTACTGCTGTATCAGTTGCTTTTTTTCATTCCTCTTCTTAAGATGATCGGGTTTGCACCAGCTTCAAGGTTCTTCATTCCCTCTTTGATCATTGCCTGTGCTAATACAGTTGCAGTTGTTGTACCATCACCCGCAACGTCGTTTGTCTTTGTTGCAACTTCCTTTACAAGCTGTGCACCCATATTTTCAAATGCATCTTCTAATTCTATTTCTTTTGCAATTGTCACACCATCATTTGTGATCGACGGTACTCCGAAAGATTTATCTAATACCACGTTTCTTCCTTTTGGTCCGATGGTAACTCTTACTGTGTTTGCTAATTTGTCAACACCTGCTTCTAATGCGGCTCTTGCCTCTGTGCCATATTTTAATTCCTTTGCCATTTCAATCTGCCTCCATTAATCTATAATCTGTCTTATCATTTCTAACTTTATAAATTTTAAAAAAGATATGTTCCCGAAATTAATCTTCTACTACTGCAAGAATATCATTCTGTCTTACGATGATGTATTCTTCGCCATCTAATTTTACCTCTGTTCCTGCATATTTAGAATAGATAACCTTCTGTCCTTCTTTGACCTGCATCTTCACTTCTTTTCCGTCTACCACTCCACCCGGTCCGACTGCTACTACTTCTGCGTCCTGTGGTTTTTCCTGTGCAGCACTTGTTAAAATAATTCCTGACTTTGTAGTCTCTTCTGCCTCTAACTGTTTCAGTACAACTCTGTCACTCAATGGTACTAATTTCATTTTAATTCCTCCTATATCTTTCTACTTTTTTTTCTTCATTATTAGCACTCATTTCGTTTGAGTGCTAACCCTTTCATCTACATAAGATAGCACTATGTTTTTCTTTGTCAATAATCATTTGGGGATTTAATAAATTATTTATATTTCCAAGGCATTTCGTACCAGGAACTGACAGTATGTGACTCCTATAAAGATTAGGGTGTCAGAAAGCTCCTCTCAACTTAGTGGCTGCAACTTGCTCAATAAAAATGCCAGGCAGTCCGCAAACCACCTGACATTTTTACATCTATACCATCTTTCTCTTTCTTAACATCAGTAATACAATAATACAAATCAGCACCATAATGCCCAGACAATATAAAAGCCATACGGTGTCTGCGATAGCGGCATCCATTTTCCACTGACATTCATTCCGTAGATTCCCGAAATAACCGTTGGAATAGCCATAACAAGTGTAATGGATGTCAGATATTTCATTACATTGTTCAAACGGTTATCGATGATCGTGGACAACAGCTCTCTGGTACCATTGATAATATCACGATAAATTGCGGTCATCTCGATTGCCTGTTTATTCTCGACAATAACATCCTCTAAGATTTCTCTGTCCTCCGGGAACTGTTTTAACCGCTCATAGCGGGTCAGACGGTCTAATACAACTCCGTTTGCCCGGAGTGAGGTTGCAAAGTATACTAAGTTGGATTCTAATTCATGAAGATCGATCAGATCCTTATCTTCGGTATCGTCACTGATACGTTCTTCAATCTCCCTGCGACGTTTGTCAATGACACGCAGATAATTCTGGTAAACACTGGTCGCACGATAAAGAATCTGATAGACAAAACGCATTTTTTTTCTTCGTGGAAAAATCACGCACACGCCGTTTTCAAACGCCTGCAATACCGGTGTCTCTTCACCGCACACCGTGATAATGACACCATCTGCCAAAATAATACCTAACGGGATAGTTGTATAGGCTTCCTGTTTATGACGAATCTCAATGGATGGAATGTCGACAAGAATCAGGGTGTAGCCGTCCTCTAAATCCACACGGGAGCTTTCCTCATCATCCAGTGCAGCTCTGACATCGGCAATATCAATATCAAAACGCTCTGAAATACTGATACACTCCTCCATCGTCGGTGTAATCATATTAATCCAGCATCCGTCTTCTACTTTTTTCAATCTCATTTACAATGCTCTCTTCTGTCTTATATATCTTAATCATGCCATCCTCCTGTCTTCGCATCTTAAACGGCATGAATTCCGACTAAATCAACCCAAAATGGTGCAATCCGTTGTAGATGCCGTCTTTATGGAGATCGCTCGTGACATAGTCCGCGACTGCCTTCACCTCGTCTAAGCCATTGCCCATGACAATCCCGTGCTGCACATAGTGAATCATATCGTAATCGTTCATACTGTCCCCAAAAAGCATAGGTGTCTTCGTGTGCAATCTGCAAACACTCACACGTCTTTTCAATCCCTGTTGCTTTTGAGAAATTTCCGGGCACAAGCTCCACAAAGTCTGTTCCATGATAAATAATATCATAGTCCTTTGACAATCGGTCTAATACCCCTTTGCACTCCCGCCCTCGTATGTCAATACTGAGCTTGCTCGCTTCTAACTGATCCTCATTTCCCGTGATCGGACGCAGCCTGTCCGCGACGGTTGCCTGCAACACCTTCAAAAACGGGTCATCGGCAAACGTATCTTCATCCACATACAGATACTCTCTTCCTTCTAATACTATCGGATAATGATATGGCTTTAAAATCTTCAGTGTTCGTTCCAGTACCTCTTCTTCAATCCGTTTATAAAAAAGAACCTCGCCGGCTTTTTTCCACATAAGTTCCACAGCCGGCGACAATCCCATCAAAGCCCAACGCAAGCAGACGCTCGTCCTGTATATGGGAGAGCGTCCGCCCTGAGCATATAAAGGTCAGATGTCCGTTGTTCTTCAACATCTCAAATGCCTTTTTTGTACTTTCCGGTATCTGAAATTTTTCATCCCACAAGGTTCCGTCTATATCAAAAAAAGATTGCTTTTGTTCCCATATCTTCCACCTGTTACTTCAATCTATCATATCTGAATTTTATTGTAGCACATTTTATATAGATTTGTGAACCTTGAATTTTATAATTGTTTTTTCCCATAACGGGCAATTTTATACATACAGTCTTACTGTACGGAAAGATAAGAATATCCCATCAGACTTTCATCCACTGCTCTTGCCACTTCTCTGCCCTCGCGGATCGCCCAGACTACTAAAGACTGGCCTCTTCGCACATCGCCTGCTGCATAGACTCTTTCCACACTGGTCGCATAATTTTCCTGATCAGCCGCAACATTGGTTCTTTCATTGAGCTTTACGCCAAATGCATCTGCCACATATTTCTGCGTGCCAAGGAAACCTGCTGCGATCAGTACCAGTTCCGCATTCAGTACTTTTTTCCGAACCGGCTACTTCCGTCATCACCATGCGTCCGGTCTTTTTCATCCTTTTTGCTTTCTAATTTTACGGTCTTGACGCCGCAGACTGCACCTTTTTATCTTTTAAAATTCTTTGACTGTCGTCTGATAAATTCTCGGGTCATGACCAAAGACAGCAATCGCTTCTTCCTGGCCATAATCTGTTTTGCAGACTTTCGGCCATTCCGGCCATGGATTGTTCTCTGCTCTCTCATCCGGTGCTTTTGGCATCATTTCAAGCTGTGTCACGCTCTTTGCTCCATGACGGATACAGGTTCCGACACAGTCATTTCCGGTATCACCACCGCCAATGATAATTACATTTTTTCCTTTTGCAGAGATATATTTCTGGTCTTTTAAATCGGAATTTAACAGACTCTTTGTGGTAGATGTCAGAAAATCCACCGCAAAATAAATACCCTCTGCATCTCTTCCCTCTGCCTTGATATCTCTTGGATTCTTTTGCACCGCAGGCTAAGATGACGCGGTCATAATCCTTTAAGATTTTTGCTGCTTTCACATCTTTTTCCGACATCTGTTCCCGTAACAAATTCCACGCCTTCTTCTTTCATGACCTCAATTTTTTCTCTCGATAAAGCGTTTTTCTAACTTCATATTCGGGATTCCATACATCAAAGTCCACCAATACGGTCATCTCTTTCGTATACTGTCACGGAATGACCTCTTTTATTCAACTGGTCTGCTGCTGCAAGTCCTGCCGGCCCTGAACCGATGACTGCAATCTTCTTATCCGTTCTTACCTTTGGCGGTCTTGCCTTTGCATATCCTTTTTCATAGGCATTCTCAATAATACTGTTCTCATTTTCACGGACAGAAACTGGGCTTCCGTTCAATCCGCAGGTACATGCTTTTTCACAGAGTGCCGGACATACACGGGAAGTAAATTCCGGGAAGTTGTTGGTCTTGATCAGGCGCTCATAGGCACGTTTCAGATTATCTTCATAGACTAAATCATTCCACTCCGGTACTAAGTTGTGAAGCGGGCAGCCGGATGTCATGCCCATCAGTTCCATGCCGGACTGGCAGAACGGCACTCCGCAGTCCATACATCTCGCGCCCTGTTCACGGCGTTTTTCTTTTGAGAGAGGTATATGGAACTCATTAAAATTCTTGATACGCTCCTTTGGCTCAACGGCTGTAGTTTTCTCTCTGTCGTATTCCATAAATCCGGTTGGTTTTCCCATCGTTTCTTTTCCCTCCTATCTCTTCGTATTTGCATAAAATGCTTCAATCTGTGCCTGCTCCGCATTCAGACCTTTTTTCCTCCATCTGGACAATGGTCATTAACATACGGTTGTAATCAAACGGAATGATCTTCTTAAACTTCGGCAGATATTCACTGAAGTGGTCTAATATCCGTTTTCCTTTATCGGAATTGGTCAGTGCCACATGCTCTTTGATCATCTCTTTTTAATTCTAAAACATCATATTTAGAGGTGATCTCCTGCATGGATACCATTTCTTTATTTGTTCTCATATAGAGGTCGCTGTCCTCATCGAGTACATAGGCGATTCCTCCACTCATTCCTGCCGCAAAGTTCTTTCCGGTCTTTCCAAGTACCACAACACGGCCTCCGGTCATGTACTCACAGCCATGGTCTCCAACGCCCTCTACTACGGCAACCGCACCGGAGTTACGAACACAGAAACGTTCACCAGCCACACCGTTGATAAAGCTTTTTTCCACTGGTAGCTCCATAAAGTGCTACGTTACCAATGATGATGTTTTCATCCTGTTTAAAGGTCGAGCCTGCCGGTGGGTATACCACTCAATTTTCCGCCGGAAAGTCCTTTTCCAAAGTAGTCATTGCTGTCGCCGACCAATTCTAAGGTCAGTCCTTTTGGTATAAATGCTCCAAAGCTCTGTCCGCCGGCTCCCCTTACATTTTACAATGAAGGTATCTTCCTCTAAGGTATCCTGATATTTCTTTGTGATCTCGGAACCAAAGATGGTACCAAAGGAACGGTCAGTATTAGTCAGTTCCACATCGATGCTGCGTTTTCTGCCTGGTGTCTAGTGCTGTCTTTAACTGCTTCATCAAAATACGCTCATCGGCTGTTTTTTCTAATTCAAAG
>VOFC01000762.1_pt1 | contig 100829 bp, 154 predicted proteins | sample 5384161 | NCBI WGS metagenome assembly VOFC01 (sample SAMN12384722, study PRJNA508395) | human gut metagenome | isolation source: healthy gut B | host: Homo sapiens
AAGAGCAAGAACAAGCGAACCCAGCGGAAGAATATTTGTAGATACTATGAAATCCCAGAAATCAAGCCATGTTGTTCCTTCGGAAAACGGTTGAAAATGAAGCACACTAAAACCGAGCGCCGTTGTAAGTGCAAGAATAAACACTGCAATTCCGCAAATCAAACTTCCTTTGCGGCGTGACCAACCCGTTAAATCTCTAATCATTGCAAGGATATTTTCACACACACCGAGAACGGTTGACAAAGCCGCAAAAACCATAAACAGGAAAAAGAGAGTTCCCCATATGCGGCCGCCTGCCATATTATTAAACACAGTTGCCATAGTGTCAAATAAAAGACTCGGGCCTGAATTTACTTCAACACCATAAGTAAAGCATGCAGGGAAAATTATTACACCTGCAAGAATGGCAACAAGAGTATCCAAAGAAATTATATTAACAGCCTCGCCCATAAGGGAATGGTCTTTGCCTATGTAACTTCCGAAAATAGCCATTCCGCCCATACCTGTTGACAATGTAAAGAATGCCTGATTCATTGCCGCCACTATAACCGAGCCGTCAATCTTTGAAAAATCGGGTTTGAGGTAAAACGACATTCCCTCTCCTGCGCCTTTCAGCAACAGACTGTTTACCGCCAAAACTACCATCAGCACAAGCAATGCGCACATCATATATTTTGTTACTTTTTCAAGTCCGTTCTGAATATTGAACGAGAGAATTACAAAAGCAATAACTACCGTAACCAGCAGAAAAATAACATTTACAGACGGCTGAGAAATCATAGAATTAAAGCCGAGGTCGGCATTATTCCCTATAAGAAAATTGACAAAATAGTAGATAATCCATCCGCACACAACTGTGTAAAACGCCATCAGCGCAAGATTGCCCACAAGGCACACCCAACCAAAGCCGCCCCACTTTTGTCCCGGTTTTTCTAATTTTTTATACATATGTATCGGACTTGTCTGCGCCGCTCTTCCGACGGCAAATTCCATAATCAAAGACGGAATACCGAGTACAATTAAGCAAATTATATATACCAGCATAAAACTTCCGCCGCCGTTTTGCCCGCACATCCACGGAAATTTCCAAACATTTCCGCATCCGATTGCACACCCTGCCGAAAGCATAATAAAGCCAAGTCTGCTTCCAAGTTGTTCACGCTTCATTATAGTAAATCTCCTTTAAAATTAAACACAATATAGCTTATAGTATAGCAAAAATTGTATTATTTGTAAAATTGATAATATTATGTTATAATAACGAAAATATCGTTTATAAAGGATAAATAATATGGATACCAATGTATTAAAAACTTTTGTTGCCGTATGCGAATACTCGGGTTTTTCAGCGGCTGCCGATAAACTCGGTTATACACAATCTACGGTTTCTTCACAAATAAAGCAATTGGAAAATGAGCTTGACACTGTTCTTTTTGACAGGTTTTATCACAGAATAAACCTTACAGAGGACGGGCTGATCGTTTTGCAGCACGCAAGAAATATACTCGAATCTCACGAAAAAATGCTTGAAGAACTTAAAACTCCCGAAATAATAAAAGGAAATATCAGACTTGCAATGTCAAGTTCGGTATGTAATCGTTATTTTAAAGATGATTTTCTGAAATTTCGCAAACAGTTTCCCGATATTCATTTGGTTGTATTGGAGAGCGGTACAGAGCAAATGTTTGATATGCTAAGGAAAAACGAAGTTGACTTAATATTTACTTTGGACAGCCATATTTACGATTCGGAGTTTATTATCTGTGCCGAACATAAAGAGGAGGTCCACTTTATAGCCGCCACAGATCATCCGCTTTTACAGCGAAACGAACTATTGTTAAAAGAAATATGCTCCGAAGATTTTGTGCTTACAGAAAGCAATATGAGCTACCGAAAACTTCTGAATCACGAGCTTGCCACGCAATCGTTGGAAATTCTCCCGATTCTTGAAATCGGCAATCCTCTGCAAATCTGCTCACTCATAGAAAACAGCAAAATGATTTCCTTTCTACCTGATTTTATTACGGAAGACGCATACCGCAACGGATATATTAAACATCTGCCGATTGCGGATTGTGATGTTTCTGTATGGACTCAATTATTAATACATGGCAGGACGCGCGCGGCGATGCGCCATGTGAAAAAAAGCACAGACGGACAGTCGTGGACCGCATATCTGAACAGCGAGACCGGTCTCTCTGCTGCAACAGGCTATGGTCTCGTTACCCATGCCTATAATCTTGCACACGGTCTCGTGCCGACGGGCGCGGTCACGCTGTGCACGATCGGAGATTATATCGCCATGAAGCTCTGCGGCAGGCAAACGCCAGTTATAGACGCGAGCAATGCCGCAGGCCTTGGCTTTTTGACGCAGAAAAGCGCACGTTTAACCAAACGGTACTGCGCAGCACTGGCATTGACCCGGCGTTTCTGCCGAGTCTCACGGAGGATCGTTTTATCGGCATCTGCCGCAGCAGGGCGCGTGTTGCCGCAGCGATTGGGGATAATCAGGCGAGCTTTCTTTCGGCAGTTCGGGATCGCGAGCACGATATGCTCGTGAACGTCGGCACCGGCAGCCAGTTTTCCGTTTTCTCGTCCTGCTGCATGACCGTGCCGGGACTCGAGACACGTCCCATGCCGGGCGGGGGATGGCTGCTCGCCGGAGCGGCGCTCTGCGGCGGCAGAGCCTATGCGTTGCTCGCGGACTTCTTCGCGCAGACAGCGCGCATGATGGGTATGAATACGAATGCTCCATATGCGGCGATGGAAGGTCTGCTCAAAAAGCGCTGGCCGCCCGGAAGACGTCCCGACGGTCCTGCCGCTGTTTGAGGGCACACGGCAGGACAGCACGCAGACCGGCAGCATCACCGGCCTCACGGCGGAGAATTTCACACCGCTCCACTTGATCTACGGCATGATGGATGGCATGGCTCACGAGCTGCATCAGATGTATCAGGCATATCGTGCCGCCGGCGGCACAGCAAAAAAACTGATCGGCTCGGGCGGCGGACTGAGAAACAACCGTTTTCTGTGCGAGAGCTTTTCGAGAGCGTTCGACTCCGAGATCACCCTGTCAGACGGCAGGGAAGAGGCGGCCTGCGGTGCTGCACTCTATGCCGCAGACTGATAATAAAAAGGACGCAGTGTACGCATTTTTTCTGCATACGCTGCGTTTTTTCTGTTTTTACTTGCGCTTGAAGCTCATGCAGTCGGTGCACTGATCCATCGAGGGAGCAGCCTCATGCGTGCCGACATGGATGCTGTCAAGCGAGCAGTATTCCGCGCTCGAGCAGTGGTTCGCGCACTGGTCAACGGTGCAGTGAATGGCGGTGTTGCAGTGATTCTTGTCCATGAGAAGGACCTCCTTTTGAGATTTCCCGGTTAGTATGGCGTGCTTCTGCGTGCTTTATGCGTTCGAAAAAAAACCGCCGCACCTCAAAATGAAGTGCGGCGGCAGAAAAGACAGCGAACATCAGAATTCGATCTTCTTTTTGCGATATAAGCGGCAACGTCCTCGATCTTGATGCGCTCCTGCTGCATCGTATCACGGTCGCGAACGGTAACACAGCCATCCTGCTCGGTCTCGAAGTCAACGGTGACGCAGAACGGAGTACCGATTTCGTCCTCGCGGCGGTAGCGCTTGCCGATGGAGCCTGCGTCGTCGAAGTCAACCGGGAACTGCTTTGCCAGCTCGTGCCAGATCGGCATAGCCTTGTCGGTCAGCTTCTTGGACAGCGGCAGTACCGCAGCCTTGAACGGAGCGAGAGCCGGATGCAGGCGGAGAACAACGCGCACGTCGTCCTTGCCGTTTTTGTCCTGACCAACAACCTCTTCGTCGTAAGCGTCGATAAGGAATGCCAGTGACACGGTCCGCGCCGAGGGACGGCTCGATAACGTACGGGATGTACTTCTCGTTTGCTTCCTGATCGAAATATTCCATGGAAACGCCCGAGGTCTTCTGGTGCTGGGTCAGGTCGAAGTCGGTGCGGTCGGCAATGCCCCAGAGCTCACCCCAGCCGAAGGGGAACAGGAACTCGAAGTCAGTGGTCGCCTTGGAATAGTGGGAAAGCTCTTCCGGCTCGTGGTCGCGCAGACGCAGGTTCTCGTCCTTCATGCCGAGGACAGCAGGAACTTGTGGCAGTAATCCTTCCAGTATGTGAACCACTCAAGATCGGTGCCCGGCTTGCAGAAGAACTCAAGCTCCATCTGCTCGAACTCGCGGGTACGGAAGGTAAAGTTGCCGGGCGTTATCTCATTGCGGGAAGGACTTGCCGATCTGGCCGACGCCGAACGGAACCTTCTTGCGGGTAGTGCGCTGAATATTCTGGAAGTTGACAAAAGATACCCTGTGCGGTCTCCGGACGCAGATACAGCTCATTCTTTGCGTTCTCGGTAACGCCCTGGAAGGTCTTGAAACATCAGGTTGAACTGACGGATGTCCGTCCAGTTGTGCTTGCCGCAGGTCGGGCAGGCGATCTCGTGCTCATCGATGAACTGCTTCATCTCGGCCTGGCTCAGCGCGTCAACGCTCTTGCCAAGGTCGAAGTTGTTCTCGTGGCACCAGTCCTCGATGACCTTGTCGGCACGGAAGCGCGCCTTGCACTCCTTGCCTGTTTGGAATCTCCAATGCCAGCAGTGGTCGGGTCAGTCACGATACCGAGAATCGTGAGGACTGCGAACAGGGCATTTACGACTGCCAACAGCTCGTTTCCCAGCTCACCCAAATCGAGAGTGTAACCGAAGACAGCGGCAATCACCTGTACCAGCAGAAGCACCGCCGGAATCAGAGCAATCCAAAAGTTCTTGTTTTTTGATACGCACTTTCCAGTTAATCATGTTGATTTCCTCCTTAAAATTGATGTTTGAAGTAGTTAAAGTAGCTGTTCTTGGCTTTTTTCGTATAACTTCCTCTATATACACGCATATATAGCAAAAGTTTACGCAAAAAAACCGATTTTCAACTACTTTTTACTACTTGGGTTAAAACAGCTTATTGACCTCGGACTGTACTTCGCTCGGGTCATAACCAGCCTGTTTCAGACGATTTACACGGTCTGCACCGTTGCCCCACGAAGACCAGCGAGCGTCGGAGCAAGTACCATTGTAGATTTCCTTGGCAATTTCAGCCGCAGATTTCTTCGCAGTACCAGCCGCAGTGCCGGACTTGGTAGTGATAAAAGCGTCATAGCCAGCGGCTTTCAGCTTCGCCATCATGTTCTCGGCATTGGACTTCTGACTGTAAGCACCGACCTGTACCTTGTACAGATTATCCATCTGTACGATGTAGGTATCGAAGCCAGCGACTTTCAGTTTTGCCGCCCATGCGTCAGCGTTGGAACACTTCGAGAACGCCCCTGTCTGCACCCTGTACAGCGTTTTACCGTCAGAGGGTACATCTACCTTACCAGTGTCGGTAGAGCCGCCGGTGAGACGCTTAGTGACCTCTGCGGCAAGGTTGCCGAGACGGTTGTACAGCCAGTCTCCCGGGCAAGACTTATTAGCGAACCATCTATGTACCGTCAGTACCATTTCATCGGACTTCGGCGCATAGGCAAGGGTCTTATTCTTATCGCCCAGCCACAAGAGCTTGCTCTTGCCGTTACGCTGACAAATATCAACGCACAGGTTCACGAGGGACGCATACACAGCGTTATTGAACGCATACGGAGCTGTCTTGTCAGACGCACACTCGATAGTGACTGCTCGCTGGTCGTTCTCACGACTGGAAGAACACCACGAACGATTTTTCTCCTCAACGCTCATGGAGATACGACCGTCAGTACCGATACCGTAGTTGCAACTCGCCTGTCGAGAGGTGCTGATAAAACAGCCACAGATACTCTCTGCGGAGAGCTTACCTACTACACAATGCGGTGTGATACGGTCAATGGAATGGGTTCTCTGCCCGGAATGGTTCGGGGAGAGCTTGGTGTAGACCACCAAAGGACTGTTGCTCATTTTTGTTTCCTCCTTCTTGTCATAATCGGTTAAATGCCATGTCTCAATAACACGCATGAGGTTGTCCACATACTTGTGAGACGTAGCATAGCCATCGGCTTTGATATTCTCAAGGTATTTCCGAGGGTCGGTAACGCCTTTGAGATTTTTATAGTTCGGAATGTTGATGAAATCGAAGTAGCCGATAACTCCGTTTTCCATATCCTTGAACTTACACCACTGCATAGCAGAACTGGTGTAACTGCCGTCCGCGTTCTGCTCGTTTCCCACCATGTGATAGATACCGATACAGGTCTTACAACGACCTTCCCGGTATTTCAGACCAAAGTAGTTATGAGCGTTTACAGCCAGCTCGGAAGTGCCGTAGCCACTTTCCAACACCGCTTGAGCGATGATAGGTGACACGACCTCGATTCCGTATACCGGGGCGTACTTCTTGATATACGCCGCAACGGTTTTGACAAAATCTGAATGGTTCATCGGGTATCACCCTTTCATACCCACCATTGTTTTCTTGGCTTACCGTGGTAGATTTCTTCTTCCTCGTATCGGTCAAGTCGGTGGTGTGCGGATTTCGTAGACTGCTCAACCATCACGACACGCTCGGACAGGTCGTTGACCTTTACCTTAACGTCTGTGATTTCCTTGCGGATTTCTTTCGTATCATCACTGATAGAATCCAGCTTTTGAGACAGAATAGCGTCAACCTGTGCTTTCTTGCTCACCTCGTCATTATTGGCTCGACTATTGCTCTTGAAAGCAAAGTACACGGCGGCAACAACGGAGACGAAGGTAAGAATCTGATTGAACTCAATGTTCACATTTCTTGTCCTCCTCTTTTAGAATGTGAGGGAGAGCCGGGAGCGACCCTCCCTCATGCCGCCTTATTCAGTGATAAGGTCTTCCAGCTCAAGGTCAATGAGCATTTCCTTTACCTGTTCCTTGAGAACAGCTGGAACGCTTGCGTAAGTACGCTTACCCTTGACAATGAGTGCCACATAGATAACAGCCATGTTTTTCACCTCCTTCCTGTTGAGCCATAACAAAATGCGCCACAGCATGATTATTCCTCCAACAACTTCTTGACTTCCTCTCGGAGCTGTTCGGGTACATCGTTAATGGTCTTGAGACCTTTGCGAATCAGTGCAACGTAAATCTTAGCCATAGTTAGTTACCTCCTAAAACCATTTCGTATACTTCCGCAAGTGCCACCTGTATATCGGTGATACTATTAGAGGTTGCGTTGAGAGCGGCTACCAGCTTCTCCTCCTTGGTCTTCTCACGGAACGCAAGATAGAAAGTGCCGTCAGCCCATTCCATCTGCTGAATGAAGACCATATCAGTGTAGGTAGTCTCTGTCTCCCCATCGGAGACCTTCATAGTAGAGAGATTATCCTTGAAAATAGTCTCGTCCACCTTTTCTTTGCTGACATAGTTCGTGCCGTTCATATCCAGCCCGGTCAGCTTTTTGCCATTGGCAAGGGTGATAGTGTACATTTCGTTACCTCCTTTAATTGATTGAATAGGGTGTCCATGTTACTTCGTTGTTTCTTACTCATTATTTTGTAATGATTCTTAAACCAACTCTTATAGAAGTCCGTAAACTCCTTTTCTGTTAGCTTCGGAGCGAGTTTCTTCATTTTCCGTCTCATTGCGGTAAGCCGTTTGGGATTGATTTTCTGAATCACCCTCCCGGTGTCCGTTAGAGAGTATTGAACTTGAAGAAATCGCCAATGCTCGGAGAGCTTACAGATTCTCGTCTTCCGGGTATTGACCGTGATTCCGAGTTCGTTCGCTATCTCGATAATGTCCTCAAGAAGCTCCTGTAAGAACTCTTTGCTCTCGTGGATAGCATAACTATCGTCCATGTAGCCAGCGTAGAATTTCACACCACGAACGATTTTGACATAGTTATCAATTCGTATTCGGTAAGAGATTCCAGCGGTCTGTGCCACTTGGTCTCCGATATTGAGGTGCTTTCCCATGAACTTTTCGCCTGTGAACAGCTTCGGGTTCATATACTGATAGAGGAGAGAATCAAACAACTTGTCGAGACAGTGTTCATATTCTTCATCACTCATGTACGATACATCAACCCTTGAGCGTTCTACGGTCTTCCGCAGAAGCCATAGGGCGTGTTCATCATCGACATACTGCTCAAACAACTTCAACAACACATCATGTCTGATATTGTCGTAGTATTTCGAGAAGTCTATCAGAAGAATGTACCCTTCGTTGCTACCATGCTGTGCATAATATTTCCGAAGGTGGGTGAGCAACCTCTTACGAGTGAAAGCGATACCTTTTCCGACAACGCTTGCTCCATTGTCATAAATGAGGTGTGGTTCAATCAGAGGATTCAAAACCTCGTCACAGAGAGCGTGTTTCACGATTCTGTCTTGAACCTGTTCGCCTGTAATACGCCGGAGCTTTCCTCGTTCATGCAAGGTGAAGTTTGTAGTTGGTAAGAACTCATACTCCATGTACTCAAGGTCTCGTTGCATTTTCGATAACTCCAACAGATAGGTCATGTTAAACCTCTGTACCTGTGGTTTCCAATCACTACCTTTCATTGCTTTAGCTTTACTTTCGTAAAGAACATTTCCATCAAATATCTTGCGCTGATAACCTCGGCTATCGTAATAGGAGGTGTCGCATTTAGTATTTACCATACGGAAGGATAATCTCTCCTTTCTCTGTCTGTGAAACGCTCGATAGGCTACTCAATCACAGAATCGAAATCCGGGCGAACGCCAAAAGAATTGGAAGCGTTGTTGTAGTTCGCATTACCGTTGTTGTTGACATTGGCGAAATTGGAAGCGGAATCAGAGATTACCCTCTTGGAGAGCCGACTTGAACTTGTTGTCAGACTTTCTCCAACCTTTAAGAAGGTTTATTTCGGTCTGTATCATTTCAGCGAAACGAAGGTACTTGTTCACATCGACAGGAAGGGTCTCGATAGCATACTGCAATTCCTGTGTGAGCCTATAACACTGTCCGACTGCTCGGTCTTGGTGAACTCTACGCTCAATCAGTTCTTCCCGGTAGGTTGGGTAAATGCTGTTTGCAACATATACCTCCTCGGTGATATTACGCAGACAATCAACAATCACTTTTCGCTCGTCTGCGATGAACCATTCTGCAAACGGAGTGTTCTTTTTCCATGAGCTTTTCATATCGGACTTTTTCATCGGGTGATAACTCCTCATACGGTCTGCCGCCGAAGGTTGTTTCAACTTTCTTCACGGCTTTGTCGAGGTCGTACCCGAAATCACGGAGCAGTAAATCCGTGACCTCCTTACGCATTTTGTTGAGGTGGTGAAATACCTCAAACTGTGACGGTTTTCGTTTCGATTTCAATACAGACACTTGTTAATAAACCTCCTTGTGCGCCCCACAAGGGGGCGCAGATTTAAGATATACAGAAAGCCGGGCGAACGCCAAAAGAATCGGAAGCGTCGCTGTAGTCCGCATGACCGCCGTTGGCGACAATGGCGAAATAGGAAGCGGTAATAACGTCTCTCAACCACCATGTCGCACGATTGCAAATACGGCTCGGCTCGTGCTGGAACAGCGGCAACTGGGATTTCTCGACACGGTAGTTAGCCGGGACATTGTTACCGTCAGAAACAGGGGAGAAAATACCACTGCCGTAGACCATCTGCTCGCACATAAGGTCAACTTCGGAATCGCACCATGCGCCGCCGGAAGCACGACCATTCGCAACAGCGTTCGTCAGATAGATTCTGTGTTTCAGAACATGACCGCTGAACGCACTCTTGATAGTGGTCTTAGCCTGTTCGAGATTGCTCTTGTACATATCCGAGCCGACATAGCCGCCAGCCGTAGTATTTGCCGCACCGCTTTCCCAACCGCCGGAGCTGGTGTTGTGCATTTGTGCGTTGTACAGGCAAGTGTCCGGCACGATAACTACATGGTGGGTAGTACAGTTCGTATCACCACTGTTGAGGTAGTAATCGAACGCCGCAATACGGTAGTTGACACCGCCGATAGTCCAGTAGTCACCGATGTATAAATCATCGAATGTACCAGCCTTGATAGCGGCATACTGGGCGGTAGTCACGGTGCTACCCAGCGACTTACCACGGTAAATTGCATTGTGCGCCCCGGCGTTGTTAAAGAGCAGAGGAGCGATTTTCGCTTCCGTACCCTCAACCGCCTTGGCTCTGAAATTGGCAAAGGTGATTTTCTTCAAGCCTGTGCCATCGTGAATCGGAATCAGACACGAATCGGTCGGTGCGGTGAACGCCGTGAGTTCCGTCACTTTCTTGGTTTCAATACTGATTGCACTCATTTTTATTCCTCCTTATATTTCCAATCTGCCACGATTGCATTACCCAAATCGTCAGCAAGAAGCGTAGTACCAGTGTTGTCAATCGCAACAGGTACAGTGAAAAGGTTCTTCAAGGTCATGTGTTCCAGTGCCGCCAAACGCTCGTCTACTTCGGTAATCTGATTTTGCAGACTTCCGGCAATATCCTCGTTCAGCTTACCTTTGATACCAGCAAACCATGTGTTAAATGCCGCAGTCTGCTCGCCCTCGTAGGTAGTCATGTGTTCCTCATAGGTCTTTTTCGATTTGTGCCAAAGACGAATCGCCCTGTGCCTTAAGGTTGACGAAATACTGGGTCAGCTCTTGATAAGAACTATCACCCGAGCTTTTGAAAAGCTCCTTCTGCGTGGTGAAGTAGGTCTGAAACTCCTCATACAAGTTCGTGCCGTTTTCCAGCATAGACATGATGTAGTTCAGAGCTTCGTTCATACGGTTAGCGTCTTTCGCACCGAAGAAGGATTTCTCCTTATTGGTGTAGGTCGTAACATCGTTGAACGATACCGTACCATCGGAGTTATCGACCTGTGTGTATCTTTTCAGACCACTCCAAACAGCGTCCGTATAATCAGTAGGAAGTAATTTCCACGCCATTTATAACCCTCCCTTCATACCAAAATTCCATGTGAATGTCCTCCTTCCCTCACTCTCATTGGTGAGCCTGTCGTAAAGGTCAAGGATTGCTCCCTCCAAACGATTGAGTTCTTTGAAATCCATCGTATTACCATTGGCGGCATAGGTAGGAGCAGTGCCGTAAGACCTCTTGAGACTGTGGGTATTGATGGTAACGAGGTTCGCTTCCAGTGCATTGATTTCATCAGCATAGAAGTAGTCCTTTACGGTCTTATCGCTTCCGACAGACTGAATAGCGAACTCGTCATACATCTTGATAGCCAACTCACGGAGGTATTCGAGGTTGTTCTTAATTCGATTGAAGTCCACGGCGTTGAATCTGTCCCCGGTGTAAACACCATCGACAGTCTCACCGTTCCAATCGGTTTTCGGTGTAGACCACGACATTTTAACCTCCAATCCTTCGGGCGGTTACTCGACCCGAAAATGCTTGCTTGAAATTGACAGTGTGACGGTAGATATTTACCCTCATACCATCGTGAAACTCGTTTTCTTGATACACAATGTCGGTAGCGTCCAGCTCGGGATTTCCTCGAGTATCGTATTCGTACTCGATTCCGGCTGTGTAGTAATCAGCCAGCCATGCGGCAAGCTCATTCGCCATCGTGGTATTACTTATCAGAGGATTCTTCCACTTGACTGTCTTACCACGAGCATTGAGAGACACCGTAGCGTACTTCTCAACGATTTTGTACCGATAACCCTGTACCTCGAGCTTGAACGAGCCAGTGACATTGAATTTGATGGTAACGAAGTAGTTACTCCATGCCACTACGGTTGCCTTACCTTCGACTTCATCGAGCTTCGCCTTATAACCATAGGAAGGGTCTTGAATGTAATAAGTCTCGACCTCACCAGCGACTACATCTATGTCCTCATAGACAAGGTTTTCTTCTCGATTATTCTCTTGGTAGGTGTAACATGGGACGATAACCTCTTTGATAAGCTCCTGCTTGATGGCTTTCGGGGAGGAGGTCATGTCCCGGCGATTCATGGTGAAATCCACAACATCGCTCAAACTGAAATAATTCAGTACGATACGGTTGTACGGCTTTGCGGTTTTTTGTGAACTCAATCTTCATCACATCGAAATCATCGAAATCTCGAAGAATAATCGAAGTGGTGTTGATTTCGTCTTTCTCAACCGGGTATTCATTTACAGGCTCGCCACCCTTGTACGTTCTGATTGTGAACGCCGCCGGGAGAGCTGTACCGAAGACCAGCTTCAAACCGTAATAAGCTCGAATCGCTTCCATCGTGATAGTAACGACAGGATTCTTTGTGAATGTTCCGTTTGCCCCGGAGATTTCCTTCGAGACATACCCGGTTGTCAGAGCCGCCTTGCCGTTTCTCGGAAGGAAGAACATCGTCCCATCGGTAGGGGTATAATTCCCGGCGAGGGTTGCATATTCGACCTTCGGTGTGTCCGTCAGCACGTTTGCGGCATTGGAGTAGGTCTCCTCGCCGTTGGTTGCGATGGAAGCACTCGGCATGAAATTCGACTTGATTTGAACCTTGCCGTCTCGAGACTGGGTGAGAACACATCGACAGGCATTTGCGATAATCTGCAGTGCTTCTTTGTATTTCACTCTCGGAATCGGGTTGTTAGAGTAGAGCTTCTTCAAACGTGGGTCGATATAATACTCGGAAATCCCAGCGTCCTTCAAAATCTCCTCTGCCAGTGCGTAGTAGCTTTTACCAGCGGCACTACACAGACCCTTCACATACTCGCCGTCCATGTTGCGAAAAAAATGTCTTGGCAACGGATTGTAGCCGTGTTATCGTCACTTTCCCATTCGGAACACCACAGGTGGTTTCCTTGAATCCACTCGATAGTGTCAGAACCCGGGGTCTGATAACCGTACATAATATCCATTTCCTGTCCTGTCTCGAGGTAGTTGATAGCCGAGTTCGGGTTATCCACATTGAAGTAGTGGTCGTAGTTTTTCAGCGTTACCGAAAAATCGAACTGCGGAACATCAGCCCCGATAGGGGAAACGTAACTGTCAAGAGAAGAACTCATAACAGAATCGTTGTAGTACACCAGTCCGTAACCGAACATGATAGAGTAGATACGCAAACGGCTTTGAGGGTTTTTCATCTTGTAGAACACCAGCTTGATATAGGTTGTATTTTCCAATACTTCCTCGGTACTCCACTTTGATTTTGTATTCCTCTAAACTCAATGGTCTGCCCGGTACTTCCGACAATATCGAAATCGACCGGGTAATTCTCACCGAAGTTAATCGTGAGACCCTTGAAATCCGTTGCGATTGTGTTCAAGCTGATAACCACTTCACATCGAGCTTCGGAAACCAGCTTGTCCGAGACAATCCCGGTATCATAGTATCTCCCTCCCTCGGTAGCCCGAGGGAGAAAGAACATAGAGCCATCTACTTTCGTGAACTCCTCCTCGAGAGTGGCATAGACTGTATCGTCAATATGCTCTCCGAAGATATTGTCCTTGTTCGAGTAGTAGGCATAACTGCCATTATCGACCGTAGCTTTCGCCTGTGCTTCTTGGTTCACAAGTCCGAAAGAAATCATAATGTATGCTCTCTCACGGAGAGAGGACTTCATGCTTTCTTTGTATGCTTTCGATACTTTCTGCATAAAACCCCTCCTTTACTCGCCAGTGTCGATAAGATTTACCTTGCAATTCCGATAATGCGTTGGAGTACCGTCTTCTGTCACCCAGTAGGGTTCTCCTGTACGGTCTCCGCAGTACATTCTTACGGTTTTGCGTTTATTTGTTACAGGGTCATTAAATTCGACATAGACGAAGAAATTGCTCAAGATAGAGAGAATCCGTTCCCATTGAGCCGCAGTGAGCCACGCCCACTCAAGCCCATCTATCTTGTACTGGTCTCGCCCAACTCTTTGACCTACAACAGCACCGTTAGCGTCTCGTCCGCTGTCAACCACGGTGGTTACGACTACGCTCACACCTCGTTTACAAGGTGGTAGCTCATAACCATTTATCGCTAAATATGCCATCGCTACACACCTCCTTTACTCGGTGAAGCTGAAACCGTTCGCTTCCTTCTGCGTGGTAACAGCGTCATTGATTGTACGGTTGCCGACCTTTACGATGGTCTGTTCCTTCTTGTCTGCCTGTCTCTTGGTATCGGTAGCGATTTCCTTGAGAGTAGGTTCGACATACTCGTGGTAGAATTCACGCATATTGCGAGACCACGAATCATCGGAATATGCACCGTCATAGGATTTCTTGGAATCTTCGTACACCGTCTGTGCCAGCGAGTTATAAGGGTCATAACCGCTTGCCGAAGCCAGCACAAGGTTGTCATTGATTCCGGCGGTACTTACGACAACGGCATTGATAATACCGTTCGCACAAGTCACAATGTCTCGAGACATGGACTGCCAGTACCCGGAGAACTGCGCCATACCGCTCACGATGGAGCTGTGCATGACAGAAGCAAGCTGGAATCGGTTCAGCACTTCGGTAGTACCATTTACATGACCCACCAGCTCTGCGCCGCTCTCACCAGCAACGAACATAGAGCCATGCGCCCGGTTCGTGCCGCCAGCATATTTCGGCATTGCTTTCCACATATTCGGAGTGATGATACCGCCGGAAGCGAACATCTTCACGCCGCCGTTCGCACCAACGATACCGCCGTTCGCCAGTCCGAAGAACTTCTTAATAGAAGTCCAGCCGGATTTGAAAAGCGAAATACCGACAGATACCGAAGTACCAACGAAGCTCGAGATAGAACTCCAACCGTTTTTCCATAGAGAGATACCGACGCCTACGGTGTGGCTACCAATCCAGTTCTTAATCGTTGTCCACCCGGACTTGAAAAGCGAAATACCTTGAGCGATAACAGGAAGACTACCAATCCAGTTCTTTACGGTAGACCAGCCGGATTTCAGCAACGAGATTCCTTGCGAAAGCGTAGGAATTTTACCAATCCAGTTTTTAACCGTAGTCCAACCCGACTTGAGTAAGCTGATACCTTGAGAAAGAACCGGGATATTTCCAATCCAATTCTTAACCGTAGTCCAACCACTCTTGATAAGGCTGATTGCTTGGGACAGAGTAGGAATGTTACCAATCCAACCCTTTACTGTCTGCCAACCGCTCTTAATGAGATTGATTGCTTGGGACAGAGTAGGGATATTGCCGACCCAGTTTTTAACCGTTGTCCAGCCGGATTTCAGCAACGAGATTCCTTGACTGACAACCGGGATATTACCAACCCACTCTCTTACAGAGTTCCAGCCGGATTTCGCAAGACTTACTGCTTGCGATACTCCCGGGATATTGCCAATCCAGCCCTTGACCGTCTGCCAGCCGCTCTTTGCGAGTGCGACAGCTTGGTCTACGGTAGGAATGTTGCCTATCCAGTTTTTCACGGTAGACCAGCCGGATTTCAGAAGCCCGACACCCTGTTTCACAGCCGGAATGTTACCAATCCAGTTCTTCACAGAAGACCAGCCATCTTTCACGAGCTTTACGCCAGTTTCAAGAGAGAGACCGTCTTTCGTTTTGTCAGACCACCAATCCTTTACGTTGTCCCACCATTCCGAAGCATTGTTCTTTACTTCGGCAAGGAATTGAACAGGCTTGCTGTTCTTAACCTTCTTTTTTGAATTTATTCCACTCGTCAGATATATTTCCGAGAGCTTCCTTAATTCCGCTCACCATCGAACCCCAGCTAACAGGTTTTCCAGTAGCGAAGTCTTTAACTCCATCGGCAATGAGAGCAAGACCGAGAGGAATACCAACACCTGTCAGACACAACATGAGACCGATAGCGAGTTTTCCGAGAGAACCAGCCATTGATTTAATCTTGGTAAAAACTCCCTTGATTTTTTCTTTGATGGTTTCCCAGTTAATAGCTACTGCTGTACCGAGAGCCGCCGCACCCGATAATATCAATCCAACACCGAGAGGAATACCAACCCCGGTGAAGCACAGGATAATACCGATTGCAAGAGCCGCCGCCCCAGCGATAGCAAGTATTTTAGTAGTTACGCCCTTTAGCTTGTTTGTCAAAGTGTCCCAGTTAAGAGCCACAGCCGTACCGAGAGCCGCCGCCCCTGCGAGGATAAGACCTACGCCGAGAGGAGTTGCAACTCCTGTGAAAGCGAGAATCATACCTATGGCAATGGAAGCCGCCCCAGCAATGAGAAGAATCTTCGTAGTAACCTTTCTGATATTGTCCGGCATACTATTCCAATTCAAACCGACCGTTGCGGCAAGACCGACAGCACCAGCGGCAATCATCGCAATACCCAGCCCGGTTGCAACTCCTGTCAGAGCGAGGATTGCACCGACACCGATTAAAGCACCGCTCACGATAGCCACAATGCTTAGTACGGATTCTTGAACATCACCTGTTAAGGAGTTCCAGTTCAAAGCTACTGCCGAAGCGACAGAAACCGCACCAGCGGCAATCATCGCAACACCGAGAGGAACGTTTACACCAGTCAGAGCGAGAATTGCACCGAATGTCAGTAATGCACCTCCAACAATGGTTTCGAGCATATCGATTGTCCTACGGAGAGGGTCAGACATCGAATCCCAGTTAAGACCGATTGCTGTAACCATGCCGACAGCACCAGCCGCCATCAATGCGATACCGAGAGGAACATCAACGCCAGTAAAGGCGAACAATGCACCCATAGCCAGCAACGCACCGCTCACGATTGCCGTGAGAATGGACAGAGCGTTCGACAGGTCTCCGTTGAGGAACTTCCAGTTAATTACAGCCGCAGTACCGAGAGCCGCCGCACCAGCCACCATGAGACCAGCACCGAGCGGTACATTGACACCCGAAAATACAAGGAAGGCACCGATAGCCAACAGGAAGCCACCCAGCACCCCAGTAACGAGGGTAAGTACCTTAGCCAACCGTTCCGACATTCCGTTCCAGTTCGCCATTACCGAAGCCGCCAAACCGACAGCACCAACAGCCATGAGACCGAGACCGAGAGGAATGTTTGCACCTGTGACAACAAGGATAGTACCGATTGCCAGTAAGAATCCGCTGATAACAGCAGTGATTTCCCACATAGCGTCCTTAATCATCTGAACGATTTCGTCAACCTTAGAAGTGATTACGTCACCGAGGAAATCGTAGGTAGGAAGGTCAATGCCTAAATCCCCACCACCGATACCAGCACCCGAGCCGCTACCGCTTCCACTGGAACTATCGTCTTTAGACAGAACGTTCAGCTCGTCAATACCGAGCAGAGCATTTTTCAGCTTCTTAGCCGCTTTCCCGGCTTTACCCAGTCCATCGGAAGCGTCCCCGGCATTGTCAGCCAAATCGCCAACCGCAGAAGCACCAGCAGAAATGCCGGAATAATCTACCTCCGGGAGTTTGAATCCGAACAGACTTGCGATAGAGTTTGCCAGCATACGGACAATCTTCGCCAAAGCGATTGCATACGGTAATACTGCGTTCAGAGCCGGGATAAAGATATTACCCAAAGCTCTTGCACACTGCGTAACCTGTGCCTGTAAAACACGAAGCTGGTTCGCCGGAGCGTTCAGAGTACGAGCCATATCACCTTGAGCGGTAGTTACCTGTGTCATAATTGCGTAGTAACGCAACTGCGACTTTTCAGCCTGTGTCATAGCAGAGACCTTTTTCTCGATACCGAGAGCAAGAGCTTCCTCTTGCAGTCTTGCAACAGACAGGTCGTAACCCAGTCTACGAAGCGGCTCAAGTTCACCCGAGATACCCGACTGTAACTTCTGCATTGCGTCCTCAAACGAAATGTTGAAGAACGAAGAAATGTCGTAGCCGAGCTGTGTGAGGTTCTTGGACATGAGGTACGCTTTATCGCTCGCCACGCCGAAACCGCTAATGATGGTGTTGAACACACCTTGATTTCGCATGAACTCGCCCGGGTCGATACCGAGAGCTTCGCTGACTGCTTCTGCGTAGTTCTGTGCTTCCTCTGCGTATTTACCCATAGAAGCGGTAAACAGGTTCAAATCCTCAATGTACTGGTTGGACTGTGTTATCCACGAAGCGATTACTCTCGCACCAGTACGCACAACACCCATAGCCATTTTGATTTTGGCATACAGATTCATGTAACTATTTGCCGCCTTATTGTTCTCTTGCGAGATTCTGTTCGTGACGGTAATAGCTCTCTGAATGTTCGTAGGAAGACGATTGAACGCCGCAGTTACAGCATTGAGCTGATTTGTCAGCGGAGCAAGAGCCGTAGACAACTGCTGAATCTGACTGGTGAACTTAGTCATATCCATGTTGTCGAGGGTGTCTGCCAGCTTCGGTAACTTATTGAGCGCATTGATAGTGGACTTTAGCCCGGAAGCGTTCAGATTGTTCAACGGTTGAAGTGCTGTACCCAGCTTCTCCATAGCACTGAAATCTACACCAGTGAGGGAAGCGGCGGCACTGCCGATATTTTGAAGCTGATTTCCGATGGAAGACGAAATCTTGAGACTGCCGAGACCTTTCAGTTTTTCCAAACTGGAAGCGAGCTTGTCAATCTTGTCTGCCCGGAACTATCCATGCTTTTAAGGGCGGTATCGAGATTGCGTACTTGATTTGCAACGCTTGTTAATCCGACACCGCCCCTAACTGCATTTTTGAGTTTGGACAAAGAAGCGGAAAGAGCGTCTATACCAGCGACAGCCGAAGTGGAACTCGACTGAACTTCCAATTCGAGTTGTTCGATTGTAGTAGGCATAAAACTTACTTCCTTTCTTGTAACTGCTTATTTGCCTGTACCATATACGCTTGCATATAGCGCAGACCCTTTTCAGACTTAGCCTTTTCCTTCTTGAGTTCTGCTTCCTCCACCGTCTTTTTATTGATGGGATATGCTTCCTCGACATAAGGTTGGGCTTTCGTTCCCTTTTGGCGAAAGCACGAAGAATCGGAGACAGACGAGAAATAGCGTCATAGATGTACATACCCTGTAACCACATTTCTTGATTGACCCTCTCTTTGCGAAGCTCCTCCGCTTTGCGGTAGGACTTCACGAGAGTGGAATCTCTATCCCAGTATTGTTCTTCCGTCATGCCTATTGATAAGTAATAGGGGAACTTTGCGAGAAAAATCTCCGAATAAGAAGGGGGAGCAGAGCGATTCTCACGCTCGCTCCCCTTGTTAGCGGATTCATCTGTCAACAGCGAATCACTTACCAACTCGCTGTCCAGCTTACGTTTCCCTCGGATTCCTCGGGTTCTTCGACCAGTGCCATAATCGGCTCGTTGTACATTTCTGCCAGCTTACCGATAAGCTCCTCCTTGTTCGTCATGTGGGAGAAGATTTCGTTGATAACTTCCTTCTTCTCGAAACGATGATGTGCGAGGAACGCACCTTCAAACAGTGCCGGGAGAGTAGACATAGGCTTGTTCTCGACCTCTGCCGCAACGAAGCCCTTCTTCTCCATTTCCGTAACCGTTCTGCGAGTGAACTCAAGGACATATTCTTTATCCTTGAAAGTGAATTTCAACTGCTTTGCCATGATGATTTATCCTCCTTATTTTTCCTTACTCTGCGTCCATGCTGATAACAGTAGACGGGGCGATAGTGATAGTCATTTCGACAACCTCATTCGTGCCGCCGCCGTTAGCATAAACAGACAGAGAGCCTTTGAACTTGAACTTACCGCTGTCACCAGTAGGAGTGACGGTATCGCCAGCTTCCGTACCACCGAACCAAACGGCGAACTCCTTCTCTGTACCTTCCAGTGCTTTCAGCTTCTTGTACTCCTCGAGAGTATAGTTCGCAGTGAACTCAAGAGAATCGAGGGACTGAATACCCGGAATGTAAGTCTGCATTTTGTCAGACAGAGTAGTAGTTTCCAGCATTTCCGGCGCACCGCCGAGGTCGGGAAACTCCTTAATGTCAATCAGCTTCTCCCATGCGGAAGTGTTCTTCTGCATGAGAAAAATCTTGTAAGTGCTAATAGCCATGCTTGTTTACCTCCTATAAATAGTTTTGTTTTTTTTAGAGACGATAGCCCTGTATCGAGCCACCATTCTGTAAACCGTTGCGTCTTCCTCGTTGGGAACAGGGTTCATAAGGGTTCGTGTGAAACCGAGTGCTTCCATCTTGGAATCAATGAGAGCGATGATTGCTTTACATTCAGTCTTCTTACCACTCGTTTTGTTAGAGTAGACATTGACCTCGTAAAGCACCTGTGCGTAGTTTTCGATACACCCGGAATCTCGAGTGTTTCGATAAACTTGATTGTCTGTCTCAATGAGAGAGACACAAAGGGAAGGAAGGTGGAGACTTGACATATTCGCCAGTCATATAGATTTTCGGGTATTTCTTTCGCACCTCTGCGGACACGATACTGAATACCTCTGTCTCAATGTCAATCACCCGAACACCTCCTTTGCGATAGACTGAATATCATTGCAAACGGTGGTGATTGCAAAGAGCCATCGGCATACGAGCCGGAGTACCACGAGACAGCTTCAATTCGCCATTTTCGTAGAATCCCCAAACTTCTTTCTTGCCGTTACCCTTCCCGAATCCACCGATTGTCATTCCCAGTTCCGCACCGTGAGGGTGAGGGGACGAACCGGGAGAGCCATTATGATAGACACCAGCACCAAACTCAACCCACACAGCGTCTTCACCACTTGCGACAACGACAGTAACCGACCCTCGATTGTCAACCGACACATCGACTTGTGCGTATCGTGGAGAAGTTTGCCCTCCTTTGAGAATAAGCTCGTCAACGATTGCACCGCTGAATCCGCTTTTCGCTTCATCAGCCAGCCGCTCGGCTACTTTCTCTCGGAGGAGTTCTGTTTTTCTAAGGATTTCTTGTTTGTAATCAGCCAGCTCTTTCATAGCTCGGTTGATTTCACTCGTTGACAATCCGAATGAGATAACTTTTTCTACCCACTGACAGTCACCTTGCTTATCGCAACCGATATGCTGTTCAAGCTCTTGGCTACCTTCTTGACGATATAATCGTGAGGAGTAATGACCTCACCATCATCGTTCGTAACCAAAGCCCCGGTTTCATCAACCTGTGGCGTTTTATCGACCCATAGCACTGTGTACTCGTCAATGGGGAGCGTCCGTCCCCATGACAATTACCTTGTCATAGCTCTCGCTTTCTCCAAACTGTCGGGTGCTTGTTTCACCCTTGGCGGCAGAGATATTAGCGGAGAACTCTACCGGGTTGTCTCGAATGATTTCATATTCCCCTGTAACATTTCCGTATTCGTCCGTCTTAGGGACTTTCTCTTTGTACAGAGCGTAGAAGAATTTGCTCTTGTTTCGTTCCATCATTCTCATTTAATCACCCCCACATGAGGAGTAACCACCTTGAGCATTGAGGAAGGAATATCAGCATTTTCATAGCTTCGGGAGATACCGTTTCTCGGAATGAGAGGTTTGACCCTCCGCACCACGCTTGTTCAGCATATAAGCGGCAATCTCGCATTGGAGAGTGTCATACTGTGCCGGAACTTCCGTTACGCTGGAATCATACGGATATGCTCGATTGATGATTTTACGACCAGCCAGTTTGAGATAGGTGGACAGCACTTCGTCACTGTCGAACCACCGACCATCGCTTTGAGAGCAATCAGCTTTTCTTCCTCGGTCATGTTGTCCACCTCCTTTACTTAGGCAATCTCGTAGAAACCTTCGGTCTTCGGGTTGGTCTTAGGCTTACCAACGATGTAGCCGTTGTCGGTCTTAGCGTAGTAAACCTTGCCCTCGGAAACCGTAGTGTCCGCAGTGGCAGTAGCAGTACCCTTGAAAATCTTGACTGCCTTGGTAGCGTCAGTCAGAGCCGCAAGGTAATACTTACGAGACCAAATAGTGTTCTGACGAATATCGCCGTTACGGTCAGTCTCAACCTCGACACCCTTCTTATTGAAGATGGTAACTGCCTGTCGGTAGCAACCACGATAGTACCCTTCGTAGCGTCCTTCTTGGTGTAGATGTTCACGCCGCCAACAGTACCGATGTAGCCAGCACGAGCGAACGCTTCCACATACTTGAGGTCTTCTGCGAGGTTCTTACGAAGCTCGGCAGTATCGCCCGGGTGTACGAAAGCGAAAGTCTGCGGAGCAACCTTCTCCGGCTGATTGTCAGTGCTTTCGATGTTCAGATTGGCAACAGCGTCCACAAATGCGGCGAAGTCAATCTTCGCAGTAGGAACGACCATAGTAGCCTTCTTGAACTCGCCGTACACATCGCCGTTTACGGTATTGAACATATCAGTACCCATGTGACGAGTGCCGACAGGAACGAGCATAGGGTCAGTCATTTCCTGTTCGTCATAATACTGGAACTTGTTCTGTGCGAGCTGAATCTCGTACTCCTCCGGGGTGAAAGAAACCTCAATGCTCTTGGTGTTACCTTCGCCCATTTTCAGCTTCTCCGTACCAGCGGTAGCCTTGTAGACGTTAATCTTGCGCTTCATACCAGCAGTACCCACGAGAGAGTTATCAACAGTACAGAACTGCTGTAAATCGAGGTGGGGAATTGAACTGGTCTTCTACCTCGTTGGAGAGATAGAAATTGTCATAAATCTTATGAGCCATTACTCATTACCTCCTGTATCGTTATTGGTGTAGAGGGCTTTGTAGTCCTCGGGATTCTTCACAGAATAGTCATAACGCTCCTGTGGAGACATTTTGCGGAGCTTCTCAAGGGTCATTGTCTTGGAATCTCCGTCCGGGGTCGGTTTCGGTGTACCTTTAAGGGCTTCCGCACGAACCTTCTTCTCGACATTCTCAAGATGTTTCTTCTGATTGGCGAAGACCTTCTCGGTATCACCATCAGCCATTGCTTCTGCGGTAGCGTCAGCCAGCTTCTCCTCGTAACCCATGCCGAGCAACTTTGCCTTGAACTTGGAAACTTCGCTTTCACGGAGCAGTTTGTCGTACTTGGACTGTAACTCCTCACGTTCCTCCTGTTCCTTCTGCTTTTTCTGCTCGTCCTCGGTGAGCTTTTCATTCAGCTCCTTCTTCTTAGCCGCAAGCTCGGAAGCTGTCTTATCGAAAATATCCTTCTTTACATATCCGCTGTAATCGGGGTCTTCTGTCTCGAACGCTTCAAGAGCGGCAATTTTCTGTTCCGGGGTCATGTCGGCATAGCCGTCAATCTTGCTAATGTCAATTTTTGCCATGTTGAAATCCTCCTGTCTTTTAATGTCTTCTGTGACAATGTTTGCGGTTTAAGTCTTCTCTGACTATTGCGATTTAAGGCTTCTCTGCCTATATTCACAGCGGCTTACCGCTTAAATATCGTTATTGTCCGGGTCATTATCATCGTCCCCGGAATCATCGGGAGTGGTCTTCTTAGCCAGTTCAGCGGCTTTCTCCTGTTGCTCCTCGTAATACTTCATGCTCATGTTGTAAGCAGATTCAGCGTCAGAGAACATTCCGCTATGCTGGAACGCCAACTGTGGGTGAATCTTAGGCTCTTGAAGCATGGAGATAAGGACTTGAGATTTACTCTGAATGGCTTCGTAGTTACGGCGAGTGAACTTCATATCAATATCACGCAACTTGAGCGTGAGACCCCCGAGGTCTCGACAGATACGAAGAACCAGCTTGAGCATTTTCTTTTCTGCTCGCTTGAAGACATTCTCGCTGTCCTTTGCTCGAGCTTCTGCGTCAGACCAACCATCACGGAGCAACACGGCAGAACCAGTATCACTCGTGGAAGAACCGCCGTTACGGTTCGGCATACCGCAGATAGTGAGCATTGCGTTGTAGTAATCGTCCTTGAGGGTCTGCGATTGTGTCTGATTCAGCTCTGTGGTGACTACACCGACATCAGCGGCTTGTCCGTCCACGGACTTCACCTTGATTGCGCCGAGCTGTAAGAACTCCTCGTATTCCTCCTTGGTAATGTCGCAGTTAATGAACTTAATAAAAGCCTGTACCAACTGCTCCATACCGTCCATACGGTTACTTTCCACATTGTTGATTGCGTCCAGTAGAGGAAGCACAATCTCAAAAGAACCGAGACGAGCATTGTTTCCCGGGTACTCGATAATCGGAATCATGTCGAGGGCATGAGGTTTGGATTCCACCAAAATGTCTCCGTCCACGAGGTAATAGCGATTCTCGGTATAAATCGAGTAGTGAAAAATCTCGTTATCGTCCTTGCTGTATTTCACCGCCATAAGCGGTTTATTGCCGATTTCGTTGGAGTACACCACAAAGGTATCTCGCGGGTCGAGAGTGTAAAGCTCAAAAGGAGCTTCGTCTTCCTCACCCGGTTCATCGGGAAGGACAAGACGGAACGCCGTACCACAAATCATCTGCCACTCGACAAGTTCTTGGTCTTGAGCGGCTTTGTCCTCTGCGAACATATACTCGTTGAGGGTGTTAATCTGCTTTACGATTTCCTCGCCACCATTACGGCTGACATACTGAATCGGCTCGCCACACAGATACCCAACCTTGAAGGACACGATTTCGTTTGCACGATTCTCGGTAATCTTATTGCAGATTTCGGGGCGAACGTCTTTGACACGGTTTCTGATTGGCTGGTCTCCACGGTAATACTTCCACAGGTAGTCAATCTCACTGCGGTTCAAATCGTGAGTAGCAAAGAGCCTTACGGAGAACATCGACCACGTTTTCGTCAGTGATTTCTGTTACGCTGGTCTTGATAATGCGCCGACCGCTCATAAATCGTGTCTGACTTAGATACTTCGGCTTGCTCTCGTCAATTTGATGTGCCACGTTCCTTCCTCCTTTCTGCATACAAAAAATGGGTGCATGACTGCTTGAGGTCTAAATTACATCGTGCAATCATGCACCCATTCAAACTTGTTCTTTTTACCATATCATAATACCACAAGATATAGTAGAAGTCAATACGCTAACACACTATATGTTGATAATTATGTGGAAAGTGTGGATAACTCATACGACCTGTGTTACCACGGTCTCTGAAATACCTCAACCCTTGCGCCGGACAGACTTTGTGCGAACTCTGCCAGCATAGCCATACCATCGGGAACATCATCGTGCTTGTTTTTACCAGCCACAGTGTAAGAGCCAAGCATATCCATCATACGACCGTAATCACTCTGACGTTTATACAGGCTATCGTCTTTGAACAGGCAGTGTTCCTTAACCCATGCACTGTTGACGATGATTTTTGTCTCCTTATTGGCAGTAGTGAACTTGGTCGTAATGCGAGTGATACCGCCACGCTTCTTGACCTCGTTCTGTACCTTCTCGGCAACACGACCACCAGCGGAATTACTCTCGAAACGGCACATTTTGACCTTACAGCGGAGCAGTATGTCCACCAATCGAGCGTCAACTATGTTCGGCAAGCTGTTGTCACAGACACAATCGTCAATGTAGTAGTCATTGCCGTACACATACGCCGCCGGGAGGAAAGCGTAGTCAGAACCCTTGTCCTTAGTATCGCAGATACCGATAATAGCGTCCGGGTCTTCTGCTGGAAGCTCAAAATATCGGCGCAGTTCGTCCACATCGTAGAGCAGACCCTCACGCTCGATAGGCTGATTCATAAACAGAGCCTTGAAAGACGCTTCATCAAGGTTGTTCCTCATATCCTCGAAATAGTGGCGGCTGAATCCGACACCGTAGGTGTAATTGAAATTACTTTCACCGTCTGCGTCCAGTGCCGGAAGAACAATGAACTTCGCTCGGGAATCACCACCGTACTGATTCTCCAATCGACCGATAACATCATGGACAGACCATCGGGTAGCGATATGGATTTCCTTCGCACCTTCCTTTTTTCGAGATTTAAGGTCATTGGTGTAGGCACTCCACAGCTTATCCAATCGCTCCTTACTCATAGCTTCCTCAATGCCGGAACACAAGTCATCGGCGTAGAGGATTTTGTCACATCGGGTAGCACCAGTCAGTGAAGCATTGATTGCTCGACAGGTGAGTGTAGAGAATCGGTGCTTCTTGTGAAGGTCAATGGTTTCCTCCTTGGAGTTCGTTGCCGCCATTTTTACTCCCGGGAACACATCAGCCCAAAGGTACTCGCTGTCGGTGATAATCTGATACACACCATCATAGAAGGAGCGTGTCAGCATACCCGAGTGAGCAGAAGCAAGGGACTGTGAATCCGGGAATCGACCCATGACCCACGACAGGAAGAAGATACCGAGAGTGGACTTACCAGTACCGGGCGGCATGGAAATCGTAAGTAAATCCAGCCTATCGTCAATCAAATCTTGCATTGCCTGTACGACAGGGTGCATGACCTCACGGCGAGGGACATAGAACTTCTTGTCCGGCTCACGTTCCCATTCGACATAGAGTAGATAGCTTTCAAAATCGAATGGAGCGGCGGCAAGCAAAACCTTCTTGTGAAGCATGAACAGGGAGCGAAGCTCCTTGTCTGTTTCAGACTGCGGAATCCGATTCTCGATAATGTCTGACAGCTTTTTCAGATACTCCACGGATAGGGGAATGTCTGTCTTCTGTGTCTCGAGACAGATATGGTATAAATCCTCATAGGCTCTGACCCCTTCCGGGGTCTTTTTGATTTGCCCGAGAATTTTTCAAGTAACTCTTTCATAAATACCTCCAAACAAAAAAGAGAGTGCGTCACCGTTCAGAGAATTAAATCTCTGTGCGATAACGCACCCTCGTCATTAAAATCTTTTTCTTCGTTTTCGTTTCCCTCGGTGGTGAGACTGCTCATTCATTTTCACAATCTCATAGAGTACCGCAAAGGGAAATATCAATATTGCCAGCACCCACATAGGCTCATTCCTCCGTCAATGGGATTTCGACCTTCTCGCCGCCGGACAGCTCCACCGATACGGTAGAATCATCGTCAAGCTCGAATAGCCACACCACATCAGCGGTCGTGCCGCTCTGTACGCTGGAATCGCACTGCACATAACCGTTGGTTCTGTCACCTGTCGGGACAAGCGGTGACAATTCGACACCGTTCTGAAATGCTTTGACCGACACTTCATCAGCCGGGACAGCAGTTTCGGAGCTGTCGTTGGTGTACTGCGTATAGACAGCCACACAATCGTACTGCTCGAGAACAGTGAGTTTTTCTCCGCTGACATACGAGACCTTGTGTTGTGGTTCAGCTCCACACCCGGAGACCGCCAGCATAAGCACTCCGGCAAGCATAATAGATAGCATTTTCTTCATTTCTACACCTCCAATGGGAGAATCGGGGAGTGTACGCCCTGTACCCAGCCCATGTCTCCATATTTGTACTTACCCTCATAGAAGGGGCGATTAGATAGGATTCCTCGAATGGTGGACGGCTGAAATCTCTTGCCTTTTCGGGTTCGATACCCACCATCATATAGAATCTCGCAAATGTCCAGCAAAGAGGTGTGATTCTCGTCATGCTCTCGGAATACCGTCTCCACGATAGGTCGTTCTTCCGGGTTCTGCATGAGCATACCGTCTACGCAGTAATAACCATACGGCTTGTTGCCGCCGGAATACCCACCACATTGAGCCTTGAGAGACCGTCCACGCCCGGTACGCAGAGCGATGTTCTTTCGCTCCTGTTCCGCAACGAACATCAGCAGAGAGCGGTAGATATTGGCGAAATCGTCACCCTCCGAAAAATGCTCCTCGGTAGACAACAGCTTCACGTTCCGCTTCTCGAGCGTGTAGAAGTAATAGAAATACAATTTTGTGTCACGAGCAACACGGTCATTCTTGAACACAATCACGGCTTCATGTGCCGGGAGCTGGTCTGCATTGTAGAGAATCTTGTCCAGTTCCGGGCGGTTGTCCTTCGCACCGCTGATTGTATCGGTCAGCCAGCATACGATTTCAAAATCATTCCTGTTGGCGTAATCTGAAATCGCCTGTTTCTGTACCTCGATACCGTATTTATCGTCCGCAGACTGTTCCTCCGTAGATACACGGATATAACCAATCGCTTTCACGAGATATTCACCTCCTCAAGTAGTAAAAGTAGTAGAAAATCAAAAATTGCGGTAACTTTTGCTATATATGCGTGTACTAAGAGGAAGTTACACGCAAAATGCTGTTTTCAACTACTTTAACTACTTCAATCCTTCTTTTCGTAGGTGAGAACGATGTTATAACCGAGAGCGTCCATCATTTTCACGAAGGTATCGTTCACGATTCCACCATTCTTCTTGAGAACTCGGTTGATGTACTGTCCAGTAGTGCCGATTTCTTCACCCAACTGCTGTTGTGTCTTCCCAGCTTCGAGGAGCTTCACCTTTACATCAACTTCAATGTTATTCTTAACCATGTTTTGACCTCCTATATGTTGTTTGTGATACGAGTATAGCACGAGAAAGGGAGATTGTCAACACTGATAGGATAAGAAATTATCTTTTATAGGGTCTTTTTATTTTTTGAGAATATTCAGCGTACTCCCTCGCCCGGTTTCGCCCCTTGTCAATCCCCCCGGGGGTGTACCAACAGCCCCACAGAAGCCCACAGAACGCCCGGAACGCCGCCGGGGTACATCAACCCACACCAGCAAGAAAAAACGCCGTAGAACTCCAACAGAACGCCCCACAGCGTACACCAGCCCAAACCGTACCGACACAGCACGAACCGAAGCACCGACACCGAACCCGGGCGGCTATTCAAGATTACACTTTACAGCAACCCGGACGAAGTAGCCGCCCACAGGGTAGCCCCAACGGAGACCCACAGACAGCCCCACAGACAGCCGGAACGCCGCCGGGGTGTAATGGGGTAGCCCCGCAGACAGAAGCCACCCACAGCGGCGCACAGGCGGCACAGAGGGCAACAGAAAACGCCCCGAGCCGAAGCCCGGAGCGTTGCGCCTTATTTATTCATTTTTAACAGGTCAGCGAAGACCACGAACGGAAAAATTAAAATGCAAAGTAAAATCAAATCTTTTCACCCCCTTATTGAACCGTAAAACGGCGGTATGTTGTCGGGGTGCTGTACTCGGTGAATAAATCCGGGTACACTTTACGGAAGCCGGAAGAATCGAACCGGGACGAAGTAATCGCCTTGTATGTCGCTTTGCTCGCTCCCTCTGTGACCGTCTCCCGGTCTCCCATGATTGCGAGAATGTCGGTTTTTATACTGTCGTTCATCGCTTCCAACTCCTCTATCAATCTCTTGTTTTCTCTGTACTCGTTGCACAGCTTTTCAAATGCACTCATGTTGTCAACCTCCTATATATCTATAATCGTACTGCGTGACCGTTCCCAGCGTTGCCGCTGTGGGTGCTTCCCCTGTGAATCTGTCAACCTCTCGAATCTGGATATAAAACGCCGTATAACGCCCGGTTTCCTTCCCTCGGAGATTGTAGAACTCGAAAGCGTTCAACGCTTCTTCAAATGTTGCGGCGGCTTTGCCGCTTATGCTGGTTTCCGGGTGGTAAAGGGTAGCCCGGGCGAAGATTCACCGGGCAAAGCATAACCCGAAGACCATTGTTATAAGCTCGCCGGGCGGCTTTCTTGTCTATCCGCTGGAAGGTATAGCCGCCATCTGTGAACGTGTATTTTTTCATTCTTCCTCGCTCTCCTCTCCCTCGTGGGCTTCGTTGAAATCGTCCTTGATTTCCTCGAGAGCGGCGGCGATACACTCGCCCAACAGGTAACAACGGATTGTTACATCTGCGGCTTCCGCTCCGTGGGTGATTAAGTAATCCGCACCGCTTCCGAACTCCTCGAGAGCTTCCCCGAGTAAATAGAGGTTGTGACAGATGTTTTCTTCTGCTTCGTAGGTGTTGAACGTGTACGAGCCGGAAGCGTTCCCGGTCACGCTGTCTTCTGTGAAAAGAACCTCGTTCAAATGCTCCTCCAACTCCTCGAGGGTGTCGAAATCCTCGAAATTGATTTCGTTGTTGATGTATTCTAATACATCGTCCTTAACTGCTTCTCTGTAATCGTATGCCATAATTGAATACCTCCTATAATTTATCCTGTGAAGATTGTTTCTTGTCTTGCTGTGATTATAAGATAACACACACAAGATTATTTGTCAATACTTTTCAGATAAAAATTTATCTTTACTGTGTTGCTTGAATCAAACGACCAAACCGGGCAACATTCCAACCCGGGAGAGCGGCGGCGATTTCGTCCATATAATCAGCGGTGCGCCTGTTTTCTTGCCAACTGTCGGCGGCTGTCTGTCTGCCTGTGCCGCTTCCGTCTCCCTCATATACTGTAATCAGAAGGGCGGCGGCTTTCGTGGCGGCGAGCCGTACCACATCACCCCGGGCGGCTTCGCTGTCGATAACATTAAGCACGTTTGAAATCACCGCCACATCATACGACCCGGCGAGAACTGCGGCGTTATGTTCCGGCGTTCTATTGAATGGGTCATAAATGGAGACCGCCGCACCGTAAACCCGGGCGGCTTCTGCGGCTGTATCGAACCGACCGCCGCCGATGTCAACAACCGTTTTCCCGGTCATAACTTTAACGGCTCTTTTCATACTGTAAACCGCCGGGGCTTTTGTGCTGTTTATGCTGGTTTGCTTGCTGGTGAATCTCTGTTTCATTGTGAACCCTCCTATATTATCCGATTTGTGTTGTTTCTTGTCTGAATCTGATTAGACATTAACACAAATAAGATTGAATGTCAATACATTTCGGATAAAAAATTATCCTGTGAAGATTGAAAATTGCATTATATAGGAAGAAACCCGAAACAGCCGCCCGGGGTACGTTTTGCTTTATTACATTAAAGCATTAAAGAGGTGAGTGCCGTGTCCGGCTGATTTTCTGAAAATTTCCGTGAATTTTTGCATAGAAAAAGCCCCGGGAAATCCCGGAGCAATTTCATAGTCGAAAGTCGATAGTCGATAGTCGCTCGGCTGATAGTCGGAAAGTCGGAGCGTGGGCGAAAGTCGCTTAGTCGCTTGTGTCCTCGTCAGAGTTGCTTGCTGAAAGTCGCTTCTGCTGGTCGCTTGCAATGTAGCGTTCTCTGATTTCATCAGCGGAATAGTCGTTGTCGTTCTGCTGGTTCGGCGTGAGAACGTACTCGGTTTTTTGTCTTGGTAGCCATAGTTGTTCTTGCCGAGGAAGATACCAGCTACCGGGTTGACCTTGCCACTTTGCATATAGTTTTCCCACAAATTTTCGAGCAAAAAGTACGCCTTTTTTATTACGACCGCCACCTCTGACGGCAACGCTGTCTTATATCCCGAACCTCCTGTCGCAACATCATGTGTAACCGCATAAAGCCACTGTCTGTTGTGTCCGTTCAGTGCAATCGCCATACCTACAACCGTAGGTTTCATGTCATACTGTGCATACAAAGCAAAATAGTCGGAAAGTCGCTGTTGCACCTCCAACGGATTCTCCATGTCAATGTCCGGCATATTCATCAACGCCATATTAACGGAGAGGAACTTCGTGTTATCACCAGCTTCAAGCCCCGGAGCGATGTTTTCCGGCTTCAACCAGTTATTACCTCCTCGGGGCTTACCTTTCTTCTTAGGCTTCGTCTCTTTCTTTCCAGTAGTCGCAACGGCTTTCGTTCCGACATTCTCCTCGCTGGAAACAGTCTCCTTAGTCGAAACAGTCTCCTCGGAACTGTCTGCTAACAGCTTATCTATATCCATTTCGGTCTCCTTTCTTCTTATTCTTATTGCGGTAGTAGAAGTAGTTGAAAATCGGTTTTTGCGTATAACTTCTATATATAGGGATTTTTCTATATAAAGGAAGTTACACGCAATACCTTGAGAACAGCTACTTTAACTACTGTAATAATAAGAATAACTCGTTCTTATGAAAAGATTGTTTTTCAATCCTTTTCAGATAGTTTGGTAAATGTCGTTTTTGATAAATACTTATCCGCTTTGTGTTAAATGAAGTTTTTGCTCTCGTAGTAGTCAATCACTCGCTTAACCTCCACCGATTTCAGCACAACGATTCTGTAATCTTTGCCGCACTTCCTCTTAACCCAAAAGTCGTGTGAAGATTATTCTCCTTCACGATACAGTAGGGGCATTTGTAGTGACACCCAAAGTTCGTGATAACGCTCATGTACTTCATCACAGTACCTCCTTCAATTTCAAACCACAGTAAGTTGCATAGCCGCTCGAGGTCGATTTCCTGTCGAACCACTCCGGGTGACGCTCCATTTCAGAATTGAACTTACGAGCCGACAGGATATAAGCACCCTCGGATTTTGCCCAAATCTTGAAAGCGTTGTACAGGTCTTTCGCCTTGATAACGGTTGGTGAGCTTTCCTCCGGGACACGCTCACAGCGGTTCTCGAGGAACTGCAACACGAGGTCATTATCACGCTCGTACTTGGTAACAACCGATTTCAGACTACCGCTCATTGCAAGTCCACGCTCCTTGTAGTGGATATACCCACGCACCAGCCACATGAAAATGCCGCTCATGCTGGACTGCTCGCACAGCTCGTCCTTGAGGTGGGTGTCCTGTTCCTCCGGGGAGAAGTGGCGGTTGAACTCGACCACCTTGATACGCTCGGAAGCGAACAGGGACTTGTCTGTCACCATCGGAAGGTCGTTACAGGAAAGCCATAGGGTGAACTGCGGCTTGAATGTGATTGCCGACTGATACAGCGCACGAGCGGAGATTTCCTCACCACCTGTAAGCTGTTTGATTTTCTCCTCGTCCAGTTTGCCGTATTCGTTGCTCTCGGACATTGTGACAAAGCGTTTGCCCTTCAATCCGGCAAGGGTAGGACTGGCGGCTTCTGCGTCCTTCTGACGGTCTCCACGGCAAATCATACCGACCGGGGCAACCTTGGCATAGTCACCGAGCATGGTCTCGATGGTGTTGAGCAGAGTAGACTTACCGTTACGAGTGGTTTTACCATGAAGAATGAACATACACTCCTCGTTACTCATACCCAGCATGGAATAACCCAAAGCTCTTTGAAGGAAGTCTGCCTTGTCCTCGTCATTTTGTGTAACCTCTTTAATGAACTTCTCCCAGCGTTTACACTTAACCGTCTTGGAGATAGTGTGGCTAAATGCTGTCTGCATGGTGAGAAAATCGTTCCAGCTATGTTCCCGGAAGGAGAAGTCTCGAAGGTCGTATGTACCATTGAGACAGTTAATGAGATAGGGGTCTGCGTCAAACTGCACAGCAGAGATACGAAGCTCACCTGTTGCGTCCTTGAGGATTCTATCTCGCATACGCCTGTCACCCATCTTATTGACGAACCCGGTGTAGGACTTTCGGGTATCATCGTCCTCGATTTCTCCGCAGTAGAGAATCATCAAACGAACGAAATCTTTAATCTTCTCGGACACGAGAATTGCTCCCTCGTCCTTACGCCATGCTCCCTCGTGATAGGTGTACCAGCTCTTGTGTTCCGGGCAGTAGCGAGCTTCGTGAGAATAGAGCAAGCCAAACAGGTTTGCCATACCCATTTCAGACCACTCAAACCCGGAGCTGGTCTCGTCTGCTTTCTCGGGGTGATACTGCTTAATCAGATACATCTTCGAGGATAAGTCCTCGTCCATAATGACACGACCGTTGCGTGTCTCGAAAAGCTCTTGCATTACTTATCACCTCCCAGCAGAGTAATCGCCAAATCAATAAGGTCTGACAGGCGGCAACGGATTTCATAGAATCCGAAAGAGTGTCCGTCCTCATAGGCACGATTCCAAATGGCTTCCGCTTTCTTGCGAGAGAGCCTGTGACCCACTTCATACTGAATCTTTTCGATAATCAGATTGTAGACGGAATCTCGAGCCTTGTTCTTCTCGGTGTTGAGCCGAGCGACTTCACTCTGATACTTCTTGTTATTCAATTCGACCTGTTCTCTGTTCCATTTCACAGACTGGTCTTCATCGAAAATATGATTGCCGGGGACTTTTTGCAACCCAACCGGGCGGCACGACATTCGGTTCATAATGTCGAACTCATTCTGAATGTCTTCCCAGCTCATATCAGCTCCTTTACCCATATCCATCACCTCGCCATTACCTTATTGAGGGTCTTCGTAAAGGTGCTTGTAAAGATTCCTCTCGACCGTTACAGAGTTATCAACAGGCTCACCATCGACCACAGGAGCGGCGATACCGAGTGAGCAGAGGATTCCAGCATTGACACCCTCCATTTCCTTATCGGTACAGGTACGGACGAAATCGCCCAGCCTGTCCTTATTGACCGTGTAGATGGTCTCACACAGAGCGGTTGAAGGAATCTTGCACAGCACCTCTGCATGAGTAGGCATGAGACGCTTTTCCTTGGTGGTGAGATAGACCACCTCGACAACATCTGCGTGTTCATTCAATTTATCAGAGGAGACAACGATTGCTGGTCTTCCCTCTGCATTACTCGGGTCTGTGGCGTAGCACTTGGAGTTGGAAATGTAGAAAATATCTCCTCGCTTCGCCGGGACGCTCTTATTCATGTAATATGCCATTATTTCTTACCTCCCATAACTGCGATTGCACATTTCTGTTTGTCCTCCAACCACCACGAACACTGCTCGGTTACGCAGAAAACAGGCTGTGTGCCAATTTTCACGGTGTTATTCTCGTCTACGACAGTATTAGTCGTGAGGAGAGGACAGATTTTGTTCTGTTCCATTTTCTGATAACCTCCTATATTTTCCGCAGTAACACTTTGAGGATTTGCACCTCAAAGTGTAGCGGCATTGATTATGTAGAGGGCAAGCGTGGCAGACACATCTTTTCTTACAGTCTTCACATCTTGTCTGCACGACATTCACCTCCGTTCTTTATTGAACTCGCCCCACAAGGGGGCGAGATTTTAGGATAAGAGAAAGACCGGGCGAACGCCAAAAGAAAGGGAAGCGCCGAGGTAGTCCGCATTACCGTCGAGGTCGACATTGGCGAAATAGGAAGCGGAATCTTCAACCTTATTCTGCAACCAGTACCATTCCCATGTACCTGTCTCCGAGCCTTGGAAAGCGATACGCTCACGGCGGTTCTCCATGCCGTAGAAGCGTCTAACAGATACAGGCTCGTCCTTACCGTAATGGTTCTCTCCGAAGATTTCACGCTCGGTAGGAATACGGAGCATATCAAAGCAGTTCGTCTGACCTACTCGCATACCAACCATGCGACCCTTGATTTCCTCCGGGAAGCTCTCGAAGATTTCTCCGTTCAACTTCTTGCGAAGGTCGGAATGTTCGTAGTCAACCTTTTCGGCTCTGCCGGGATTCTCGAACATTTTCTGCTCGTCCTTGAGACAGTCAACGGTGATGAAAAGCATACCGTTCGGGGTCTCACGAATGGCTTTCGCCTTAACCTTTTCCCCTGTGGTGAGTGTGAAGGAGATAATGTCTCCCAGTTCAAACAGTTCAGTGTCAATAGTCATGTTTCTCATAACTTCCATGATAAAATCCTCCTTAATCTTTATTGGATAAGTTTTTGTCTTGCTGTGATTATAAGATAACACATACAAGATTGAATGTCAATACCTAAAAGATAAATTTTTATCTTTTCTGTGCAAGTTATCGTCTTCTGTGTTTTAATGCTTTTCGCACACCCTCGGAGCGTTGCTCATATAGTTCACTGAATCGCCTATGTTCCTCACGAATGACTTTCTTTTCTTCCTCCCACAGTGCCTTTTCGTATAGGTACTCGGGACATACACCGTGACAGCCGGGGTGTCGCTTCGGAGCAACGCAGTCCTTACAGCATTTAATCTTCATCGCTTGTACCTCGTGACGCTGTTGCAGATAGTTCGCAACTCGTTTCGGTCGAGAGGTGGGTCACAGGCAACCGTATTGGCGTACAACAGCTCCTCGTAAATCTGTGACTTGGAGTAGCCTTGATTGTGGAGCATACCAGCGAGGGAGGTGAGACAGATATTGCGGCTTCCGTCCGGGATTCTTGGATATACTGGACGGAGCTTTACACGCCCATTCACGACAGGTTCTTCCCATACCGGTGTGTATATCTTGTCTCGCCCAACAACTACCTTATCGGAGGTCTCTCGAGCTTCCGGGAAGTATTTCTCCACAACATAATCAATCGCTTCTTGGTTCTCGATGATTTCTCGGTAGAGAAGGGTGTTCCCGGTCATAATGAAGTAGCGAGCCGCCTTGTAAATCTCCACGCCAGCAAGATTGTTCTTGCCCTTGAAGGGGAGAGTTCCACGGAGTAGGATATGGAATCCACGCCCACTCCGGGATTTCTCCGTATAGCTGTGGCACTTACCGACAATATCAGCCCCGAGGACGCTCATAAGACCGTCTTCATCGTACCCCCTCGTCAATATCAATCCCGACATACCCATTGTCCGCAAATACGAAACCGCAGTAGTCGTAATAGTGCTGGTTGTACGATTCGAGAGCAGTCTCGAAATCAGACCATGTTTCCGGGTTGGTTGAGGAAGCGGCTTCGTTCTCCCATGCTTTCATAGGGACTTTACTTCCATCATTCGCACACACCCACTGGTCGAGTTTCTTTAATTCCTCGGGAATATTGTCATAGTAAACCACGCCGCTTTGCCACCTTTCTTTCCAGCTCATTTACGAGCTTCCAAATGCTGTCCTGTGAGATACCTTTGGACTTCGCCAACTGATATATATTGTCCGGGACGGTATCGCCCTCACGATAGATATACAGGAGCATTGCTCGGTCATTATCGGAGAACGACTTGAGTGCGCTGTCACACGCCGTCCAGTTATGCTTGTCTGCTTCCGAGTGGAACTTCGGTCTGTCGTGTCGAGCATAGAATCGCAGACAATGATTCACATACCCGGAGTAGAAAGTTCGGCTCATTTACTTGCCCTCCTTCATTCCCCCATACATGGAACTCAACTGGGCTTTCTTCGCTGTCTTTTTGACCTCGACACCCTCGAAATACCACTGGTTATCAATACAGATAGGGTAGTCCGGGTTGTCAGATTCCACCAGCTTACCAGTGTCAATGATATGCTGTGCCGCAGACACGGAGAGGTTGTTCTTTACGAAATCCTTCCCGGTGCGGAGCAGAGCGTTCACTCTGCCGTTGACGTTCTTCAACTTATACATTGTGTATAACCTCCTTAAATTCATTATTCAGAGCTTCCACATCGACATTGCAAAGCTCCTTGAGTTTGTAGCGTTCCGGGTAGGTATCGTCCATTTCGTAGACCTCCCTCATGTGAATGTGTTCCTTCAACATATCCCGGTAGAATCTCTCGAGACGCTTCTTACCGAACCCGAGGTAAACATGAAGCGTCCACAGCACCATTGCGTCAATGTCGAGAGAATAGGCTTCGTCATGCTCGAGAATCTGTTGGTCGATTTCGTGGATTGCCGCCGCTGTCGCTCTTTCCTTGGCTGACTTCTCCGCATGAGAGACCATGTGGTCGAAATCACTGACTTTCAGATTCAGAGTGGGTTCTTTCTGCACCTTTATTCCGGCTTTCTTCTGCCTACGCCGTTCAGCTCTGTTCATTACCCACACCTTCCTTCAAGAGCGAACCATGAGGGAGGGTGAGAATCCAATCGCAGAACATACGCCACTCGTCCAGCTTGTGACCTCTGCGATATTCCAGCATATTCAGAAGGTTTTCGTAGGTCATAGTGACCGTTCGCTTCTGATTGAAAGAGGAGGGCAAAAGCTGAATCATGTTCCACCAAAACTGCTTACGCTCAACATCGGTGAAATCACCCTCACTCACGAGCCTGTTGTAATCGTTGTACCAGCCACGATTGTTGTTAAGCTCGTTAATCACAACACCGAGAATCGCCTTGCTCGGCTCGTCCAAATGCTCACAGGAGAAGTCCTCGAAGGTGAACTCCTTTGCCTGTATCTTGTGCATGGTGGAACAGCTATTAGCTGTCGTGCCGACCTTGTATGTATCGAACTCCTTCCACCAATAGAGAGGAGCGGTAATATCCACCGATACGAAAATCTGACGAAGGAACTTACGGTGAGGTGCGCCGCCACGAATGAGCCGGGTCATAAGGTCTTTATCATTGTCACCGATTGCATAGCACTCATACGGAGTACAGTCATGCTCCTCGGGTGACAGATACCTTCTCGGTCGATGATTCCACACTTGCCGCAGTCAACCGCCGGGTAGCTGTCGGAACGTTCCCAGCTATTGAGGGGATTTCTCATTCCTCGGATAGCGTGTTCCCAGCCCCATACATCGGGTTTCTCAAATTTAATCATCGCTCACTCCTCCTTAATAGCGGTTCTTGGCTCGAGACAGGCTTGCCATCTGACGCTTCATCATGTCCTCGTAAAACTCGTTGCTCGGGTTATCCACCTTGTAGCAAGGGCGGTCTCCGAAGAACACACAGTAGGTATCTGTGGTCTTCTCATGTACGATGGTGGTGTATTCATCGGTCATAGCCGAACCAGCCATAACAGGCTCACCAGCTTCGGTCACATCGAACCCGGTACAGGTGCTACCCCAAATCTGTGAGAAACACTCAACACTGAAATCGAGGTAGACTTTCTTGCGGCTATCATTCTCCTTAATCTCGGCAATCTTCTGAACGAAGTCCGGGTCATGGCGAGAGCCTGTTGTGCCTTATAGAGCAGAAGCTCCAAATTCGGTATTCTTGCCACTATACCTCACACCCCCTCTACATGAGAAGCGAGCATATCGGCTTGGTGTGTCCACAGAACATTTGTATATTTATGCACTGCTCGTGTATAATCGTTCCATTCGGACTTATCGCAGAAAGCTCCCATGTGATAGCGAATACACATGATTTCCTCCTCGGTGAGCTTGAAATACTGTGCCAGCACAATAACCGACTTATCACCGTGACCCTTGAGCAGAGTGTCCATAGCGTATTCCCACTTGGAATCGTCTCTGATTTCCTCGCCGCCGAGAGTTTCGGCAATGACCGGGTGCTGGTAGTTGTCCATCTTACAGAGGTCGTGGAACATACCAACCAGCAGAGGTGAGCGAGGGTTCTGCCAGTCAAGACGGCACTTCTCCGTGAGTTTCTTGAGGTAGTGAGCTACCATGTAGCTGTGGTCGAACAAACCACCCTCATAATTACCGTGATACTTAGTGCTTGCCGGAGCGGTGAAGAATTCCTTCTCCAACAGGTCTTTCTTGACCTCCGGGGGAACAATGTCACCCATGAGGTTATTGAACTTCTCAATACGTTCTGCCAGTGTCATACGTCACCCTCCTGTCTGTGAAGACTGCGCTCTTTCTCGAACCCATTCGGGTAACGGTTGCGGAGCTTGTCTACGTTCATCTGCAACACCGTCTCGAGGTCGTAGCCGATAGCGTGGGCGGTAACTGCGAGATACCACGCCACATCGCCCAGCTCTTTTGCGAGGTGAGCTTTGTCCAGCTCGTGACCTTGGAAGCGGTACTTCTTAACCATATCCACACACTCGCCGGATTCACCGCAGAGACCCATGACGCCATTGAGAAGAATCTCGTCATTGTTCGGGTGGTTCATGCCAGCCGCAGTGCGGAGAGCTTCGGTCTGATACTCATTGATTGTCATTTCTTTTCACCTCCGATAAACAGAAACTTGGTATCTACCTCCACAGTGAGTGCGGTAGTAACAGGGTGATTGTCAGCTTCAATCAGAGCAGACAGGTCGAACCCCAGCTTCTCAAGATACTCAACCGCCGTCTTTGCGTTCTTCATGGATTCCACATTCGCAATCACATTGGTATAGTTCTTCTCAATTTCACGAAGGGTTTCGGAACGCTTTGCTTTCAACTGACGGAGAGCGTCAGTGCCGTCCGTGAAATCCTTCATAATGTACATACGAATGTTCTCTTTATCAGACAAATCAGAGAGCTTCGTTGTCAAAGAGGTGTACCAACCACAGGTAGTATCGATCCCTTCAACCTTCTCGAGAGCTTCTTTCCAGCGGTTCGCCACCGTATCAGCTTCCGAAATCAAACGGAACACCTCGTCCACAGTTTCATTGATTTTCAGAGCTTCGTCTCTCTGTGCAAAATAGGCTTTTTTTCAGCCGTTGCGTACTGGATTTCGACCTCTGCCTTTGCGTCACTCTGTTTGGCTTCCAGCCATTTCACCAACTGTCGTTTCGTCATAGTTATGACCCTCCTTCAATTCGATATATTTGTTCAGATACCAAACGGCTTTCTTCATGTCCTCGAGACCATTCTTCCGCTTGGCACGATACAGGTACTTGAAAGCATTGCACTGACAAAAATTCAGAACAGCTTCCACGCCCTGTGTCTCGAGCATTACCTCAATGCACTCGAATTTCCCAGTCTCATAATGTGCCGGGTGATTGACATTATCTGTCATGCGACACCTCCTATTAAAAATCCGGGAGAGGAGCTTGCCCCTCCCGGCTGATTGCTTAACCCAACAGTGCGTCAATATCCAGTCCAGTCTTAGCCGGAGCGGAAGTGGTCTGTGTCTTAGGTGCGGCTTTCGGAGCGGCGTTATTACCATTACCGAGAGTGAGCGCACGAGCGACAGGCTCGGTATCGAAACCATCTGCCGGAGACTTGTCCCCGAGGTTTGCGAAAGTGACTTCCTTGTTCGGGTCTTTGTTGCTCGGAACTTTGGTGTGAACAACCTCTGCACGAATGTAGTGATTGATAAGCTGTTCCGGGTCAATGTCCTCCATCGTGTAATCGTTCATAGCCGTCTTAGCGAAGTAGGAGAAAGCGTTCAGAGCCTTTTCGTTGTACTCGTCATTCTTATCCTTGATAGAGAAACGCTCGGTGTGGGTTGCGCCCTGTGCGTTTACCAGCTTGATTTCGATACGACCGAAATCCTCGTCATAGGTTGCGTCATAAATGCGGAAAACGTATTCTCCCTCCGGGATAATTACAAAACCGCTCGTCATAGGGATTCTTGCCATTGTAGTGTCCTCCTTAAAAAATTCCTTTTTTCGTACTGTTGGTGAAGACGATTTCCGTCAACTTCCATGCCTGTTCCTCGGTGAAACCAGCCTTAATGTAGCTGTTATACATATTGTGAAGCTCGACAGCGGCTTCATCGTACTTCTCAACCTTGAGAGCTTCCTCACGCTGTTCTTCGAGAGCTTTCATTTCCTCGGTCTGCTTCTTATGCAGTTCCATGACCTGTTCGGTCAGTTCCTTACTGTTTGCCATGAATTTGTCCTCCTTATTTAACCGTCATACGGTAGGTTTCAGATTTCTTGCTGTACTTATCCAGCAAGCCGTCAGCTTTCAGAGCATCCTTATCAACGCTGGTAGTCTCGGAACGAGAGACAGTCCACACATAGGTAGAACCCTTGACCTCGACCTTCTTATCACCGTCACGGAACTGCCCCATAGCATGTTCCTTGATAATGTCATTGATGGTCTTGAGACGCTTCTCCTTGTCTGCTGTGGAAGCAGAAATCTCGTCCAGCTCCTTCTTGAGACCTTCGGCTTCTGCAATCAGAGCTTCAATGTCAGTCTCGGGAGACAGGGTGTTGGTGCGGAGTGCCGCAAGGATTTCAGCGTCCTTCTTCTCGTCATACTCCGGGGAGATACCAGTATCGACATAATCAGCCCACCACTGCTCAACAGCGGCTATCTTGTCTGCGAAGTCCGGGTAACGCTCGGAGACCTTGAACTCAACAGTGATGGTGTTGCTTGCGGTCGGCTGATACGCCGCCGGGTCTTTGTAGTCCTTCTCGTCAAGGAAGGAAGCGACCATAATCACATCGTCCACACCGTACAGGTAAGCGTATAATGCCGCCTGTAATGCGTAATACTCGGGAACATCGTTCTGCCAGTCCTCCGCACGTTTGGTGGTCTTCATTTCGAGAACAGCTTCGATGGTCTTGCCGTCTTCACCCTTCATCAGATAGTCCCACATACCGCCGAGGTGTTTGCTCTCCGGGAAGAAATCTCCCCATGTCTTATTGAGGTAGCCCTCACCCCACACATCGGAAGGGCGAACAATGTCCATACCGTAGGACTGCTCCATGTAGCGAGCCTGTTTCGGCTCGATGGTCTTACCAGCAACCGTATAGATAGTGTCCTCGAAGGGCTTCTCATAGGTCTTGGTAATCGCACACCACATTTCAAATGCGGTACTCCACGGATTCAGACCGAGGATAGTAGCGAAGCGAGTACCTGTGATTTTCTTGGTTCTCTTGGGAGGGGCAATCTGAATACGATTGCCCTCGAGCCACTTAATGTCTGCCATTACTTAGCCCCTCTTTCCAGCATTGCGGTAATCTTCTGAATCAGCGTCTCACAATCGGACTTGGAAATCTCCGTGAATCCCTTGGTCTGTACTGCGATGTTCGCAATCAGTTCCTCCTTGCTCGGGTCAGCGTCCTTGAGCTTCTTGAGAACTGCTTTCAGACCCTTAATCTGTAAAGCAGAAGCATTGTCAGCCGGGGCAGTCAGATTCTCCTTCACTTCCTGTCTCTGCTCGGGAGTAGCCGGAGCTTTCTTCTCTGCCGCCGGGCGGAATCGCTCTCGCCCTTGCCGAGATTTGCGTCAATGGAATCGCTCTCGCAAATGTCCAGCGCAATCATATACAGGTAGCGGCGCATATAGGTGATGGAAGAACCGAGCTTGCATTTCGTTTGTAGCCTGTTTGCCAGCGTTGCTTACGATAGGAGCAATCTGATTGAACGGAGCAACGAACGGTATGGATTCCTCCGGGTTGTCGGTGTTGATGATGTTCATGGTTGCAACATCAGCGGTGAAGTTCACCACAGGGATAAGACCAACCTCATTGAAAATGCGGATAGCGGTCGGTACAATGTCCTCAAGCTCGAAGTATTTGAAGGACAGGTGCATATTCTTTCCTGTCTTCTCCACGTTCGCTTCAAGGAACTTTGCCCTTGCAGTAAGGAGCTTCTGATATACATTTGTGGTCTTGGTAGTAGTTGCCATTTTCTTTGTCCTCCTTGGCTTTTTAGTTTTTCGGGTTTGATACCCTTGAAATCGTCAACTCGCTTTTTTCGCCATTGCGATGTAGAAACTTCTGTCTACCTCGTCAATGGACAGCTCGTTATCGTTGTCGATGATACAGTGTTCCGGGAGAGAATCTATTTTCGCTTCGGAATCGTCCTCGGCTTTTACTTTGAAGATTTTTCCGTATCTCTCGTCCGCTGTGGCGTACACTCGGTTCACCTTCTGAACGGACTGCTTTTCACCGTCCACCACATGATAGGCTTCCCGGTACTTCGCCCCGGCTTTGGCGATAATCTGAAACTGGAAAATATCATCGCAACTATTGATGGTGTCTTCGACAGGCGTTCCGTTTACAAAGAACTCCTTGAGGGCGGTAGCCACAATCACACAGGAGTTATTGATATTGAAAGCACCAGCCGGAGCGATACCCTTCACGAGATAGCCGCCTTTGGCTTTTGCTTTGCCACCCGGCTGAACCTCAACGTAGTTGTTTACGTCTTTCTGCGCTATCTTTACAACGGTATCTTCCTCGAGGTCAAAGCCTGTACGAGACTGCAATTCAGCACAGATAGCGGTCAGTGTGTCGTAGTCCTTCTTATCGCACTCGACCATGATACCGTCCGTGTTGAGCTGGACAATTCGCAGTCCTTCAATCTCTTGGTAACAATGCTCTGCAAGTTCCAGTAGATATAACTGCCCGGAAATGCAGACCGACCTACCCATGAGAGGGTCGTAGAGGTCGTTGTACTGATTCAGCAAGCAACCGTAGGTGGTGTTGCAAACCAGTTTCAGAGCGTTCGCCGTGTGCTTATCGCCAGCGGCTTTCGCTTTCATACGGCGGTCAAGAATGTCCTCGTAAATCTGCGGAGACGGAATGTTTCTGCTTGTGTACCCATTGATGGTACAGAGGTGTGGGTAGTAGCTTCCTACGTCCTCATTCCAAATTCCTCTATCCTCGGTTTCCTCCCAAAAGAAGTTTGGGATTGCACCATGAATACCTCCATACCCGAGTGTCACAGGACACTCACCGATGTTCAGATTGAACTTGCCTTTGAAAAGCTCACTGTCCGAAATGGAGAGGTCATACATTCTATCGAAGAAAGCGAAAACCTCGGGTGGTATGTACTCTTTTCGCAGATTGTCCGGGTAGACATACTTGCGTTCATCATCGTGTGGCTTCTTGGTTGCTTTCAGCATTGCCGCAGTCAGTTTGGCGTTCGTCATACCCATTGCCTTGACTTCATCAAGACCAGCCAGCCGACCGAGGTTGATTTTGTTCTTCAAGTAGTCTTTACGAATGTCAATCAGTCTCTCGGCGGTATCAACGTCATGTTTACAGTAGAACTCAGTCTCGGCTTTTTCCTCCGGGGTTAGAGGACGGTCAATGTCAAACGGTACGCTGGATTCTTTAACCGACATACCGAGGTGTCCTTCAATGGCTTTAAGGGATAACCCCTGTTGCGTATCGTCTCGAATATCCACATTACTGAAACGGAAGTAGATACCATCGAGAAGCGGACACTGCCAGCCTTGCCCTCCGGCAATAATGAAATCGTTGACCTTTTTAATTTCCTCCGGGGCAAACCCAGCGGCAATCGCTTTGATGATGTACTGGTCGTAGTGTTTCGAGTTGAAACCGACATAGATACAATCATCGGACAATGCCATTTCAGAGCTTCATTGTCGTTCCAAATACAGGTGTAAACGCCTGTTTCCTTATCCTTGAGGGTTACGAGCCAGTCATAGGCGAAGACCTCACAGTCATAAGAAATCAATCGCATGGGCTTGTCCCTCCTTCCTTTACGAAGTAACAGCCGTTCTTTCGATAGGTCGTACATCGCTTCTTATAGGACTTCACGAGGTAAGCTATATCGTCCACGAAATCGTAGGCGATAGGGTCTGACTTTCCATCGAAGGTACGAGCGATACGCCCGATACTCTGTGTCACCACAGCGTAGTCCTTCTGTGGGGTGGTGAGGTACAGACGCTCCAACCGTGGTACGTCCAGCCCTTCCTTCGCCAGTGAATATGTAGCAAAGAGGTATTTCTTCTTGCCGCTCCTCATGTCCTCAAGAGCCTGTTCTCGTTCAGCCTTGCCCTTTTTAGTTGTCATTTTGCCGCTTATCATCACAGCGTCCTTCTGCATATCAACCGGGAGAAGACTTATCAATGTTTCAAGGTGATTCAGCCTGTCCGACAGAATCAGAGAAGGTCTTTGCTCAATGGAATCTGCAATAAGCTGATTCCGGGCGGCGTTTTCGGTAAGATAGGTAATGAGCTTGGTGTAGTTCAGCGTTCCGTCCGTGTTAATGGCTTCTCGGCTTATCTGCACCCCTGTACCAACAGGGTAGATACCTACCTTCATAATCTTGTCAGCCACAGCTTCGTCCGGGACTTTGTAGGCAACCTCACCAACAAGGGCATAGGTAGCTTTAATCATTCCATCTGACCTGTGTACCGTTGCTGACAGACCGTATTTGTGTCGTGCCGATAAACTGTTCAGCACTTTTTTGATACTGTGTCACGGCGGTAGGACTGCCGCTGACCCTGTGTACTTCGTCTGTGATTATGCAATCCCAGTAGTCCCGGTACTGTGCGAGGTCGAGCTTGCACATGGTCTGAATCGTGGCGAAGGTGATTCCCTCACCGAGATTGACTTTTCCTTCCGTGATAGTACCCATGAGGTCTTCACTCATATAGAGCTTGGCTCGTTCCTTACTCTGTTTGATAAGGTCGAGTGTGTGGCAGAGCCATAATGTACGCCGCCCCAGCCTTGCGGCGAGGGCAATACCCATCTGCGTTTTACCGCTTCCGGCGGCACTCTGTAATATCCCATACTTGGCGGCTACCATCGCTTGTACGGCGGTTTCTTGGTAGTCATAGAGTGGAACATCGGCGTTATAATTTACCTCCACAGGGGCGGCAAATTCGCTCAAGAACAGTGCCTTATCGGATATGTCCTTCGGGAGTAGCCGGAGTGTTCCGAACGGAAGCACCAGCGTTGTTCCTCGGGTCTCATAGAGCGACAGGACTTTCGGCGTGTTTCCGAGCCATAAGTTCATGCGAGATTTTTTCGCATAGTCCGGGTTAGGTATGGTGAGATTTCTCTTACACCACAGCACCATTTCCGGGGTAGGGTTCTCGACCGTCAGTGTGTTTGAGACTTCAATCAGCATTTCTTCAACCACCTTTCCAGTGGCGTTCCATACTCTCGAATGTCTGTCAGATTTAGAGCTGACTTCTCATAGGAGAGAGCCACCATTGAAAAGTGAGGAATCATAATGATTTCGTCTTCAACCTTGAGTGCGAACCAGCCCTCGCCATTTCCACAGGCTTTCCATGTTTCCATAGCAAAGTGCTGATTTTCTTCCACTCTTGAGAGAGGGAATCGGTTGTTTGAACACACCTTACAGTCAATGAGGTACGCTGTTTTGCCTTTAACAGCGATAACATCTGCTGGTTGCCCGGCGGCGTTCTGCGCCATGTTGTGACACCAAAATCCGTGCTGGAACAGTAGCTCACAGAACTCGGTCTCAAAACTGTTACCGATTTTTCGGTTAGTAGCCATGTTCTTTCAGCACCTCCTTGACGGTCGAGTGAACGTCTTTATCGTCCACATAACTGTCAAGGTCTCGAATGAGTTCTGAAAGCTGTTCTATCTGATTCTGATAGTAATTCGCACAGTCCATACCCATGTGCTTATCAATCAAATCCTCAAAATCCTTCGGGGATAGGATTGTTTCGGGTCTGCCGTTACGTAGCGTCAGCATTTGTGGCATTTACATTCACCTCCTGTTCATACTTTTGCATGAGAGCAAGAACGCTCTCACTGTATGAGGTGGATTTGATACCGTTTTCCCATGCTTTTTTTTAGCACCGTAGTCACCCATGTTGTATGCCATCAGAGCTAAACCGTAGTCATTGTAGTTCTGAATGTACGAACCAATGACCTTGATTCCACAGAAAACATTCTGATATGGGTCAAGCATATCCGCTGTTCTGTATTCCTCTGCCAGCCATTCGTGATTGATGGTGTTAATCTGCATGAGACCGTAATCCCCGGTCTTACTAACCACTTCCGGGTTGAACTTGCTCTCTTGGTCTATCATTGCGATAATGAGTGACACTGGAACATTTTCGTCCGCACACACCTCGTAGATGTATCTCTGCAAGCTGTGTGAAAGTGGTACATCGAAATATGTAACTTCTTCGGCAACCGGGAGGGAATCGGCTTCGTAGGAAGGGACTTCAACCGTCTCCGTTACGGTAACTTGTTTCTTCGGAGCGGTAGCTCGTCCTACGACAAGACCACCGATAAAGCCAATCAGTACCAGCGTACCGATGATGATATATGCTTGAATCACAGCGAGCTTATGTCTGTTGATTCTTTTTGTTTTCGTTCCTCTACATTGCGTAGCCATTTCTGAAAATCCTCCTCATTCTTAGGGTCTGCGTAAAACTTTGTGATGATACCCACTAAGGGTCTTGCGAGGTCATTTACCTGTACTTCTGACAGGCTCATTCATTCTCACGTTCCTTGAGAATTTCCTTGCAAACAGCGAGAATCTGCTTTGCCTTGGGATAGGTATAAACCCCTCGGAGAATACTTGACATCATAGGCGGCTGAACTGCATAACCTCGCTTCTGCAATTCCAGTATCATGTCTACCTGTGTCATTCCCACATTTGCCATTCTCTCTTTAATGTCCACGAATCTCTTACCTCCTTCACGATATAAATTCTTGAAATCAGAATTGCCATTGACAAATAGGCGAATTATTGTTATTATTCTTATAAGACCATCAATAACTATAACTTCCCGAAAACTGCCATTTTCGAGAGGTCGCTTTCTTATTGCCAATTCGCATTTTCCGAACTTCATGTTCTTATTCTAATTCTTATTATGCGAATTGTCAATAGGAAAATTCGGATTTTGCGAATTTATTTTTTGCAGAGGAGGAATCACTATGACATTCGCAGAGAATATCAATCGTATCTGTGCTGAAAAAGGCACGAATCTGACCGCCATTGTCAAAGCTGTTAAGGGTTCAAGTTCTTTCGCAACAGCCATCAACACTAAAGGGTCATTACCGAAGGAATCCGAAATGCTGGAAATGGCAAAATTGCTTGAGTGTTCCGTCATGGACTTCTTCGCAGACGAGGAAGACTTACCCGAGACCAAACCAGCCAACGAAGACGAGGAAGACTTACCCGAGACCAAACCAGCCAACGAAGACGAGGAAGACATTCTTCGTATCTACCGAGGACTGTCCCGGCGAGCGAAGCATGAGTTCATGTCTATGGCTTATGAATTTGAGAACCGTGAGGAGCTTGAGGGGGATAAGAGAACAACTGCGGCAATGTGATAAGGTCATTCCCTTCGCTTTGATATATAGAAAGAAGATATTGGAGGTGAGACTATCAAAGCGGTAATATATGCTCGTTACTCGAGCCACAACCAACGAGAAGAATCAATCGAGGGACAGCTTCGTGAATGTCACGAATTTGCTCTCAAGAACGACTTTATTGTCGTAGACGAATATATCGACCGGGCTATCTCCGGCAAGACAGACAACAGACCGAGCTTCCAGCGGCTTATCAAAGACAGCGAGAAGGGGCATTTTGACGCTGTGATTATGTACACCCTCGACCGCTTCGCCCGAAACAGGTACGACAGTGCCATTTACAAAGCAAAGCTCAAACGTAATGGTGTGAAGATTTTCTACGCCAAACAACCAATGCCGGACACCCGGAAGGAATCATTCTTGAATCCGTCCTCGAGGGCTATGCGGAGTATTACAGCGAGAACCTTGCCCGGAGTATCAAGCGAGGTATGAAAGAGAACGCTCTCCACGGTATCGCTATGGGAAGTCCTGTGCTTGGATATAAGATAGGAAACGACCGTCAGTATGAGATTGACCCAGTGGGTGCAAAAGCCGTCAGAACCATCTTCACGATGTACGCAGAGGGTAAGTCCAAAACGCAGATTGTGAATTGGTTGAATGAGCATGGGTTTAAGACCTCCCGAGGAAATGCTTTTAATAAGAACAGCCTGTCCCGGATTCTGCGGAATGATAAATACATCGGAGTGTACCGATACGATGATGTAGTCTTGGAGGACGCAGTACCACCCATCATCGACAAGACTTTGTTTGATAAGGTACAGGCAACCTTCCGGCACAACTACACAGCCCGGGCAAAAGCCAAAGCCATAGAGGACTATCTACTAACTACAAAGGTCTTCTGCGGTCACTGCGGCGAGCCTATGGTGGGTGAGAGCGGCACTTCAAAGACCGGGAAGGTTCACCATTACTACAAGTGTGTGAATCGTAAGAGAAAGCACAACTGCGAGAAGAAGGTCGAGAAAAATAATGGCTCGAGCGGACTGTCGTTGAGTTCACGGTGCAACAGGTACTCACCGATGAAAACATAGAGAAAATATCCACTCGAGCTATGGAGCTGATTGAGAAGGAGCTTCAAGATACCTCCGTTCTCATAGGTTTACAGGAACGATTGAAGGAGACCAATAAGAGAATCAAGAACCTCATGTCCGCAATAGAGCAAGGCATTATCACACCAACAACGAAGGAACGTCTTGAGGAGCTGGAAGAAGAACGCAGAGACCTCGAAGGGCAGATTGCCCGGGAGGAAATGAAAAAGCCCCTCTTGACGAAGGAGCGAATCATATATTGGCTCGAATCGTTCAAGAGGGGTAATATAAAAGATGTTGAGTATCAGCGGCGTATCATCGACACGCTTGTCAACTCGGTTTATGTGTACGATGATGGAGACAAAGGACGTAAGCTCGTGCTGACTTTCAACATTTCGGGGAACAATACGCTCACTATCTCGAGTTCGGATATTGAGCGCACAGCTCCACCACGTCAAAACAACACCATGAGGTCATCCGCCGCCGCAGCGGCGTCCGATCGACCGATGGTGTTGTTTTTCCTTTCCAAATCGAACCCGCTGCACCGGGTTTGATCTCCGGCATTTTCTTTGCATACAAATCATGGGAGCGGGCGGATCAACTATGAGAAAGATACTTTGTCTGCTGAAAAAAGAGCTTATGCTCACAATATCGGTTTTGATGGCATGTCTATCGCTCTTTCTTTCAAAACCCGGCGTTGAAACGCTCAGGAGCATCGACTGGCACACTCTGGCGATCCTTTTCATGATGCTGACGGTGCTGGAGGGTTTCAAAAAAAGAAAACATTTTTCAGCCGGTTTTGAGGTTTTCCGAAAAGATCACTTCCATAGTCGGGATCTCGTTCTTTTTAATTTTCGGTGTGTTCTTTTCCTCCATGTTCGTGACGAACGATGTATCGCTGATCGTTTTCGTGCCGCTGACGATCCTTCTCTTCCGCACGGCAAAAAAAAAGAACCGTATATCCTGCCGGTCATCTCAATGGAAAATATAGCGGCGATCCGCGGTTCCTTGCTGACCCCCTTTGGCAGTCCGCAGAACCTGTTTCTGTTTGAGCAGTCCGGCATTTCCGCCGGAAAGTTTATGCTTCATATGCTGCCGCTGTGGCTCTCCTCCGCAATTCTTCTTGGCGGGTTCATCTTCTTTCTGTACCGAAAGGATCCTCACGAAAGGATCTCCTTGCTCGGAAGCTCCGGAGAAGCATGGAAGCCGGAACGGAAAAAGCACAGAATTATCTACGTTGGGCTGTTTGCGCTGACTGTTGCAACGGTCGTCTCCCGAACACCGTATTGGCTGGCTGCCGCCGGGATCGTTCTCGCCGTTATTCTGCTTTTGACCGCGCCGTACTGAGGAAAACGGACTATGTCCTGCTGGTCACCTTCTTCTGTTTCTTTGTCTTTTCATCGCAGATCACTGCGAACAAAACGATCTCGCACTTTCTTACCAACGCCGTTGCCGGCCACGAGTATTTCTGGGGATCGGTTTGAGCCAGATCATCTCCAACGTACCGGCTTCCATTGTCCTTTACCCTTTTACCGATAATCTGGCCGCTCTTCTGTACGGTGTGGATACGGCAGGTCTGTGCTCCGTCATCGGTTCCCTCGCCTCGAGTTATCAATTACAGGCTTTATGTGCGATCTTACCGGGGCAAGGCGGGAGGTTTATGAAAGTTTTTACGCTTATCAGCTGGGCATTTTTCCTGATCGTTGTCATTCCCGGCTACTTTCTTTCAAAGTACTGGCTGATTTAGTATACCATCCGCCCACCTCCGTGCGGTGGATCTCCCCTGTGCAGGGTCTCCGTTTTCCTGCACGGGGGTTTTTTGTTTGCATGAGAGTCTGCAAGCCATTCATAAATTGTTTACACTCCGCCGGTTGACTTTCGGGGTACGGCAGATTATAATCGCAAATATTCTAATATTAGAGTTTCTATTCTTGGAGGTTTTTATGCCAGAGCAGAATTTCACCGCTTCGCAGATGTTCCGCAACGCGAACCGGTTTATTGAAGCATACCATGCCGCATTGCAGCCGGTCTGCCGGGATACCGGCCTGCCGCCGATGGCGGTCGATATTCTGATGTTCTTCGCCAACAATCCCGAAAGCGGCACGGCAAAGGACGTCTGCCAGTGCCGCGGCTTCAAATCCGGCATTGTGTCCGTCCACGTGGACCGGCTCGTGAACGAGGGGGCTTCTCTCGCGCCGGGAGGTCCCCGGCGACCGCCGGAAAACGCGGCTCGTGTGCACGGACGCGGCGGCGGAGATCGTAGAGCGCGGACGCGCGCTGCAAAAGGCCTTTGCGCAAAAAACTGGTGGACGGGCTGTCGGAGGCGGATGTTGCCGTATTCCACAGCTGTCTGTCAGCAATAGGCGACAACATAGAGGACATCCGCAAAAACGGACTTCCCCGGAGAACAGGAGATAACGATGCTGAAACTAATAAAGAATATGCGCCGGAAGGAAAAGGAGATGGCGCTGCTCTGTCTGGTGTTCGTCGTGGTGCAGATCTATTTTGATCTTCGTCTGCCGGACTATATGACGGAGCTCACGATGCTGATCAAAACGTCCGGCACAACGGCGGACATTGCCGCCGTCGGTCTCAAAATGCTCGGCTGCACGGCGGCAAGCGCGGTGCTTGCGATCGCGTGCGGCTTTCTCGCCGCAAAAACCGCGTCGGGATTCAGCTTTGCGGTGCGCGAAAAGCTCTTCCGCCACGTGATGGACATCGGCAGCGAGGAAATGCAGGACTTTTCCATTCCGAGCCTTATCACCCGCACGACGAACGACATCACCCAAATTCAGATGATCATCGCCATGGGCCTCCAGAGGATGATCAAGGCCCCCATCATGGCGGTGTGGGCAATCATCAAGATCCTCGGCAAGAGCTGGGAGCTCTCCGCCGTGACCGCGGCGTTTGTCGTCGTGCTGTTCACAACGGTACTGCTCATTATGGGCTCGTGCATTCCCCGTTTCCGTCTTGTGCAGAAAATGACGGACAAGATCAACCGCGTGGCGCGCGAAAATCTGACCGGCATCAACGTGGTGCACGCCTTCAACGCGGAGGAGTTCCAGAACGAAAAGTTTGACGGTCCCAGCCGCGGCATGATGGATCTCCAGATGAAAAACCAGAAGCTCTTTGCGCTGGTGCAGCCGTCGATGTCGCTCGGAATGAACGGTCTGGCGCTTGCGATCTACTGGGTCGGCGCGGCGCTCGTGAACAGCATTGCCGTAACGGACATGGCCGCGCGCCTTACCATGTTCAGCGAAGTGCTCGTATTCAGCACGTATGCGACGTATATCGTCATGTCGTTCATGATGCTCGCCATGATCTTCATGCTGCTGCCGCAGGCGCAGGTGTCCGCGGAGCGCATCAACGAGGTGCTCGACCGCAAAAGCCTCCATCCGCGAGGGCAGCGTCAAACCGGCGCGGAGACCGGAACGGTGGAGTTCCGAAACGTTTCGTTCCGCTACCCCCACGCCTCCGGAGACGCGCTGACGAACATTGATTTCAAGGTAAACCGCGGCGAAACGCTCGCGATCATCGGCGCGACCGGCAGCGGCAAGACAACGCTCGTCCAGCTCATCCCCCGCTTTTTACGACGCGACGGAGGGCGCGGTGCTCATCGACGGCGTGAACGTGAAGGACTATTCCTTCGATGCGCTCTACGATAAGCTCGGCTATGTCACGCAGAAGGCCGTTCTCTTCTCGGGAACGGTGCGCGACAACGTACTCTTCGGCGAGAGCGCTGCCGGAAGCGACAGCGAAAACCTTGAGAGCGCCATTGCGCTTTCGCAGGCAAAGGAGTTTGTGGATAAGCTGCCGGAGGGTACAGACTACGAGATCGAGCAGCTTGGCCGCAACGTCTCCGGCGGGCAGAAGCAGCGCCTTTCCATCGCCCGCGCGCTGGCGCGGAAGCCGGAAATTCTGGTATTTGACGATTCGTTCTCCGCGCTCGATTACCGCACGGACGCGAAGCTGCGCGAGGGTCTGAACCGGGAGCTGCATGATGTGACGAAGATCATCGTCGCCCAGCGCATCAGCACGATCCGCCACGCCGAAAAGATCCTCGTTCTCGACCGCGGCGAGATCGCCGGCATGGGAACGCACGACGAGCTTATGCAATTCTGCAAAGTGTACCGCGAGATCGAAACATCGCAGCTGAGCGCCGCGGAGCTCGCGTAAGGAGGGACGGAAATGAAACGAACCAATAAAGCAAACGGCATCCGCTCTGCGGTGCCGCGCCTTGCGGACTATATGCGCTCAAGCATGGGCGTTATCATTCTGGCGCTGATCCTCGCCGCGCTCAGCGCGCGTGATGACGATCCTTGGGCCGAACCAGATCGGCCGGATCGCCACGCTGATGTCGGACGGTCTCACAGGCAACATCGATCTCGCGGCGATCGCCAAAGTCGGTATTTTCCTTGCTGTCATCTATGTGCTCAGTGCAGTTTTCAGCTTTATCCAGCACTACACGATGTCCGTCGTCACGCTGAAAATGTCCTACTGCATGCGCGGCGAGCTTTCCGCCAAGATCAACCGCGTCCCGCAGAAATATTTCAACATTCGACCGCGCAGGGCGACATTTTAAGCCGCATCACGAACGACGTTTCTACGCTCCAGCAGGGTCTGACCAACGCACTGCCCACGATCATCTCCGCCGCGACGCAGTTTATCGGCTGCCTCATCATGATGTTCGTGACCGAGTGGCGGCTCGCGCTCGTTTCCATCGGCGTGACGATCCTCGGCATGCTGCTGACGGTGCTGATCCTGTCCAGATCGCAGCGGTATTTCGCCGCCGCGGCAGAAAAGTCTCGGCGCGCTGAACGGGTATGTGGAGGAAATGTACTCCGGGCATGAAGTCGTGCGGCTCAGCCGCGCCGGGCGGAAGATCGGCGCGCAGTTCGATACGCTCAACGCCGCCGTTTACGACGCAAACTGGAGATCGCAGTTTCTCTCCGGCATGATGCAGCCGCTTATGAACATTGTCGGCAACATCGCCTATGTCGCGGTGTGCGTTCTCGGCTCGATTCTCGCGATGAACGGCACGATCGAGTTCGGCGTGATCGTCTCGTTCATTCTGTATGTCCGGCTTTTCACCTCGCCGCTGACGCAGATGGCGCAGGGCATGACGAACATGCAGACCGCCTCCGCCTCCGCGCACCGCATCTTCGATTTTCTCGAAAGCGAGGAGATGCCCGACGAGAGCGAAAAAGACCGCGAAGCTCACCGATGTGCGCGGCAGGGTCTGCTTTGACCACGTCCGGTTCAGCTATCCGAGTGACCCGGACAAGATCATCATCCGGGACTTTTTCCGCCGAGGTGCTCCCCGGACAGAAGGTCGCCATCGTCGGCCCGACCGGTGCGGGCAAGACAACGATGGTCAATCTTCTCATGCGGTTCTTTGAGATCAACAGCGGCAGCATAACGATCGACGGCGTACCCATCTCCGATATGCGCCGGGAGGATGTACACGGTCTCTTCAGCATGGTTTTGCAGGACACCTGGCTCTTCGAGGGAACGGTGCGGGAGAATCTTGTGTACAACATGGAGGGCATCACCGAGGAACAGCTGGAGAAGGTCTGCCGCGCCTGCGGGCTCGACAAGTTCATCCATGCGCTGCCGCAGGGGTTTGATACGGTGCTCTCCGAGAGCGCCGGCATTTCCGCCGGGCAGAAGCAGCTTCTCACCATCGCCCGCGCCATGCTCCAAAATGCGCCCATGCTGATCCTCGATGAGGCGACCACCTCCGTCGATACCCGCACGGAAATTTTGATCCAGCGGGCCATGGACGAGCTCACGAAGGGGCGTACCAGCTTTGTGATCGCGCACCGCCTGTCGACGATCAAAAACGCGGACAAGATCCTCGTCCTGCGCGACGGCGACGTGGTCGAGAGCGGCACACACGAAGAGCTCATGCAGCGCGGCGGCTTCTACGCCGAGCTTTACAACAGCCAGTTTGACGAGGCATCCTGACTTCTTTCTCCGTTTGAAGCGGAAAGACGCAGGTTCCCGATCTGTAAAACAGCACCCCATTTGTTAGACAAGTACGATAAAATACTTGTACTAAGGAATGGGGTGCTGTTCCATACGACACTTGCGGGGTTTTGTCTTATTTCGCGAGAGCTGCGACCTGTTCGGCCATGGTGGGAACATCGCATTTCCCGGTGCGGATGGCCTCCAGAATGACCTCCGGCGAGGCCGGGACTTTGTTGATGCGCACGCCGACAGCGCGGGAAACGGCGTTCAAAATCGCCGGGGTGATCGGCACGGTGGCGACCTCGCTCACGCCCTTCGCGCCGTAAGGCCCGATGGGCTCCGGGTCTTCGATGAGGATGAGCTTGTAGCGCGGCGTGTCCTCCGCCTTCGGAAGCCCCATCTGCCCGTAGAGCTTTTTGACCGGGTAGCCGTTTTTTCGTCGGGTGGCCCTCGGTGAGCGCATATCCCTGCCCCATCGACACGCTGCCCTGCATCTGGCCTTCGATGATGCGCGGGTTGATCGCGCGGCCGACGTCGTGCGCGGCAATGACCTTGAGGAGCTTTACTCTGCCCGTGGCGGTATCCACCTCGACGATCGCCGCCTGCGTCGCGTAGGCGTAGGCCGGGAAGTTGCGGTATTTCACGCCCTTCTCCTCCGCGCCCTTGAAGTTTCCGATGGCGAAGCACTCCGGCGCGCGGAAGTAGTATTCCGCGTACCGGCTCTCGCCCGGCTGCGGCGGGTTCTCTTCCAGCTCCTTCTGCAGAAGGCGGCACGCTTCGTACACTGCGCGCCCGTCGCAGAGCGTCTGGCGCTCGGACACGCTCTCGCCGGTCGGGATCGTGATGTCCGTATCGCCGATGACGATATCGATATCCTTCATATCCATGCGCAGCGTTTCCGCGGCGATCTGCATCATGCCGGTGCGGAAGCCCTGTCCCATGTCGGTGCCGGAGACGATCATATGGAGCTTGCCGTCGCCGTCGAGCGTCAGCCTGCACGCGCCGTCGTCAATGAAAATGCCCTTGCCGATACCGGAGTTTTTGAATCCGGACGCCACGCCCCAGCCGAGGACCTTCGTTCCGTTCGGGTACTGCCCCTCGTATTCCCTGAGCGCTTCCCTGACCGCCTTTTCGCACAGGTCGATCGTATCGTGCATACCCATGCTGCTCTCAAGCAGTTCTCCGCCGACGGAGCAGCTGCCCGGGTACACGGCGTTGCGCCGCCGCAGCTCGAAGGGGTCGATGCCGAGCTTTTTCGGCCATTTCGTCGAGCGCTGTTTCGATGGAGATCGCGGCCTGATTGATGCCGTAGCCGCGGAACGCGCCGCCCTGCAGATTGTTATCGCGGATGCAGCGGGCGTCCACGCGGACGTTCGGAATGATGTACGGCCCGCCGGACATCAGACAGCCGGTCATGAGCGTACCGTAGCTCTCGGCCTCATAGGGACCGCCGTCGGAGAACATGAAGCTGTCCAGATACTGAAATTTGCCGTCTCTGGAAAAGCCGATCTCATAATCCGTGTGGTATCCGTGCCGACGGGTCGTGACGATCATGTCCTCCTGGCGTGTGAGTGTTACCTTGACAGGCTTATCGCAGCAGAGCGCCGCGACCGCCGCGGGTGCTTCAAGGAACGAGTCGCATTTCTTGCCGAAGCCGCCGCCAAGCGGCGTCGCCACGACGCGGATGTTCTCCTCGTCCATGGCGAGATTTTTTGGCGAGCATCCGGCGCACCTCAAAAAGGGCGCCTGCGTGCAGGCGTACACCGTGACTCTGCCGTCCTTTGCGCACCCGATGGCGCTCACCGGCTCCATGCACACATGGTCCTGCGGCTCGATATCCTTCGATACGCGCACCTTTACGATCTCCGTCTCAGCCTTGCATTTTTCCACATCGCCGGTCTCGCGGCCGGTACGGACGATGTAGCTGTCCGCCTTCACGCCCTCCGCCATCGTATAGATGCCGGGCAGCTCCGTATAGTCGATCTTCACAAGTTTCGCCGCAGCGCGGCATGCTCCGGCGTGTCGGCGACGACCATGGCGACAAAATCGCCGAGGAAGCGTACCTCATCCGAGCAAAACACCGGCTGATCGGGCGTCCATGTGCCGATCTTGTTGAGCCCCGGCACGTCCTTATGTGTGACGATGCGCGCAACGCCGGGCGCGGACTCCGCCGCGGAATAATCCACCGCGTTGATGCGCGCGTGCGGCACGGGCGCGAAAACGAACGCGCCGTGGAGCATGGTTTCTTCCCCGAACTCGTCAGCTTCGTAATCGTCGCAGTATTTGAGCGTTCCGGCGGTTTTGGCAAGGCCGTCCACATCCCAGACGCTCTTTCCAACGAACCGCCCCTCGATCTCGGGGACAATCTGTCCCTTGCCGGTTACAATCTCGGTCGGGTCGTTCGCCTGCACGGCAGTGAGCGGCACATTCTCGCCGCGCAGACGCGCCGCGGCGAGCTTCACGCCCTCGATGATCTTCACATAGCCGGTGCAACGGCAGTAGTTGTGCTTCAGGCCGTCGTATATATCTTCTTCCGTCGGGTTCACGGTTTTGCACAGCAGCGCCTTTGCTGCCATGATCATGCCCGGCGTGCAGAAGCCGCACTGCACCGCGCCCGCGTCGAGGAACGAGCGCTGGATGACCTGCAGCATCGTGTCGTTCGGAAGATTTTCGATCGTCTCCACGCTCTTTCCGGCGAGCGTTTTGAGAACCGTTACGCATGAGCGGGCAAGGATACCGTCAATGAGCACACTGCACGCGCCGCAGTGACCGGTGGAGCAGCCTTCCTTGCTCCCCTTCATGCATTCCACATTACGCAGATACTTCAAAAGCGTCATGCGTCCTTCGTATTCCGCCGTGACCTCTCTGCCGTTCAGGATAAATGTTACACTTTCCACGTCGCGGTAATCCCCCTTTTATTTTGTTTGCGCAAAGTTCTATCCGTTATTCTTGAATGTCTTTTGTCTTTTTCGCGTTGATCCGCGCAGTATTCACCATGCCACAGAAAATGGATACGCCAGCGCTTGGCAGGCGCAGGGATCTCTTTTCTTATGTTGCCGACGCGGCTGCATCCGCATACCGGATCGTTTCCATCTTTCTGCGGAAGCGCCGCTGCAACGACCGTTGCAAAACTCTTCCGAGTGAAGTATACTATTTATATTCTTGATTCCCGAGAGGAAGGTTTTTCTGTTGGACCGCTGTGAACTGCTTCTTGACCTGCTGCTTGAATACACCAACCTTGCCGAAATAAACGACGATATCCACAATGTGCCGGACCTCACGGGCTACAATAATTCGGAGCTGAACTGTCTGGACTGCATTGGCCGGATGAAAGATCCCAACGTCACAAGCATCGCCGAAGCTATGAATATGACCAAGGGTGCTATCAGCAAGATCATCCGAAAGCTCTCTGACAAGGGGACGTTGGTGGATTACCAGCTGGACGGGAACCGGCAGAAGGTGTATTACACCCTTTCGGACAAGGGGGAAAACACTGTTTGCCGCTCACGAAGCCCGTCATAACCAATGGCGCAACCGGGAGGCCGCCTTTTTCCGTACGCTGTCGGAGACCGATCGCGAAGGCGCCATCCGGTTTTTGACCGCCTATATTCACGAGCTCAACAACAGAACGTCTCCTTCTCCGTCTGACTGAGTCGTATCTGTCACCGGCAGACCGTTTCTCTTGTACTTGTTTCCTTGGATATAAGTTGATACTATCCGATTACAAGGCACATGTCAACATATTTTCATTTAAGAACAATTCAGAAGCTGCTCAAAACCAGTGAAAACTGCTGTTGGGCAGCTTTTTTGAGATATTGTTTGCGATTTTACTTGACATACAAAGGATGGTCTATTTTACTTGTTTCCCGTGCCTGCCGGAGCTGGGGCGGCTTTTTTGCTGAGTCCGCCCCTCTCTTATTCTCAAGCGCCATCCTTTTTCTCTTCTTTGCCGCGGCACAGGCCGCCCCGCCTCCTTTCCGAAGGGGGCGGTTTTTTCGGATAAAAAGAGACGGAAGCAGCGTCAGCCTCCGTCTCTCCTTTTTTATTTTTTGTCAATCCGTCGTTCCGGCCCAGCGATCAACGACCGGAGCAAGTTTTGTGATCGTCGGCCCCATGATCGGGCCCGGTGGCAAACATGCCGAGAACCGTGCCGAGACCGATCACGCCGCCGAGCGCCCATCCGGCCAGGGAGAAAACGACATCACATCCGATGCGCTCCCATTTCAGAGGGATCTTCAGTTTGTCGGAGAGCGACTGGTTAAATCCGTCCGTCGGCCCGCAGCCGAGCCGAGCCGACTGATAAATTCCCAGACCGAGTCCCAGGCCGGCAACACCGATCAGCAGGAATACGGCGCGAAGCACAAGCGTCGGTTCCGTACCGAGGATTGGATGGAAAAGTCCGATAAACAGATTGCAAAACGTACCGCAGAGGAAGGTATAGATTACGGTGCCGAGATGGATGTACTTGCGTCCCATGATAAGGATCACAACAAAGAAAGCGATATTGTATGCATTCATCGCCGCGCCGAAGCTCTTGAGATGAAATACGGACTGGATGCCCTGCACAAACACCGTGACCGGGTCACTGCCGAGCGTCGCAACGACGTAAGCCGCGCAGCCGACGCCGGCAACGGCTGTGCCGATAAGGATCACAAGGCAGCGCACGGCAATGTTCCGGAATGTCCAGGCTCTGTGTGACATATTCGTTCCCTCCCTTTCCGTCCATCGTTTAGGGCTGCTGGCTTCTTCCACTCGCCGACAAGATCAGCGGAATCGACCACAAGGCCGAGATGCAGCGAGACCATACGCAGCGCTGCTTCCTCAAGATGCGCCGAGCCGCGGGTCAGATCACGCGGGACGACTACGCGGAAGTCCCGGTTGGCGGCGTCAAATGCCGTATTGAGCACGCAGCAGTCCGTCATGCAGCCGGTCAGGATCACGCGGCGGATGCCGAGATTGCGCAGCAGCATCTCCATATCCGTCGGATAGAACGCGCTCAAGCGTTTCTTTCCGGTGACCATCAGATCGCCATCTTCCACGTTAATACTCATCTTGTTCCAACGGGTACCCTCAATGGCGTGCTCGTCATGTTGGGGATCTTGCCTCACAAACATCGGGAACACCATGCGCCACGCAGAAGGATAGAGCTTTCGTCCACGCCGCCCTTTCGCAGTGTAGAGCGCACATGGATCACCGGGATACCGAGAGCGCGCGCCTCCGCGGTAAAGGCATTGAGCGGCTCAATGATCTCGCGGCCACGCAGGCACGGGCAGGGGCAGTCGGGGTCTTCGGAGAGGTGCCCGTCGTGCATATCGATGGTGATGACGGCTGTGTCATGACGGTCAAGAAATACTTTCGCGAGATCTTCGGGAACTTCCTTGGGAACATTGTCAAAATACGCTTTCATGGTCATTATTCCTCTCTTTTCTTTTGGGGGATGGTTTTCCTTCCCCGTGTCTGTATCGTAGCACAGACCGGCCGGATGCGGTTTATGCGCCGCGCACAATAATCTTTTTAAATATTGTGCCACTCGCCAATATATTTTTTTATATATCGGACAGCTTGTTCAATATATAACAAAAACCGGAGGACCGACTTTTTCAAAAGCGATTCTCCGGTTCTTTATCTCTGGCAGTAGCGGTATATTTTAAGATAATTGAAAAGCATATTTCGGTGCTCGGCATCCTCGGTATCCATGTTCAGCAGTTCACGGATCTTTGTGAGCTGATAGGTTACGGTGTTGCGGTGCATATACAGCCGTTCCGCCGTTTCCGTAGCGCTGCCATTTGTGAGAAGGTAGGTTTCAATGTCTGAAGGAGATTCTTCCGGTTTTCCAGATCATAGTCGAGCAGCGGCTTGAGCCGGGAGACGGCAAATTCCCGCACTGCCTCCTGATCGGGACACTCGGCCAGCAGGCGAAAGATCCCAAGCTCTTCAAAAAGCGTCACAGGCTCCCGGCTGTTCATGCCCGCAGCGCGTCCGGCCTCGTCTGCACTGCGCCGAAGCAGCAGCGGCTCTTCGTATATCTCGCCAACACCGCAGACAGGTGCTGCCAGAATCCATTGTTTCCGTATGCTCCGGCAAACAGAAAGCAGCGTTTTTTTCAGTCTCGGAAGCTCGCTTCGCTCCAGCCGAACGAGAAAAATGATCTCCTGCTGCCGGTTCAGATAGAGCGTTCCCGGGAAGGCGCACTTAACGTCCTGTATCATACAGTTGACCGCCTGGCGGCGAAGCGTATCGCTGCGAAAGCTGTACTCCGCCTCCGTTACCGGAAAGCGCGCTACGACCGCCGTGTGCGGCCCGGCAACGTGCTGCTTCTAATGAAGCTTCGCAGCGTTTCCGACGGTACGCCGCCGTTATGAAACAGCAGCTCCTCCAAAAGCGAATCGAACGCCTCCTGCCGGTAGCGCTCCAGCAGCAAAAAGCTGGGAAATATCTGCCACGACCTCGGCAATGTGCGTATCCCATGGTGCAGCAAAAATCGGAAAAGCGCTTTTTCGGCGAAAACCGCCGTCTGTGCCGGGATGGCGGGGATGTGTTCGGGGAGAGCAGCACGATAAGACACGCCGCTTTTTTCTCAACCGCCTGCTCGACGATGCTGTTGAGAAATTCGTCGGTGCATTCAAGACCGATACCCGTCATTATAATGACGTCACCGCCGATCAGCCATTCGCGTATGCTCGGCGTCTGCGCAATGTTTGGCCAGGACACCGGGCGATACAGCCCGCCGTGCCCCGCAGCCAGCTCCATCGGTCGAAAGGAATCGAGTGAGAGCAAGTCTTTAACGCAAGCCATCGTTCTCCCCCTGTTTTCTTGTTTCCAGGTTAACCAATTTTAGTATAGCACAGGAAGAGAAAACTGTTTATTCTATTTTAAGAACAATTCTTACAGATTGAATATGCCGTAGAGCTGCTTGTACTGCAGCACACGGTAAACGCTCTCGTTAAGGCGAGCTTCGGATATCGTGCCGTTTTCCACGGCGGCAACGACGGCGTCAAACGCCTCGGACAGCACCTCCGGCATGAGGATGATATCGACGCCCGCCTCGATCGCGGCGATTGCCGCGTCGCCGGACGAATAGGCGTCCGGTCACACCGTGCATCGCCATGGAGTCGGTGATCACCAGCCCCGTAAGGCCCAGTTCGCCGCGGAGGTATCCGGTGATCATCGTACCGGAAAGGCTCGCGGGCGTGAGATCGCCGGTGACGTTCGGCGCGGCGATATGCCCGACCATGACGGCGCAGCCGGTCAGGTCGTTCGCGCTGTAGGGGATCCACTCACACGCGGCAAGCTCGTCATGCGTCTTATATGTGACGGCAAGGCCGTTGTGACTGTCCTCGGCGGTGTCGCCATGGCCGGGGAAATGTTTATACACCGGCAGGACACCCTGTGAGGCGAGTCCCCCGCGCGCACGCGCCCGCCATGGCCGCGGCGGTATTCGCGTCCGCAGAGAATGCGCGGCTGCCGATGACGGTATTGGCCGGATTCGTATATACGTCCGCCACAGGCGCAAAGTCCACCGTGAAGCCGTAATCGGCGAGATAGCCGCCGATCGTGCGGCCCATGTTCTCGGCATCCGCCGGATTCCCCGACGCGCCCACGGCGGCGGCGCTCGTACTTCGGCAGACCGAAGGCGGCGTTATTGGCAAGCCGCGCAACAAGCCCGCCCCTCCTCGTCCACGCCGAGGAACAGCGGCACCGTTGTCGCGTCGCGCAGCTGTTCGGTGAACGCGCGGAGTGTTTCGGGGTCAGAGATATTTTTGCCGAAGATCGCAACGCCGCCGACCGGGTACGCCGCGAGCACGGCACGCATATCGTCCGTGAGCGTTTTCACGCCCTCGGTTTCCGGAGGAGTTGATCTGTCCCGGCGTCTGCGCCGGGTCGAGCGCGTCCGGACGGATGAAAAGAGCTGGCCGACCTTTTCCCGCAGCGTCAAGGTCTGCATATAGCGCTCGATGGTGTCGCCCTCTGCCGGTGCTTCCGTCTCTGTCGGGGTCTGTGCCGCCGGTGTTTCCGGCATACCTTCCGGTTCGGGCGTGGCAGTAGGTTGGGGCGTCGCCGTCGGCTGCGGTGTTGCCGTGATTTGCGGCGCGGCGGTATCCTCCGCCTCCGGATAGCAGGGTTCCGTGCCCGGCGTACCGCAGGCGGTTAACAGAGTACATATTATAAGCAGCATTGCAATAGGAATACACAGCTTTTTCATCTTTACGTTCCCTTCGTGCTTTTCTTATGGTATTAGACGCGTTTCTCGGCGGTTTTGTTCGGCATTTTGCAAAATGGCGCAGCCTTAAAAGGCTGCGCCGTTTTTTGCGTTTTATACGGGATTACACCAGCTCGATGATCGCCATTTCCGCGGCGTCGCCCTTGCGGGCGCCGATGCGGGTGATGCGGGGTGTAGCCGCCGGTGCGCTCCCTTATACTTGGGAGCGATCTCGTCGAAGGTGCGCTTGGCGATGTCCTCGCGGGTGATGAAGGAGCACGCCTGGCGGTAGTTGCTCAGACCGCCTTCCTTGCCGAGGGTGATCATCTTCTCAGCGAGAGGAGCGATCTCCTTTGCGCGGGTGACGGTGGTCTCCATGCGGCCCTTATCGAGCAGGTCGGTGACCTGCTGGCGGAGCATTGCCATGCGCTGATCGGTAGTCTTACCGAGTTTTCTGTTGGCAGGCATTGTTATTTCCTCCTATTTACTGGTTGTTGTCGTCGCTGGCCAGGGACAATCCCATCATGGCGAGCTTGTGCTCGACCTCTTCGAGAGATTTGCTGCCCAGGTTACGGACCTTGATCATCTCGTCCTGAGTCTTGGAGATGAGGTCCTCAACAGTGTTGATGTTTGCGCGCTTGAGGCAGTTGAAGCTGCGGACCGAGAGGTCCAGCTCCTCGATCGTCATTTCCAGCACCTTGTCCTGCGGCTGCGGCTCGCGCTCCTTGACCGTGACGGTTCCGCCGGCGGCGTCCGAAAGGTCGGTGAAAGCGTAAAAGTGGTCGCAGAGGATCTTGGCGCCCAGCGAAACGGCGTCACGCGCGGTGATGGTCTTGTCCGTCCACACCTCGATCGTCAGCTTGTCGTAGTCCACCTGGTTGCCCTCACGGGTGTTCTCAACGGAGTAGTTGACCTTCAGCACGGGGGAATAGATCGAGTCAACGGGGATGGTGCCGATGATGGGCTGTGCCGGCTTGTTGTGCTCGGCCGTGACGTAGCCGCGGCCATGCCCAACGGTCAGCTCCATGGAAAGCGAGCCGTCCGGGCCCAGCGTGGCGATGTGATGCTCGGGATTGAGGATCTCGACTTCAGCATCTGTCTTGATGTCGCCGGCGGTGACATCGCCCTCGCCGGAGGCTTCGATATAGACGGTCTTGGGAGTATCGCAGTGAAGACGGGCGATGATGCTCTTCACGTTGAGAACGATCTCGGTCACATCCTCGGTCACGCCGGGGATGGTGGAAAACTCATGCTGGATGCCGGCGATCTTGATCTTCGTGACCGCCGTTCCGGGCAGGGAGGAGAGGAGAACACGCCGCAGGGAGTTGCCCAAGGTCGTGCCATAGCCGCGCTCCAGCGGTTCGACAATGAATTTGCCGTAGGATGCTTCCGCCGAATTTTCGATGCACTCGATACGCGGCTTTTCTATTTCGATCATGTAGTACCCTCCTTTAGATGTCGGCGCCGTGGGATCGGCGCCGCAGATGTGTCAGCTTACCAATCGGACGGGGGTATTACTTGGAGTACAGCTCGACGATGAGGTGCTCCTCGATCGGAAGGTCGATATCTTCGCGCTCGGGCACGCCGACGACCTTAGCGATCATGTTGTTTGCATCGTACTCAAGCCACTTCGGAGGCTGACGGAAGGCATTGGCTTCGACGCTGGACTTGATCTTCTCCAGGCTGCGGCTGCTGTCCTTCAGCGTGATGACCATGCCCGGCTTCACGAGGTAGCTGGGGATGTTGACCTTGCGGCCGTTCACGGTGAAGTGGCCGTGCGTCACGAGCTGACGCGCCTCGGCGCGGCTCATGGCAAAGCCCAGACGGTAGATCACGTTGTCCAGACGGCTCTCCAGGATGGCGAGCAGGTTCTGGCCGGCCTGGCCGGGACGGCGCTCCGCGAGCTCATAGTAGCCGCGGAACTGCTTCTCGAGCACGCCGTAGTATCTCTTGGCTTTCTGCTTCTCACGCAGCTGCAGGCCGTACTCGGAGTTCTTGCTGCGGCCCTGGCCGTGCTGGCCGGGGTTGCCGCTGCGGCACTCCATGGCGCACTTGCCGGTGTAGCATCTGTCGCCCTTCAGAAAGAGCTTCTGGCCCTCGCGGCGGCACTGCCGGCAGACGGCCTCAGTATATCTTGCCATTACTCTTACCTCCTTTGATCAGACGCGGCGGCGCTTGGGCGGACGGCATCCGTTGTGAGGAATGGGGGTCACGTCCTTGATCATCGTTACTTCAAGACCTGCGGTCTGCAGAGCGCGGATCGCAGCTTCTCTGCCCGAGCCGGGGCCCTTGACAAAAACTTCCACGGACTTCAGGCCGTGCTCCATAGCAGCGCGGGAAGCCGTTTCAGCGGCGGTCTGCGCGGCAAACGGGTGTAGACTCTTGCGGCTGCCCCGGAAGCCCATGCCGCCGGCGGAGGCCCAGGAAATGGCGTTGCCCTGGGTGTCGGTGATAGTCACCATGGTGTTGTTGAAGGAAGAGCTGATATGCACCTGGCCCTTCTCGATATTTTTCCGCTCTCTGCGGCGGGTACGGACTTTCTTGCCCTTCTGTGCGGTAGCCATAATATCAGTTTCCCTCCCTTACTTCTTTTTGTTCGCGATGGTGCGCTTCGGACCCTTGCGGGTACGGGCGTTGGTTTTGCTGCGCTGGCCGCGCACGGGGAGACCCCTTGCGGTGGCGCAGGCCGCGGTAAGAACCGATCTCGGTCAGGTTCTTGATGTTCAGAGCCACCTGGCGGCGAAGGTCGCCTTCCACGATGAACTCTTTGTCGATGCACTCACGGATACGCGCTTCTTCCTCGTCGGAAAGGTCGCGCACGCGGGTGTCAGGGTTGATTCCGGTCTCTTCGAGAATTCTCTTCGCGCTCGTTCTGCCGATACCGAAAACGTAGGTCAGACCGATCTCGATTCTCTTGTCTCTGGGCAGGTCAACGCCGGCAATTCGTGCCATGTTTTGCAATCATTCCTTTCAATGATTTTATGCCATGTCTGGGGGTGGCTCGGGCCTATGGCATAATGAAGGCCGACCCCAAAAAGGGCAGTAAGAAATTATGCCCTTTCTTTCGGATTTTCTATCTGCGATTGATCCGCCGTAGGGCAGATCTCAGCCCTGGCGCTGCTTGTGCTTGGGGTTCTCGCAGATGCACATAACTTTACCCTTGCGCTTGATGATCTTGCACTTCTCGCACATGGGCTTCACACTGGGACGCACTTTCATGGTTTATCCTCCTTCGTGTCGCACTGGTGGAGTTCGTAATTACTTGGATCGCCAGGTGATGCGGCCGCGGGTCAGATCGTAAGGACTCATCTGTACCGTGACCTTGTCGCCGGGCAGGATGCGGATGAAATTCATGCGGAGCTTGCCGGAGATATGGGCAAGAATGGTGTGGCCGTTGCCGATGTCCACCCGGAAAGAGGTGTTCGGCAGGGATTCCACGACCGTGCCCTCCAGCTCGATAACGTCGTCTTTCGCCATATAAGTCCCTCCTTAAATGTCGTCGGCAAGAGTCAGGATTTCCGGCTCGCCGTCTGTGATGAGAATGGTGTTCTCATAATGGGCGGACAGGCTTCCGTCCACGGTGACGACCGTCCATTTGTTGGACAGTACGCGCACCGCCGGTCCGCCGGCGTTGATCATCGGCTCAACGGCCAATGTCATTCCGGGCAGGAGCCGGGGATTCGGCCTGCGCTCCCTGCGATCGGGAACGTAGTTCGGGACTTCCGGATCCTCGTGCATTTTGGTGCCGATGCCGTGGCCGACATAATCGCGCACAACGCCGCAGCCGTGGCTTTCCGCGTACTGCTGCACCGCGGCGGAGATGTCGTTCAGCCGGTTTCCCGCACGGGCATATCTTGATCCCTTCAAAGAAGCTCTGCCGCGTGATGCGGATGAGCTCCAGCGCTTCCGGCGACGCCTCCCCGACAGGGAAAGTGCCGGCGCAGTCTCCCACATAGCCCTTATAGGTGGCTCCCACGTCGATGGAGACGATGTCTCCGTTTCGCACAATGCGCTTTCCGGGAATGCCGTGGATGACCTCGTCGTTCACGGAAATGCACGCGCTCTTCGGGAAGCCGCCGTAGCCGAGAAATGTCGGCGTGGCTCCACAGGACAGGATGAACTTATGGATCTCTTTGTTGATCTCTTCGGTGGTTACGCCGTCCCGCAGCATCTGCCGCCCGACGCTTCGGGCAGCCGCTGTGATCTTTCCGGCTTCGCGCATCCGCTCGATCTCTCGCTGTGATTTGATCGTAATCATCATTCAACGATCCCCAGAGAGCGGAAAATCTCACGGCTTACATCTTCGATGCTGCCGACGTTTTCCACACTGTGAAGCAGCCCCAGCTTTTCGTAAAGCCCTTGAGCGGCTCGGTCTGTTCATGGTAGACATGCAGACGGTCGCGCACGGTCTCGGGCGCGTCGTCCGGGCGGACGATGAGCGCCGTGCCGCAGGCGTCACAGATGCCGTCCTGCTTCGGCGGATTCACGCGGACGTGGTAGCTCGCGCCGCAGCGTGGGCAGACGCGCCGCCCCGCCATGCGCTCTACGATGTCCTCGTCGGATACCTCCAGGGAAAGCACACTGTCGAGCTCAATGCCGTGAGCGATAAGCGCTTCCGCCTGGGGGATCGTCCGGGGCATGCCGTCGAGGATGAATCCGTTGGCACAGTCAGGCTTTGAGAGCCGTTCCTGCACGATGTCGATGATCACGTTGTCCGGCACGAGCTGGCCTTTGTCGATGTACGACTTGGCCGCGAGACCCACGCTCGTGCCATCGTGGATGGCAGAGCGCAGGATATTGCCGGTTGAAATGGTGGGGACACCCAATTTACGGGATAGGATGTCCGACTGTCCCCTTTCCAGCGCCGGGGGCGCCCAGCAAAGTCAGCTTCATGTCGGGATCTCCTTATTCAAGGAAGCCCTTGTAGTGGCGCATGAGCATCTGGCTTTCGAGAGCCTGCACCGTTTCGATGGCAACGCCGACCACAATGATGATCGAGGTGCCGCCGAGGGAGATGCCCGTATCGGCAGCGGCCTTGGAGCAGGCGCTGATGATGATGGGCACGCAGGCGATGATGCCGAGATAAACGGCGCCGAACAGGGTGACCTTGTTCAGGACCTTCTGAATGAACTCGCTGGTCGGCTTGCCGGGACGGTAGCCGGGGATGAATCCGCCGTTCTTCTTCAGGTTGTTCGCAACTTCGACGGGGTTGAACTGGATCGTCGCGTAGAAGTAAGCGAAGAAGAGGATCAGCAGGAAGTACACGATCGCGTAGGGGATCGTGTTGCTGTCAAACGTGCGCATGAACCAGCTGTCCTGGCTGCCGCCGCAGAGCAGGATGATCGTGGGGGGGCAGGGACGCGATGGACTGCGCGAAGATGATGGGCAGCACGCCGGACATGTTGACCTTCATCGGCAGGTACGTGGCCTGACCGCCGTACATCTTGCGGCCAACTACCCGCTTGGCGTACTGCACCGGGATCCGGCGCTCGGCATCGTTGACGATGACGATCATCACGATCATGGCGAGAGCTCCGATCAGCATGAGGATCGTGGCGACCCAGGAGAGGTCGTGGTTGATCGCTTTGCTGACGAGGTTGCCAAGGCCCTGCGGGGAAGCGGCTGACGATGCTCGCGAACAGGATGATGGAGATACCGTTTCCGATGCCGAATTCGGTGATCTGCTCACCCAGCCACATGACGAGCGCGGAGCCTGCGGTAAAGGTCATCACGATGACGATGGCCGCCCAGACAGCGGGAGCCTCGGACACGATGATACCGTTGCGGCTCATAAGCAGGTAGTAGCCGTAGCCCTGGAGAAGGCCGATGCCGACCGTGGAGTAACGGGTGATGGCAGCGATCTTCTTCTTGCCCTCTTCGCCGCCCTCTTTGCTCAGCCGCTCGAGCGCCGGGATAGCGATGCACAGGAGCTGGATGATGATGGAGGCGTTGATGTAGGGCTGGATGCTCAGAGCAAAGATGGTAGCCAAGGAGAACGCGCCGCCGGACATGGTGTTGTAAAGTCCGAGGACGGTGTTCTTCAGCTGGGCAAAGTAGGTGGCAAGAATGTTGGTGTCCACATAAGGCACGGGCACGGCATTGCCGAGCCGGTAAAGAAGAACGATGAACAGCGTGAAGAGGATCTTCCGGCGCAGCTCAGGGATCTTCCATGCGTTACGGAAAGTCTGGACCACCTTACACCACCTCGGCCTTTCCTCCAGCGGCTTCGATCTTCTCCTTGGCGCTGGCCGAGAAGGCACTGGCCTTGACGGTGAGCTTCTTGGTGAGCTCTCGCCGCTGCCGAGGATCTTCACGCCGTGGACACACTTGGACAGGATGCCCTCGGCCAGAAGGACGTTCGCGTCGACAATGGCGCCGTCCTCAAAGTGGTTGAGAGCAGAGACGTTGATGGACTCGAGAGGTTTGGCAAAGATGTTGTTGAAGCCGCGCTTCGGGATGCGGCGCGCCAGAGGCATCTGGCCGCCTTCAAATCCGATGCGAACACCGCCGCCGGAGCGAGCTTTCTGGCCCTTGTGGCCCCCGACCGCCGGTCTTGCCGTTGCCGGTGCCGATGCCTCTTCCCTTGCGCTTGGCAACGTGGGTGCTGCCGGCGGCGGAGAAAGTTCATTCATAAACATACGTTGGGCCTCCTTATTCTTCCGTGACCTTCAGCAGATAGCCGATCTGGGCGATCTTGCCGCGGGTCTGGGGGTTGTCAGGCTGGGTCGTCTCGTTGCCGATCTTGTAAAGACCCAGGGGAGTTGGCAGTGGCAATGTGCTTGGCCAGACGGCCGTTCAGGCTCTTGACGAGCTTGATCTTCAGAGTTGCCATACCGTTATCCTCCTTACGCCTTCAGCTCGTCGGCCGACTTGCCACGGTAAACGGCGACCTGCTCGGCATTGCGCAGAGACAGAAGGCCTTCCATGGTGGCGGCGACGACGTTGTTGGGATTGTTGGAGCGCAGGCTCTTGGCACGGATGTCCTTGATGCCGGCAGCTTCCATCACGGCACGCACAGCGCCGCCGGCGATGATGCCGGTACCGCGGGAGGCGGGCTTGATCAGCACGCGGCCGGCGCCGAAAGCGCCGAGAACTTCGTGCGGGATCGTGGTGCCCGTCAGCGTGACGGTGTGCATGTTCTTCTTCGCATCTTCAATTCCCTTGCGGATCGCTTCGCTGACTTCGCCGGCCTTGCCCATGCCGAAGCCGACCTTGCCCTTGCCGTCGCCGACGACCATGAGCGCGGAGAACTTCATAATGCGGCCGCCCTTGACGGTCTTGCTGACGCGATTGAGGGAAACGAGCTTCTCGATATACTCGGAGCTTTCCTCCCGGCCGCGGCGGTTGTCGCGGCGATCGTTACCATATGCCATAATTCGTTTCCTCCTCCCGCTTAGAATTTCAGGCCGCCCTCGCGGGCAGCTTCGGCCAGAGCCTTGACGCGTCCGTGATAGATATATCCGCCGCGGTCGAAGACCACTTCTTCAATACCCTTCGCAAGAGCGCGCTCGGCGATCTTGGAGCCGATCTTCTTGGCGGCTTCCACGTTGCCGCCGTTGCCTTCAAAGTCCTTCTCGACGGAAGAGGCAGACACCAGAGTGTTGCCGTTGACGTCGTCGATGACCTGGGCATAAATGTTGCTTTCGCTCCGGAACACGCACAGGCGCGGACGCTCCGGCGTGCCGGAGATCTTACCGCGGACTCTCGCGTGGCGCTGCTTGCGCTGAGCGGCAGTATTCGGTCTGTTAACCATTCAGGCGCACCTCCCCTTATTTCGCACCGGTCTTGCCTTCTTTGATACGGACAACCTCGCCCTGATAGCGAATGCCCTTGCCCTTATAGGGCTCCGGCGGACGCTTCATGCGGGTATCCGCAGCAAACTGGCCGACCTTCTGCTTGTCCATGCCCTTGATGACGATGTGGTTGGCATCGGGAACTTCGATTTCGATCCCCTCGATCTCGGGAACGATGACCTGGTGGCTGAAGCCGAGGTTCATCACGAGATTCTTGCCTTCCTTCTGCGCACGATAGCCGACGCCCTGGATCTCCAGAGTCTTGGAGAAGCCCTGGGTGACGCCGATGACCATGTCGTTGACCAGCGTACGGGTCAGACCATGGAGCGCGCAGTTCTGCTTTTCGTCGTTGGGACGCTTGACGTGGAGGACGCCGTTCTCGATCTCGATGAGCATCTGCGGGGCGACCTTGCGCTCCAGCGTGCCCTTGGGACCCCTTAACGGTGATGTGGTTGCCCTCGCCCACGGTGATCTCAACACCGGCGGGGACGGTAATGGGAGCTCTACCGATTCTAGACATGTTCTCTCTCCTCCCTTACCATACGAACGCGAGGACTTCGCCGCCGACATGCTCGGCACGAGCCTGCTTGTCGGTCATGACGCCCTTGGAAGTGGAAATGATGGCGATGCCCAGTCCCTTCAGGACGCGGGGCAGCTCTTCGGCGCCGGCGTACACACGCAGGCCGGGCTTGAGACTCTCTTAAGGCCCTGGATGGCCTTCTCCTTGCCGGGGAGATACTTGAGGGTGATGCGGATGATGCCCTGGGTTCCGTCGTCAACGAGCTGATAGGACTTGATGTAGCCCTCGTTCAGCAGGATCTCGACGATCGCCTTCTTCATCTTGGAGGCGGGGACATCGACGGTTTCATGCTTGGCGGTGCCGGCATTGCGGATACGTGTGAGCATGTCGGCAATGGGATCGGTGATCTGCATTTGGGTATATCCTCCTTATTAGAGTTACCGGTTTTACCCGGTTCAGGCAGCGAGGTTCCGCGTCAATACATGATTGACCGCGGCCTTTCGCTATCCTTTACGAAATTTGTCGGCCGTGCCAACTGATCTATTATAGCAAAGATCCGCTGACGCGGCAAGTCCGCCAAGGCCTGAAATTCAATTTTTTTATTGAATTTCAGGCGCTTGACGGAGCAATTTGCAATTACCAGCTGGCTTTCTTCACGCCCGGGATCTGGCCCTTGTAAGGCGAGCTCCCTGAAGCAGATACGGCAGATGCCGTAGTCGCGCAGATAGGCGTGGGGACGGCCGCAGATCTTGCAGCGGTTGTAGCGACGGGTGGAGAACTTGGCAGGAGCGGCCTGCTTGAGCTTCATGGAAATGTTTCGCCATTTTTCTTCTCCTCCTTAGTCGTTCATGAACGGAGCGCCCATGAGCTTGAGGAGCTCGCGAGCCTCTTCGTCGGTCTTTGCGGTAGTGGTGATGGCAATGTTCATGCCACGCAGCTTCTCGATCTTGTCGTACTCGATCTCAGGGAAGATGATCTGCTCGCGGATGCCGAGGGAGTAGTTGCCGCGGCCGTCGAAAGCATCGGCGGAGATGCCGCGGAAGTCACGGACACGGGGCAGAGCCACGTTGAACAGACGGTCCATGAACTCCCACATACGGTCCTGACGCAGCGTGACCTTGACGCCGACCTTCATGCCCTCGCGGAGCTTGAAGTTCGCGACGCTCTTGCGCGCGCGACGGTGGCGACGGCATGCTGGCCAGTGATGGCGCTGATGTCCTTTGACGACGGATTCCAGCATCTTGGCGTTGTCCTTGCAGTCGCCGCAGCCGACGGACACGACGATCTTGTCGATGCGGGGATCTGCATGACGCTCTTGTACTGGAACTTCTGCATCAGAGCGGGAGCGACTTCCCTCATTATACTTTTCTTCAGTCTTGCAACGTAAGCCATAATATTCTGTCACTCTCCTCCTCTCAGATAGCGGCGCCGCACTTCTTGCAGGGCGCGCACCTTTTCGCCGTCGATAACGGTGTGACCCACGCGGGTGGGCTTGCCGCACTTCGGGCAGACCAGCATGACCTTGCTGGCGTAGATGGGGGTCTCGCGCTTGATGATGCTGCTCTCTTCGCCCTGCTTGCGGGGCTTCTGATGACGGGAGGCGACGAGCACGCCCTCAACAATGACCTTGCCGTTCTTCGGGTCGGCGGAGAGGACTTTGCCTTCCTTGCCCTTGTCGCGGCCGGACAGAACGACGACTTTATCGTCTTTACGAATCTTCATTCCCATGCCCTCCTCAAATGACTTCGGGAGCCAGCGACAGGATCTTCATGTACTCTCTGTCGCGGAGCTCGCGGGCCACGGGCCCAAAGATACGGGTACCCTTCGGGGGTCATCTGCGCCGTTGATGAGAACGGCGGCGTTCTCGTCGAAACGGACGTAGGTGCCGTCCGCGCGGCGGACGCCCTTGGTGGTGCGGACGATAACGGCCTTGACCACGTCGCCCTTCTTGACGGCTGCCGCCGGGGGTGGCCTTGCGCACGGAGGCGACGATCACGTCGCCGATGCTGGCGTACTTTACGCTTGGAGCCGCCAAGAACACGGATGTCTTGAGCTCCTTGGCGCCGGTGTTGTCGGCAACCTTCAGATAACTTTCCTGCTGTATCATTATGCTGCCTCCTTACTTCGCTTTTTCGACGATCTCGACCACGCGCCAACGCTTGTCCTTGCTGAGGGGGCGGGTCTCCATCACACGAACTCTATCACCGATGCCGCATTCGTTGTTCTCGTCATGTGCCTTCAGACGATAGGTCCGGCCGATGATCTTTTTATAAACCTTGTGCGCAACGTGGTCCTCCACGATGACGACAATGGTCTTGTCCATTTTGTCGGACACCACTTTGCCGACGCGGGTCTTGCGGGAAGTCGTTCTCATTTTTCGTTCATTCTGACTTACCTCCTCACTGCTCGAGTTCTTTCTCGCGGATAACGGTCTTGACTCGTGCAATGTCACGCCGTACAGCGGAAATCTTTACGGGGTTGTCAAGATGATTGGTAGCGTGCTGCATACGGAGCATGAACAGGTCCTTCTTCAGTTCGACCAGCTTGCTTTCCAGCTCAGCGGCGGACATGGAGCGAATTTCACTAGCTTTCATCTTATTCACCACCAATCTCAGTGTCTCTTCCTTCTTGACGATCTTCGTCTTGCAGGGAAGCTTGTGGCTGGCCAGACGCAGCGCCTCACGGGCAGCCTCTTCCGACACGCCAGCAATCTCAAACAGAACTCTGCCGGGCTTCACGACGGCAACCCAGTACTCAGGAGAACCTTTACCGGCACCCATGCGGGTCTCGGCCGGCTTCTGCGTGACCGGCTTGTCGGGGAAGATCTTGATCCAGACCTGACCGCCACGCTTGGTGTAACGGGTCATGGCGACACGGGCCGCCTCGATCTGGTTGGAGGTGATCCAAGCCGGCTCCTGCGCCTGCAGGCCGAAATCGCCATAGGTCACCTTATTGCCGCGCAGGGCCTTGCCGGTCATACGACCGCGCTGCACTCTGCGGTACTTCACTCTTTTCGGCATCAGCATTAGTTGTTGCCTCCTTCCTTCGGAGCAGCGGGAGCTGCCGGACGCGAGCCGCGGTTGAAGCCGCCCTGCGGACGGTTGCCGCCCTGCGGACGTCCGCCGCCCTGGTAGCCCGGACGGCCACCCTGACGGTTGCCGTCGCGACGGTCGCGGTTGTAGCCGCCGCGGCCTCTGCGATCGCCGTCACGGCGGTCACGACGACGGTCGTCGCGCTTGTTCAGATCCATGGTGCGCGGGGTGGTGCGCAGGCTCTGGGAGAGGATCTCGCCTTTGTAGATCCAGACCTTGACGCCGACACGGCCGTAGGTCGTGGCAGCCTCAGCGAAGCCGTACTCGATGTCCGCGCGGATGGTCTGCAGCGGAATGGTACCCTCGTGATAGACTCGGTGCGGGCGATCTCGGCGCCGCCCAGACGGCCGGAGCACATGATCTTGATGCCGCGGGCGCCCATTCTCATGGCGCGGCCCATGGCGTTCTTCATCGCGCGGCGGAAGCCGATGCGCTTCTCGAGCTGCTGGGCGATGTTCTCGGCGACGAGCTGTGCGTTCGTATCCGGCGTGCGGACCTCAACGATGGAGAGGGCTACCGGCTTGCCGATCATCTTCTCAACGTTCAGGCGGATGCGCTCGATCTCCGCGCCGCCCTTGCCGATGACAACGCCCGGACGAGAGCAGTGGATATAGATGCGGACCTTCGCGCTGTCGCGCTCGATCTCGATGTTCGGGATGCCTGCAGAATACAGAGTCTTCTTCAGGTACTCACGGATCTTGTAGTCCTCGACGATCAGGTCACCGACCTTGTCGGGACGGGCGTACCAACGGGAATCCCAGTCCTTGATGACGCCGACGCGGAGGCCGTGCGGATTAACTTTCTGTCCCATATCTTCTGCCTCCTCCCTTATGCCTTCTCAGCCACGACGATGGTGATGTGGCTGGTGCGCTTGTTGATGCGGTACATACGGCCCTGAGCTCTCGGGCGGCCGCGCTTGAGGATCGGGCCGGCCGTGGCATAGGCCTCGGCAACGTAGAGGTTATCCGGATCCATCTCGAAGTTGTTCTCCGCGTTGGCGCAGGCGCTCTTGAGCAGCTTGAGCATGAGCTCGCAGCCGGCCTTCGGCGTGTTGGCCATGTAAGCCTCAGCGATCTTGGTGTCCTTACCGCGGATCATGTCGCAGACGATCTGGACCTTACGGGGAGCGATACGGGCGTGCACCAGCTGGGCACGTGCAGTTTTCAGTTCTTCCATGTTCTCTCCCCCTTACTTTCCAACAGTCTTGCTGCCGGCGTGGCCGCGGAACGTACGCGTGGGCGCGAACTCGCCCAGCTTGTGTCCGACCATATCCTCGGTCACATAGACCGGGACGTGACGGCGGCCGTCATGGACAGCGATGGTGTGGCCGACAAAGGACGGGAAGATCGTGGAGGAACGGCTCCAGGTTTTGACGACCTTCTTCTCGCCGGCCTTGTTCATTTCATCGACCCGCTTCAGCAGCTCGGGAGCGGCAAACGGGCCTTTCTTAACACTTCTGCTCATTACCTATTCCCTCCTTACTTGGCGTTGCGGCGCTTGACAATGAACTTGTCGGTCGCGTTCTTCTTCTTACGGGTCTTGTAACCCAGCGCCGGCTTGCCCCACGGGGTGACCGGGCCGGGACGGCCGACAGGCGATTTGCCTTCGCCGCCGCCGTGCGGGTGGTCACACGGGTTCATGACGGAACCACGGACGGTCGGGCGAACGCCCATGTGGCGTTTGCGGCCGGCCTTGCCGATGGAGATGTTGGCGTGGTCGACGTTGCCGACCTGGCCGATGCAGGCAATGCAGGTCAGGCGGACCTTGCGGTACTCGCCGGAGGGGAGACGGACGGTAGCCATGCCGTTCTCCTTCGCCATGAGCTGCGCGGCGACGCCCGCGGAGCGGACCAGCTGCGCACCCTTGCCCGGGTAGAGCTCGATGTTGTGGATCACGGTGCCGACCGGGATGTTGGCCAGCGGCAGGGCGTTGCCCGGCTTGATATCCGCAGCGGCGGAAGACACGATCACATCGCCCACGTTCAGGCCGACAGGAGCCAGAATGTAGCGGCGCTCGCCGTCAGCGTACTCGACCAGAGCGATGTTCGCGCTGCGGTTCGGATCGTACTCCAGGCGCAGGACGGTCGCGGTGACGTCCATCTTGTCGCGCTTGAAGTCGATGACGCGGTACTTTTTGCGGTTGCCGCCGCCCTGATGGCGGACGGTGATGCGGCCGTAGCTGTTGCGGCCGGCGTGCTTTTTGAGGACCTCCACGAGCTCCTTCTGCGGCTTGGCGTGCTTATCGACACCGTCGAAGCCGGAAACGGACATATGTCTGCGGGAAGGCGTGGTGGGTTTATAGGTTTTAATCGACATTGTTCAATTCCTCCCTTACACCATGCCCTCGAAGATCTCGATGTTCTTCGAATCAGCGGACAGTTTCACAACGGCCTTCTTGCGGGTGGCGGTCATGCCGGACGGATTGGCGCCGACGCGCTTCTCCTTGGCGTGGATCGTCGTGGTGGTGACCTTGATGACCTTCACGTCGAAGATCTCCTCGATGGCCTTTTTGATCTCGATCTTGCCGGCGTCCTTGGCGACTTCAAACACGTACTTTTTGATGTCGAGGTCTTCCATGGACTGCTCGGTGATGATGGGACGGATAATGACATCGTAAGCGGTTCTCATTATGCGTACACCTCCTCGATTTTCTGGAGCGCAGCCTTGTCAACGACCAGGACGCGGTGCGTCAGGATCATGTAGGGGCTGAGGATGGTGGCGATGGTGCTGCTCACGCCGGGAATGTTGCGAGAGCTCTTGACGACCTTCTCGTCAACCTGCTCGGTCACGAGCAGAGCCTTGCCTTCGGCGCCGATCTTGGTCAGGAACGCCTTGACGGGGGCGGTCTTGATCTCCTCGACAGCCAGACCGTCCACGACGAGGATCTCGCCGGCAGCGGCCTTGGCGCTCAGCGCGCTCTTGAGGGCCAGTCGCTTGACCTTCTTGTTGAGCGTGTAGCTGTAATCACGCGGCTTCGGCGCAAACGCGACGCCGCCGTGGGTCCACACCGGGCTGCCCTTGTAGCCGGCGCGTGCACGGCCGGTGCCCTTCTGGCGCCAGGGCTTTGCGGTCGTGTAGCTGACCTCGCCCTTGGTCAGCGCACTCTGCGTGCCCTGACGGCAGTTGGCCAGGTGGTTCTTCACGGAATCGTGCAAAACGGACTCGTTGGGCTCAACACCGAAAACGGCTTCGGAGAGCGCCACTTCGCCGACCTGATCGCCGGCCATATTAAACAACTTAGCAGTAGGCATATTCGCTCTCTCCCTTCCTTACTTTCTTGCAGAAGCCTTCTGCGGGTTACGACCGGAGGCCTTCTGCGGGTTGGTGCTGACGCCGGCGTCGCCCTTCTTGACGACCAGCTTCTTAACGGTGCTCTTGATATAGACAATGCCGCCCTTGGGGCCGGGGATCGCGCCGCGCACAACGATCATGTTGAGCTCGGGATCGACCTTGACCACGTCGAGGTTCTGGACGGTGACCTGATCCACGCCCATGTGGCCGGCCTGCTTCTTGCCCGGGAAGATACGGGAAGGATCGGTGCTCGAGCCCATGGAGCCGGCGTGACGGTGCACAGGGCCGCCGCCGTGGGAGGTCGGGGTACGGCCCTGGCCGAAGCGCTTGATGACGCCGGCGTAGCCGTGGCCCTTGCTGATGCCGGTGATGTCGACCTTGTCGCCTTCCTTGAAGGTGTCGGCCTTGATGACATCGCCCACATTGACAGAGGCGCAGTCCTCGAGACGGAACTCTTTGAGGTGCTTCTTATAGCCGACGCCCGCCTTGTCCAGGTGGCCCTTCTCAGGCTTGGTCAGCTTCTTCTCGGCGATGTCTTCATAGCCGAGCTGGACGGCTTCATAGCCTTCCTTTTCCTTGGTCATCTTGCCGGTGACCGTGCAGGGGCCTGCCTCGATCACGGTGACGGGGACGACCTTGCCTGCTTCATCGAAGATCTGCGTCATGCCGACCTTTTTACCGATGATGGCTGTTTTCATACATGTTCCTCCTTCAGGTTATTGGTCAGCTCGCTTAGCTCATGGCCAGAGGCTGCTGACTTGACCCGTCCGCACACGCAAGCTGCGGACTTCGGGTTTGTAAATATGCGCTCTCGCGCAGGGTTAACGGGGTGTGCTTACAGCTTGATGTCGATCTCGACACCGGCCGGCAGCTCCAGATTCATCAGAGCCTCGACCGTCTTCTGGGTCGGGTTCATGATGTCGATCAGGCGCTTGTGGGTGCGGCGCTCAAACTGCTCACGACTGTCCTTATACTTATGAACAGCACGCAGGATGGTGACGATCTCGGTCTTGGTCGGCAGCGGAATGGGGCCGGAGACCTTCGCGTCAGTGCGCTTTCGCGGTTTCGACGATCTTCTCCGCCGCCTTGTCGATCAGCTGGTGATCGTAGGCCTTGAGGCGGATACGGATCATTTTCTTGTTGCTCGTGGTTGCCATGTTGTTTCCTCCGTTACGAATTTTTTGGGCGGCATTGGCTCCGCCGGTTCGCACGGATGAGATCACCATACACCGTTCCGTGCGTATCAAACCCTGCCCGAAAAACAAACCGGCTCTCGCCGGTATGCAGCCGTGCAGGTGATATACGCTGGTGCTGGCTGACTCAACCGCCCGATTGTCTGCCGTGCAAAGGCGCGGCAGCGGACATACTCCACGGAAGTTACCGGAGATCAGCTCCGCAATCTCCCGCTTCATCGCAGAATGCACCTGTTTCCGCACAGGCGCTCCCTAAGAATAGCAAAAACCCTCTCGGATGTCAAGAGGGTTTTTCACCGAAATGTAGAAAATTCACAAAAAAGTTTGTGCAGTCCGACCAATTCATTTTTCCGCCGTTTCCGACGGCTCCGCCGCTGCGCGAACGGCGTCCGCGAGCGCGTCCGCGTCGCGCAAAAGCGCCTCCGCACCGGTCAGAAGCACCGCGCCCGCGCCCGTGAGCGCAACGGTGTGCCGGTCGCGCGTGAGCAGCGGCACGCCGAGCTCCCGCTCGAGGGCAGTCACGGCGCGGCTGGTCGTCGAGTGGCTGACAAAGAGCTCCTTGGCCGCGCGTGTGAAGCTGCGGCAGGCAGCGACGGCGCAAAAGATGCGCAGTTGTTCCAGTTCCATGGCGCACCCTTTAATAATTAAAGGTATAGGGCATGAGCTCGCTCAGGCGGTTGCTGACATAGCGCCCGCCGCCCATGACGGACAGCACCTCCATATCGGGCGCGAACTCCGCCAGAAACTGCCGGCACGCGCCGCAGGGGTAGCAGTAGTGCTCCCCGTCACCGTAGACAGCGATGCGCACGAAGTCGCGGTGTCCCTCGCTGACGGCCTTGCACGCGGCGGTTCGCTCGGCGCAGATGGTGCTGCCGAGGGCGGCATTTTCCACGTTGCAGCCGGTAAAGACCGTACCGTCGCGGCACTCGAGCGCGGCGCCGACGGCAAAATGGGAATACGGGACATAGGCATTGCGGGAGGCCTGCACGGCCAGATTAATCAACTGACGATCTGTCATGATCCTGCTCTCCTTCCGTTTCTTTTGGGACTGCGAACACAATATACTTATAGCCGAAGTAATTCAGCAGCGCGACCTCGAGCGTGACACCGACCTTGGCAAGGTACGGATTGATGCCGAAATGCGTCAGCAGGCCGATCATCACCTCGCTGAGCGCGAGGGACACCACGTTCCACGCCGCAAAGCGCGCACACTGCCGCCAGCGGGCGATATGCCCGTCGCGGAAGGTGATGCGGCCGTTGAGAAAAATAGCTGCAGACCGTGCCGACGGCATAGCCGATCGCCTGACAGAGCATGGGCGTGAAATGCAGCAGCTCATGTGCGGTCGTAAACGCCACCCAGTCCATGCCCGTGTCGAAGCAGCCGACAAGCGCATAGGTAGCAAAGCGCTTGGCACGTGCGATCCACTCGTGTTTCATGCCTGACTGATCTTCCAATCCGTGATGTTGCGGAAAATGTTGTTCTTTGTGGGAGAAAAGCCGCCGACGGCACCGCGATGCACATACAGGCAGTGCTTTTCAAAGCAGATGGGCACGATGGGTGCCGTGTCCGAGATCGTCTGCAGCATGGTGCGGCAGGCCGCGGCACGGCCGGTGTCCGGGGCAGCGAGATAGGCGTTGATGACATCGGCATACGTGCCGGTCGAGATGCCGCCGTAGTTGAGCGCGCCGCCGGATTTGAGCAGCGCCGAGAGATCAAAGTCCGCCGGGAGCGCGACCTCACCGTAGTACAGATCATATTTGCCGCCCTTGAGCGCAGCCTGATAGTTGTCCCAGCTCATTTCGCGCACCTTCACGGGGATGCCGATGCTCGTGAGATCGGCCGCAATCTTGTTGGCCATGCTGACCTTGAACGTGCTGTCGGCATAGACGATCAGCGAGAGGCTGATATCAAGCGGCGACGAGCCGTCGGGCATGTACTCGCGCTCGCCGTCGCCGTCATAGTCCACGATCTTCAGGTCGTCGAGCATTTTTTTCGCCTTATCCAGATCGTAGGCCAGCGACTCGTTGAGGGAGCTGTCAAAGAGCGTGCTTGCCGGGTGGACAGGCAGCGCGCTCGCAACGGCGCAGTCGTGCAGCAGCGCAACGGCAAACGCACGGTCGACCACATAGTTGAACGGCTGACGGTAGCGCGCGGTCATGAAAAAGCTGCTGTTGGTGTTGAAGCCGATGTACTGCAGGTTCGTCGTGGCATACTGGCGCTGGTCGCTCTGGGTCGAAAAGGTCAGGTCTGTGCCGGAGCTCGGGTCGCTGAGCGCAAGGTCGAGCTCTCCGTTGTCAAACGCAGAGGTGATCTCCTCGACCGACTTGTACGCGGCGAGGTAAAACGCCTCGACCGGCGCCTTGTCGGCATCCGGATGGTCGGCCGCCACGGTGAGGCTCTGATGGTCGGCGGCATACGTATACAGCCCCGTGCCGCACGGATAGGCGCTGTCGCCGGCGTCGTTTTCAATGACAGGGATGTTCAGCAGCGCAGGAAACTGCGTATTCGCGCGCGCGAGCGTAACAGTGACCGTACCGTCGTCATTGTCCTTGACCTCCTTGACCGCACTCAGGCGGCCGGCATAGAGGCTCGAGGCCATGGCGGTGCGAATGGAATAGGCCGCGTCCTGTGCGGTGAGTACGTGTCCGTCGTGAAAGGCGCGCTCGGTATCGACGGTGAACGTCCATGTCTCGCCGTCGTCACTGCTCCACTCCGTGAACAGGCCGGGCTCGGCCTCAAAAGCGTCGGTGAGCTGCGTGAGCGTCTCATACACGAGACCGCAGATGGCGAGGTTATCGGTATTTTGTGTTTTGTACGGGTTCATGCCGGCGGACGCACTGTAGTTGAGCGTGAACTTTCCGTCAAGCTCGACGGCGGTCTGCGTGTCCTTTTTGCCGACGGTCTCGCCGGTATCGTCCGCGTCGTCCTTGCCGCAGGCGGCGCAGCCGAGCAGCAGCGTGAGCGCCAGCGCGAACGCCAACAGTCGGGTCAGATGAAGATGTTTCATGGGTTACCCCCTTGGGTCACAGGGTGATGACGGCGGCCTGCACACCGCGGCGGCCGTCGGTCGCACGGTGCGACCAGAACACGTCCGGCCGGCACATGGTGCAGGCGTCCGACACGGCGATCTGCTCCGCCGGAACGCCGAGCTGCGTCAGGCGCAGGGCGTTGACGCCCTTGAGATCGAGCAGGGCCTTGCCGTCCGCGCGCGGGCGCACGAGCGCGCCGAGCGGCTCATGCAGCAGGGCTTCAGCCGCGGCGACGACCTCGGTCCCGACCTCGAAGCAGCAGGCGCCGATACCGGGACCGATGGCAGCTCGGATGTCCGCCGGGTGCGCACCGAGGGCGCACATCTGCGCGACGGCAGCGCCGAGGATATCCGCCACCGAGCCGCGCCAGCCGCAGTGCACCGCGCCGATGACCCCAGCGGCGGGATCATGCAGCAGTGCGGGCAGACAGTCGGCCATAAAAACCGCAAGCGGGACGTCCGGCTCGTTCGTGACAAAACCGTCGCAGGTAAAGCGGGGTTCCAGCTCCGGCGGCTGCGCGTCGGCAGCGTGCGCGATGCGCACGTCCGCGCTGTGCACCTGCTTTGCATAGACCGCGCGCGTGAGGTCGAGCCCGGCGGCAGCGCCGAGCCGCCGCCAATTTTCGCGCACGTTTTCCGGCGTGTCGCCGCGCCGGACGCTGAGATTCAGGCTCTCGAGCACGCCGGTGCTCACGCCGCCGAGCCGGGTGGAAAAGGCGTGGCGCGCCGGGATGTTCGGCGCGGTCAGATACGCTGCGCCGCGCTGTGCGTGCAGCGGGAATGTGATCTCTGCGTACATCACTGATCCTTGCCGCAGCAGTCTTTATACTTCATGGGCAGACCGTTCGGACGCAGCTTGCCGCACGGGCACGGGTCGTTGCGGCCGGGCTTCTTGGTACGGCGGACGGGGCGCTTCTTCTCGCTGTCGTCCCCGCCGGCATTGGCCACGGCGCCGCGGGCGACGGTCTTGCGCTCGAGCTTCTGCTCGCGGCGCACGCGCACCGTGAACAGGCGGCGCACCGTCTCGGTCTGGATGCCGTTGACCATCTCATCGAACATATCAAAGCCGGCGCGCTTGTATTCATCGACCGGCTTGACGTTGCCGTAGGCGCGCAGGCCGATGCCCTGACGCAGGTCGTCCATGGCCTCGAGGTGATCCATCCAGTATTCGTCGACCACGCGCAGCATGACCACGCGCTCGAGCTCGCGCATGAGCGGCGTGCCGTCCGGCTGCAGGCCGAAGGTCTCCTCGCGCGCGGCATAGGCTTTCATGGCGCAGTCATAGACCGCATCCGCGAGCGCGTCGGGCGTGAGCTTGCGCAGCTCATCCGCCGTGTAGTGCAGCTCGCACGGGAAGAGCTTTGCCATGGGCGCAAGAATCTCCTGCAGATCCTTGTCGTTTTCGGGGTGATGCTCGGCCATGCCGCCGGCGATCTCACCGGTGACAACGGTGCGGATCATGTGCTGGACATGCTCCTGCAGATCCTCGCCGTCGAGCACCTTGCGGCGCTCTTCATAGATGACGTTGCGCTGCACGTTCATGACATCGTCATACTCGAGCACGTTCTTACGTGCCTGGAAGTTGCGGCTCTCGACCGTGCGCTGTGCCTGCTCGATGGCGTTGGAGAGCATCTTGTGGTCGAGCGGCGTGTCCTCGTCGACGCGCAGCGTCTCCATCATGCTCTGCATCCGCTCCGAGCCGAACAGACGCATGACGTCGTCCGTGAGCGCGATGTAAAAGCGGCTCTCACCGGGGTCGCCCTGACGGCCGGAACGGCCGCGCAGCTGGTTGTCGATGCGGCGGGACTCGTGCCGCTCGGTGCCGATGATATACAGGCCGCCGGCCTCGCGCACGCGGTCGGCCTCGGCGTCGATGCTCTTTTTGTGCTCCGCCATGCGCTCGGCAAACAGGGCGCGGGCCTTGAGGATCTCCTCGTCCTCAGTCTCGGCATAGCCGGTGGCCTCGGCGATGATCTCCTCGGTGAAGCCCGCCTTGCGCAGGTCCGCCTTGGCCAGATACTCCGCGTTGCCGCCGAGCATGATATCCGTGCCGCGGCCGGCCATGTTCGTCGCGATCGTGACGGCGCCGAACTTACCGGCCTGCGCGACGATCTCGGCCTCCTTCTCGTGGTGCTTGGCGTTGAGGACGTTGTGCGGGATGCCCGCCTTACGCAGCAGCTTTGACAGCTGCTCGCTCTTCTCGATCGACACCGTGCCGACCAGCACCGGCTGCCCCTTGTCGTGGCAGACGCGGATCTGCTCGATGATGGCGCGCAGCTTGCCGGCCTCGTTTTTATACACGACGTCGGAGTTGTCGATGCGGATGACGGGCTTGTTCGTCGGGATCTCGATGATGTCGAGGTTGTAGATGGCAGCAAACTCCTCCTCCTCGGTCATGGCCGTGCCGGTCATGCCGGAGAGCTTGCCGTAGAGGCGGAAGTAGTTCTGGAACGTGATGGTCGCGAGCGTCTTGTTCTCGCTCTGCACGCGCACGTGCTCCTTGGCCTCGATGGCCTGGTGCAGACCGTCGCTGTAGCGGCGGCCGAGCATGAGGCGGCCGGTGAATTCGTCGACGATGATGACCTCGCCGTCCTTGACGACGTAGTCAATGTCGCGCTTCATGATGCCGTGGGCACGGATGGCCTGATCGATGTGGTGCACGAGGGTGGCGTTTTCGATGTCGGCGAGGTTTTCCAGCCCGAAGGCAGCCTCCGCCTTGGCGATGCCGCGGGCGGTGAGCGTCGCGGTGCGCGCCTTCTCGTCGACGACATAGTCGGCGTCGAGGTCCTCGTCCTCCTCTTCCTTGTCGTCGATGGAGGCGTAGGACTTGCATTTCAGGCGGGCGGCAAAGTTCTCCGCCTGGCGGTAGAGGTCGGTGCTCTCATCGCCCTGACCGGAGATGATCAGCGGCGTGCGCGCCTCGTCGATGAGGATGGAGTCCACCTCGTCAACGATGGCAAACGCGTGACCGCGCTGCACCATCTGGGATTTGTAGATGGCCATGTTGTCACGCAGGTAGTCAAAGCCCATCTCGTTGTTCGTGCCGTAGGTGATGTCGGCGGCATACGCCTGCTGGCGCTCGGCGCTCGACATATCGTGCACGATCAGGCCGACGCTCAGCCCGAGGAAGCGGTAGACCTTGCCCATCCACTCACTGTCGCGGCGGGCGAGGTAGTCGTTGACGGTGACGATGTGCACGCCCTCGCCGGTGAGCGCGTTGAGGTAGGCCGGCAGGACGGCGACGAGGGTCTTGCCTTCACCGGTCTTCATCTCGGCGATGCGGCCCTGATGCAGCACGATGCCGCCGATGAGCTGCACGCGAAACGGCTTCATGCCGAGCACGCGCCACGAGGCCTCGCGTGCCGTGGCAAACGCCTCCGGCAGCAGGTCGTCGAGCGACGCGCCTTCGGCGTAGCGCTGCTTGAATTCGTCGGTCTTGGCGCGCAGCTGCTCATCCGTGAGCGCGGCGTATTCGTCCGACAGGGCATCGATCTTATCAGCGAGCGGATAGAGCCGCTTGAGCTCATGGTCGCTGTGAGAACCAAATATTTTTTTGAGAAAACCCATTTGTTGACACTCCTTGTCCAGTGTAATTCCGGATTATATCATATATTTATGAATAAAGAAAGGGCGAATCGGCGCGGCAATAAAATTTTACCGGATTCGGTATTTTCCCATTGCCGGAATGCGCCGAATGCTGTAGAATAAATGTTTGTTTGATAGCATGAAGCAGAGGAGAGGAACATCTATGCAGGCAATCGGCTTTGACAACAATAAATACCTCCGGATGCAGTCGGAAAAGATCCGCGAACGCATCAGTCAGTTCGGCGGCAAGCTGTATCTGGAGTTCGGCGGCAAACTCTTCGACGACTACCACGCGTCGCGCGTGCTGCCGGGCTTCGCCCCCGACAGCAAGGTGCGCATGCTCATGGAGATGCGCGACGAGGCGGAGATCATCATCGCCATCTCGGCCGACGACATCGAGCGCAGCAAGCGCCGCGGCGACCTCGGCATCACCTATGACGACGACACGCTGCGCCTGATCGACGCCTTTCAGGGCTGCGGGCTCTATGTCGGCAGCGTCGTCATCACGCACTACCGCGGTCAGACGGCAGCGGAGAAATTCCAGCACCGGCTCGAGGCGCTCGGCATCCGCGTATACCGCCACTACATCATTCCGGACTACCCGTCCGACATCGCGCGCATCGTCAGCGACGACGGCTTCGGCCGCAACGACTACATCGAGACGACGCGCAGCCTCATCGTCGTGACTGCGCCCGGCCCCGGCAGCGGCAAGATGGCCACCTGCCTGAGCCAGCTCTACCACGAGCACAAGCGCGGCGTGCGCGCAGGCTATGCCAAGTTTGAGACGTTCCCGATCTGGAATCTGCCGCTGCGCCACCCCGTGAACCTCGCCTACGAGGCCGCGACCGTCGATCTGGACGACGTGAACATGATCGACCCTTTCCACCTTGAGGCCTACGGCGTGACGACCGTCAACTACAACCGCGACGTGGAGATCTTCCCCGTGCTCAACGCCATGTTCCAGCGCATCTACGGCAGCTCGCCCTATAAGAGCCCCACGGACATGGTCGTGAACATGGCGGGCTACTGCATCAGCGACGACGATGTCTCGCTGCGCCGCCGCCAAACAGGAAATTCTGCGCCGCTACTACGCCACCGCCTGCGCGCAGCTGCGCGGCCTGTGCGCCCCGGTCGAGACGCAGCGGCAGGAGCTGCTGCTCAACCAGCTCGGTCTGACGGCGGATGACCGCCCGGTCGTGGGCGCGGCGCTCCGGCGCGCTGAGGAGACCGGCGCCCCCGCCGTCGCCATCGAGATGCCCGACGGCACGATCATCACCGGCAAGACCTCCTCCCTGCTCGGAGCGAGCTCCGCCTGCCTGCTCAATGCGCTCAAGTACCTTGGCGGCATCCCGAAGGACGTCACGCTCATCTCGCCCGACATCATCGAGCCGATCCAGCATCTGAAGGTCGAACACCTCGGCAACCACAACCCGCGCCTGCACACCGACGAGGTGCTCGTCGCGCTGAGCATCTGCGCCGCAAGCGACCCGACCGCCGAGATCGCCATGCAGCAGCTGGCAAAGCTCGCGCACTGTGAGGCGCATTCGTCCGTCATCCTCTCGCACGTGGACGAGAATGTGTTCAAGAAGCTCGAGGTGAACATCACGTTCGAGCCGCATTTCCAGACCAAAAAGCTCTTTCATCACTGAAAAGCACGGGGGCAGCCGATGCTGTCCCCGCTTTTTTTCGAAATTTTCGAATTTTGGAAAGGTTATGCTTGACAAACCCCATCCGGAGATGATATATTCGTAAAGCTGATTGTGGGACGACCTCTGCGGGTGTAGTTCAATGGTAGAACACCAGCCTTCCAAGCTGGATACGTGGGTTCGATTCCCATCACCCGCTCCATGCCTTCTGGGCGGGCAGCCAAATATTGCATGCGCGCCAATAGCTCAGTTGGATAGAGCAACTGCCTTCTAAGCAGTAGGCCGGGGGTTCGAATCCCTCTTGGCGTACCATTTCAGACCTATGGTGGGTATAGCTCAGTCGGGAGAGCACCGGATTGTGGTTCCGGGTGTCGAGGGTTCGAACCCCTTTACCCACCCCACGAAATCGGGGATTGGGAGTGATCCCGATCCCCGATGATTTTTGCCCCGATATTGGGATGTAGTGTAATGGTAACACACCAGACTTTGACTCTGATATCGTGGGTTCGAATCCCGCCATCCCAGCCACGTCGCTGATGTTCTTCCAACTCCTGCTTCCTGCAAGCAGAAAGCATCCGTTTCCGAACACCAGCTCCTTTTTCAGCCGCGAATCGCTTCGCTGGATTCGCGTCTGAGCATTTGTTGGGTACACCTGATGTTTTGGATAGCGGATAACTTTTCACACCGATATGCCCCAGTAGCTCAGTAGGCAGAGCACCTGCCTTTTAAGCAGGGTGTCCGGGGTTCGAATCCCCGCTGGAGCACCAAAAGGAAACCATTGAATTTTCAAGAAAACCTTGATTTTTCAATGGTTTCTTCAATTTTCTTTCGGTGCGCTCCGGAACATTTTGAGACGCAAACTGTTGTCAAAAGTGTTGTCAAAATTCAAGGGCAAAAACAACTTCACAGATAAAGAAAATGGCGCTGCCAGTTAAGGCAGCGCCCGTTCTTTATTTATCTTCATCCGCTTTGTCTTTCAGCTTTTTCAAGCTGCAGATCAGGAACTTCGGCACCGGCGCTCCAAGCTTCGCTGCGTTCTCAATAATGCTCCCCAGCTCCGTTACAATGTACCAGATAGCCACCAGCGGCAAAAATGCCGATTTGTATTCAAACGGCAAGTCAAAACCCAAATCACCATAATTAACAATCGCCGACAGCGCCACATCCAGGAGCAGTGCGACCAGCATGGCCACGATACTGCCGAGCTTGTGCCACAGGCCGGCACGCGCTACAGCGCTGTCCCACGATCCGGTCGACAGCGCCGCCCACGATCCCGTTGCATAGTCCAGGATCATCGCGGTCAGCCACACGATCACAAGCCAGCCCGTCCATCCCCAAAAGGCTGTCATCGCTGCAAAAATGGCCGTGATCGCCGCCTTCAATTCCATCGCTTTACTCGGTGCAGTCATATGTATTCCTCCGTTTTTATTTTATTTATCCATGTTCGCCGCAATCACCAGCGTGCGCAGCATGTCCATGGACAAGTCAAGCTTGCCATCGCCTACGCCAGCAAGCACGCCTTTATCCACAAGCTCCTGCAGGCTATCAATCGCCCATGCAGGCACGTCCATCACCTTGCCGTCAACGACGCGGCCATAGCGCTTATCACGCATGTGCCACATGATATACAGCATCCGCAGCATATCATCGCTCAAATCGAGTCTGCCGCCGCCCGTACCGGCGATCAGACCTGCGTCCATCATTTCCTTGACTGTGCCGCGCGCCCAGCCCGGCACATCATCAATCGTAGTATACCTAATCATGTCATCGTCCTCCTTGTCGTCATTTTCGTTCATCGCCTCCGCGACATCCGCGCGGAAACCGTCCATCGTGTAGCCCATATCATATGTGCGCCACAGCAACTCGGGGTCTGCGTGGTTGCTCGCCACGCCGCGTCGGTGTCCCTCGGCGTGCCCGATGATTACGCCGTCCTGCGCCGGATCGAGGCCGTACTGCTTGCACAGCGCGGCGAACAGCTCCACAGCCGTGTGGTATGTGCCCGCGATCTGCTCTGCCGCCTCCGCGTAAGTCATGCCCGCGCTCGGCTCGGTCATCTCCACACCGATGTGCGTGTGGTTTGCGCTGCCGCCGCAGTGCCATGCAATCGTCTCCCACGGCATCGTCTGATACACCGTGCCGTCTGCCTGTACAAACGCATGCACGCAGACGGACGCACCGCCCGGCTGATACTGGTTAAAGCTGCGCGCAAATACCGCCGCAGACGGCTGCGCGCATCCCACGCTGTGCAGCATGATGCCCTGCGGGTACAGCGGCGCGCCGATCTGGTAGCATTGGTTCTTTTCTGCGAATGCTTCAATAATGTTCACACTTGTCACCCCATTCGATAATTCTTTCCCGCCTCGATCGCGGTCTTGTCCGATTTCACCCACAGGCCGTTTGCTTTTCGCCATACCGCAGCGGCCTGTATCTGCGCCCCTGCGCGCTTGATGTAGACGCCTGTACCGGGCGGCGCTGCTTGCGTCGCTTTGGCGTACAGCGTCAGATCTGCGGCCGTGGTAGTGTATGACAGGCTTGTGCTGACGCGCTGCGTGCACGCCGCATCACTGTACCATCCGTCAAACGCTGCGCCAGCCGCCAGCGTGGCCGTGAAGGTCACATTGTCACCGTCCCACGGTTCCGCATCAGATACGGTCGCGGATGCAATCCCGTTCCCAACCGCGTTTGCGGCACATGAATATCGGTTAAAGTACAGGGTAAGCTGCCCGACCGAGCACGCGGCGGCGATGAACACGTTGTTGATGTGCAGGTGATACCGGATCGTTGTCGCCGATGTCGCCCCAGTGATCGCCGTGCTGGTAAGCCCGTCCTGCTCGCCGACCTCGTCCGAACACAGCACCTTGTGCACCTCTACGCCGCCAAACTCTAACGCGCAATAATTGCTGCGGTTATTGATGGACGCACCGCAAGCGATACGGCTGTCTGCCTTTACCGGGCGCGCCTTTGCATTCGGAAACAAAACAGCTTTTGCCGCATCATTGAAGATTGCATAGCCGGATCGTGCAGTTGACTTGATGACAACGCCGTTTCCGTAAGACTCCACGCCAACCGCGCAGTTGTCCGCGGTCAGATACTGCTTTGCGTTGTCATATACGATTCTGAGTTGCCGACCCTCGACCCTCATCCGCCGTCACCTACCCGGTGCGACGCCACGCTTCCGTCGGTCCTGTAGTAGTACACGATCATGGCGTTTTCTACGTCCTCGAACGCGAACACCTGATGATACAGCGCCCCGTCGTAAAACCAGATCACTTTGCTGGACAGAATGTACTGTACGATCTCGTCGATGGTGCTGTCCGCCGTCAGGATCAGCATATAGTCCCCGCCGACCTCCTGCGCGGCCGGTGTGATGGTGTGATAGATCAGTTCATTCATGTGTCACCCCAGATCCAGATAGATGTCTCCGTCCGCGCCGAGGCTTGCGTCCGCCGTGACCGTATCGGCTGTCAGGTCGATCAGCACATTGCCGCCATAAATAATTTTACTGTATGCCATAGTCAGCCTCCAACGATAAAAGTTACGCCGCCAGCGGCGTTCGGGATCTCCCGCGTCGGGATCATGTCGATGCGCACATCGTCGCGCATCGTCTTGCTGCGCGTTGGCAGCCTCTGCGCCGTGATCAGCGGCGTCACGTCATATGCGCCGTCGTAGTAGTCCGCAGCGCCGTCCACGCGCTGAAAATTGTCAAACGTCAGTTCAAGCGTCTGATCCCCTGCGGCCATGTCCAGCTCCAGCGTCTGTCTGGTCTGCTTAAATGCCACATCGATCCGCAGCATCAGATCACCCCATCCTTGAGGATGCGCTCGGTAGGCACGGTATACACCCGCGTTGCAAGCGTCTCTCCGCCCGTCGTGCGCACGCGCATCTGCAGCTCTGTCCTCGTGTTTTGCGACAGTTTGAGTGTTTCCTCCTGCGTCAGGTGTAGTGTCACAGTGCTACCGGCGCACGTGCAGTCCGCCAGATCCTTGTCGATCACCACACGGCCATCCTGCGCAAACGTGATATATCCGGCTGCGATCTCGTCAGTCAGCATCGGCAGCGTAAACTCAAATGTTGGCGTAGTGCCACGTATCACGATGTTTCCCTCCCTTCAAGTCACGCCGTCCGCTTCCACACGTACACAGACAAGTACGGCGGCAGGTTGTTGTGCGCTTTGTCGCCGCCAGCGCTGGACGTGTAGCTGCCAATCGCATAATACGTGCTGTCAGACGGGCCATCCGGATAGTTGCCGGGCGCGGAGTGGTCAGCAGCTCCAGCATTAGGGTAGTACACCGCGTGTTTGTGGCTAGGCATCTCGCTTTCGGTAAGCGTGTGTGTCGCCTCTCCGCCGGTCGCACCGGCTTTATAGATCGTACCAGCAGCGAGAAGAAATCTGTCCTTGATCTGTACCCACGTACCGCCGAACAGGGCCTTCGGGTTCGTGCTGTTTACGCTCATGTAGATTGCCCCGACCGGATACACCTTGTCGAGCACTGTACTAACATCGACTCCGCCTGAGCTTGCGCCGATATCGGATTTGAGCTCCGCCGGCGTGCGATAGTACACCCAGCCAGACTCATCCAGCACGGCAATTTTTCCGGGTGCGCGGCCGAGGTCAGCTGCCTTCGTTGTTTGCAGCCACGTGCCGGTAAAGTACTCGCCGGAGATATTGCCCGTAAAAGTACCGCCGGACTTGTCCATCTTGACGGACAGCGACGCCTTGACGAGCTGTATCAGCTTTTTAATTGCAGCGCTTCCGCTTGTCTGCATAAGTCAGCCCCCTGTCAGATGGAGCTCCAGAGCGTCTGCACCTCGTCCGCAGTCAGCTCCGTTAGGTCAATCGTTCCTGCGAGCACGTCCCAGCAGAAATCACCGGCGCTGATTTCCGCACATACGACGTTCGTTCCGGCAGGGTAGTCGCGTCCCTCGCCTTCGATAAAATGGTTATCCGTCGTGAACGCATCCTTGATGTTGTACACCCAGCCGACTTTACCGGCAACCGGCACAGGCAGGGACGCAAACGCGATCGACCCCTTCGGCGTGTATACGCCCGTGATCGCGCTTCTGATCGCGTCCTGCACCTGGGAAGCCGTCTGAAGACCGGAGACCTTGTTCTTCACATATTCCACGGTCGTGGCCGCATTGGTATTCGCGTCCGTCGGCGTGCCAATCTCTAAGCGCGCGTATCCCTTACTAAGGGTACCGTCAAAGCACTCCATTTTCACGGCGGTATCCCCATCTTGCTGAACCTGCACTGACTTCTCAGACGACGAATGTTTCAAGTTAAGCAGTGGCGTATCGACCATCAGCTCCGACAGCACAGTGTTCGTTGCGTATACAGTCATCACGCGAGCCATGCCGCTCGCACGAATCTCGCCCTCTACGTCAATGTTCCCGGTGCCCTCCGCGTTCGTTTTCACCTTTAGATCGCCAAAAATCGTGCCGCCGGTAACATCCAGCTTTCCGTCGAGCGCCGATTTGTCTGCCTTGTTGTTGAGCGCCGTCTTCACCAACTGTACCAGCTTGTTCAGGGCGTTCTGCCCTGTGTATTTTGTTGCCATAATTTTTCCTCCCGTCAGGTATCGTTCCACATGTTAACAACGTCCAAGATTGTTATTTCTTCGTCCTCATCCACTTTGCTATTCAGCGCGGCAGTTATAACTTTATTCTGGACAGGGTTGGTGCTGGTCGTTGATAGTGCGCTGTCCACATCGATCGTGCCGCCACCGCCGCCGGAAGGCGACGATCCGGACGGCCCACTATCTGATGTGTTGTAGCTGCTGCTGGATTCGACGCTGTTCCCAACCGACGTTTTTCCGGAAAACACGAACGTGTAGTTCGTGATGATCGACGGGTATTCCCGGCCGTTGATGTCCTTGACGATAACCTTGTCGAAAATATCAAGCCGCGGGTCGGCCGGAAGATCTCCGGAGAACTTATAGATCGGCTTGTTTTTCAGCTGCTCGTACGCTGTTTCCGCGACTGCTTCAGCAGCGACCGTGATCGACCCTGCTGGCCCTTCAATGCCCAACCACAGGTTGTCGTCGTTCAGTTCAATGACATAGCCTCCGACGCCGAAGAAATACGTGTGCTCTTGCCCGTCACTGGCGAACGTCTTTTTCACGCGCACTCCAGTGACTTCGACCGGCGTACTTGCCACTTCCAGTTGGTTAATCCACTGTGTTAACGTCACATCTGCTGTAGATGTAATCGGTCGCACATACAGTGCATCCCCAGACACCACGGCATTGCCACCGCAGGCCAGCGCGATAGCTTCAATCACCTGCCGGATGGTGTGCTGTGTGTCCACGGTCGCCAGCGCGTTATACCCCAAATCATTATCAATCGCGCTGGGCGTCAGGCCGAGACGAGTCGCTGCCAGCCTCCATAGCTCTATGTAATTGTGCTCTCCCTGCATCTCCGTCGGGCACAGCACGTCCGCTTCCCTCATGGCATCGTAGCAAGTAAGCGTGGTAACTTCGTGCACGGTTTCCACTTCATAAACTTTAAAGCTGCCCATTGGAACCAAGTATCCATTGCCGTCGATTTTGATATCTGCCTTTAGGTGCACGGTCGCTCCTTCGTATAGATTCCGGTTATCGACGTTTTGCCACCCACCATCGTACATTTCAATTGTTGCGCATTTGCACGCGGAAAGCCCGACCGGGTAACTGCCGGATGATATCTGCGCTGTGATTTTCGTTCCACCAGGACGAAAACACTCCCCGTCTACCTGTAGGTGCTCCCCCGCCTTGAGCGTCACAGTTGTACTGCCATAATACACCAATGTCACATCGTGATCCCACGTAAAAGTCGCTTCAACCACGAAGTTTGTCTGCGACGGGTAGGCGCTTGTGATTTGACTTTCTACCGTTCGCATATCATGTCACCCCCAATCACGTCAGTGGATTGACGCTGACCATGTTAAAATCCAGGGACGTAAACAGCTCCTTGCCTTCGTTCAGGCGCCCGATATTCAGCTGCCCTTTGCCGACGTAAAACCACGCCTGACACCACGCGCCGTAGTAAGCGGAAAAGTAGTACAGCTGGAACTGCTGACCTTTTGCAATGATCTTCAGGATCTGCGACAGCATGGTTTTACTGACAGCCGCTCGGCTATATCCAAGTGCTTCGACCGTGAACAGCGGGCTGACGACGGCCGCGCCGGTCTGGGTGCGGCCGCTGTCCTCCGTGTAGGTCGTTTCAAAGTCATACGACAGCGCGCCAGAGTCCGGCTGCGGAAGTACCAGCCAGTCATCCGACGGACTTTTTCGAATTTTAATGTATTCCTGTGCCATGTGTTACACCGCTACAAGCGGGTTTTTGCCCGTTTGCCCTTTCCGCAATTTTGCTTCGGTGATTACTTCATCAAACAGCGTGCGACGATCCAGACGCGCGATGAATTCATATCGGCTGCCAGCGCTGCCGGCTTCTTCGCGCACGATCTGGCGCAGCAGGGATTCCGGCGCTTCCAGGTTGTTGCCGTTGCGCTGGTCGCCCAGCACGGCCAAGAACTGCCGGTTCGCCGGGATGATCGCGCCGCGCGCCAGCATCGGGATCTGCGGCACTGGCAGTGGATTCACGCCCCACATATTCTGGAATGGGGAAATGCCAAGGAAACTGGCGTTTCGGATCATATTCAGCATGAAATTGATCCTGTTGAACGGCACGGCGATGATCGTGTTCATGCCGCGAATGATGGCGTTGACGACCGCGCGGAAGGTGCTTTCGATGCCCTCCTTGATGCCTGACCAGATACGGCCGCCTGTCGAAAACACGTCCTTGACCTTCTGCCATGCGTCTCTGAATTTGCTCTGAAACCACTCCGGCACGGATTTGAACGCGTTTTTGATGCCCCCTCCCAGGCGGATGAAGCACCGGAGGCGACCTTTTCCCACAGGCCGCTGAACCAGTCCTTTACGGCCGTCCATTTTCGATGACCCAATCCACTGCCGCCGCGACACCTGCTTCCACATTGGCGAGGTGCTGCTCAAAGGCCGCATCGATACTGCTGATCGTTTTACTGATCCATTCCTTTATGGACGTCCATTTTGCAACAATCCACACGACCGCTGCAGCTATAGCGGCAATCAGCAGCGGTATCCACGCCCCTGTGATGATAGCAATAGCACCGCCAATAGTTAGCAGCGCCACGGTAATAGCCGTAAGATTCTTATTGTTGAAGCCGTTTTTAATCACATCACGAATTGCCACGCCAAGAAGGACAAGCCCCGCGACGATTGCCGTGATTGCCCCGCCAAGCACACCAAATGCCAGCCCAAGCCCAGTGACAGCCGCAGCAGCGCCGATGATGTACCCCGTCAGATTATCGAAATTTATGCCGTTTTTAAGCATATCGGCAACGTTGATGGCCATCAGGACAGCCCCAGCGACAGCAAGCGCCAGCTGCTTTGCCTTCGACAAATTCCCCATGAACTTCTTTCCGATTTTCCACGCAGCGAATCCAGCCGCCACCGCCGCCACATACGGCGATAGCTCGCGGACAACGGCTGCGATCTTGCCAATTTTTCCGGTGTCGACCTGATCGGACAAATCAAATTTCGGCGCTATGCCAGACGAACCGCCTCCACCGCCGCCGGAACTATCGTTCGATTCCCAGCGGTTCATTTCATCTAGCCCGGAAAGCTGTTTTTTTGCCTTCTCGGCCGCGTCCCCTGCGGCCTCGGTTGCGGAAGCCTGATTATACAGTGCCTTTGCAGATGCATCCGCTTGTGAAGCCGTTTTGCCAAACAACGAATTGATAAACACGGACACAACGGCAGTCAATTTGGCAAGCCACGCCAGAAGCGTTCGAATTGCCGGCAAAATATAGTTATAGATCGGCGCAAAAGCGGAAATCAGATTCCCCCTGATCTGCGCCAAAGATGTTGACATTTGCTTGTCTGCACCGATTGTGCTAAGCAGCATTTTGCGCATCGCACGCAGTGCTTTGGTAATCATGGTGAAAATGAAGACGCGCTTTGCTAAGCCAGCAATTCGTTTGGTGAATTTCTTAAATTGTTCTGACACATTCTGCGTCGTCAAAGCAGCAAGACGCTGCTTTCCCACATATTCGCTTACGGCAACACTGGCTTTTTCATGCGCGATCTGGCTGCCTTCCAGATTAAGCTGCGCCGTTTTCAGCTGCTGCGTTGTTTTCTGGATCGCTTCGGCAGTCTCCTGTGATACCGTCCCGGTTTTTCTGGTTTTCTTTTCGCTTTCTTCGACGGCCCGCAGCTCCGCGAGCTGCTTTCTCAATTCGTCGACCTTCTGCGCGGCCTTGTCCACGTTGTTCGCAGCCTTTTTCGCGTTGTTTTCGAGCTTCGCAAGGCCAGCGTCAAACTGGCCACTGTTTATCGTTGTATCAAATACCAGATCGCCGACAACATCAGCCATCGCGCACACCCCCTGTCATCAGCTGCCGGATGAATTCATCTTCGTCGTCGGTCAGATGCGCCGACTTGAAATCGATCAATTCCCGGTTTTCGTCGTAGTATTCTCGCTCCCACTTTTCCAGTTTCTTGTGCTTGCGCAGCTTCCGCCGGATGTCCAGGATCGTGGAAAATGTGCAGTCACCGATCTCCATATAATATCCGATGAACGTCCACCAGTGCATATACGGCAGTGCGCGCACGTCCCGACCGGCCACGCGGTTGATCGGCGCAATGATCATCGGGAAATCCTGCTCCCAGTCCATCTGCTTCGGCTGCTGACGCTGGTCGCCGCGATCCACGCCGCCGTCTAAAAACCACAGCATGAATTTCACCGCGGCGGCCATGTCCGTGATCTGATCCCAGTCCGGGTAAAAGATCTTGACCGCCACTTCGGCGCGATCCTGATCTGTCAGCTCCGGGTCATTCAGCGCGGCACATATGTCCAGAATTTCACGGAAGTCGCTGCGGATACGAAAACGCCGGCCGCCGATGCATGCAGTCTTCGGCAGGCCGGTATTCATGATCTGCGCTTCTTCCTGCGCTGGCCGCCGCCGTTGTATTTATCCAGGTATTTCGCCTGACGCTTCTGCGCGGCAGCGGTCGCAGCGTCCATCTCGCGCCGGATCTGGCGCGAAACCGCTTCCAGGAACGAAATGATCTGCAGGGAACCGGACGGCGTGAGCGAAACACAGTAGGCTTTGCCGAACACTGTATCGCAGACGGGCGAAGGGAACGCCGCGTCCACCTTCTCGCGTGCGTATGCGTCCAGTTCGCGGATCGTCGTGCGGGCGTCCGTATCGCTTTCCTGCGTGCCCATTTCGTCGGCTTTGGCCTTGATCGCCATCGCGGCCGCTTCCAGCCGGTCGATGATACCGATGTCGTTCGGGTCAAAATAGATCTTCCGGTTTGCGTCGCCGTTGATGGTGAACGCTTTCAGGCCGGTTTCAAAGGAAATGTTATTGCTCACGCCGTCACCCCCTTATGCCGTCGCCTTCGTGAACGTGGCCACGCCGTCCGCAATGGCCGCAGTGCCGACCGTGCGCGTGCCGCCGTAGGTCACGTCAAACGGCATGTCCACCGTCTTGTCGCCGCCCAGCGACTTCACTTCGATTGCGCAGCCGCTATAGCGCTCGGCGAACATCGCCGTGTCCTTCGTGCCGGCATAGCAGTGCACGATCATCATATCCTGTTCGGCCAGCGCTGCGACATCCTGATCCTTGATTGCCAGCTGCCACAGCTTCGTCAGCGCGGTCTCGCCGGCGTCCAGATTGCACGGGTCAAAGGTCTGCGTGATGGTCGGCGCGGACATGGTGGTAAACGTATTGCCCAGAATGTCCTGCGTGGTTTCTTTGTTCCAGTCATATTCCTGACTGCTGTCTTCCACGCGCTTGCCGACGATCGACCAAACCGGCGCGGAAGACGTGCCGGTATTCAGGAAGGCCATCAGCAGTTTGCGGGCAATCGTCTGGCCCGCAGTTGTGTTAAAAGTCGTACTTTCAGGCATAATGCATCACCTTTCAAAATTATTGTCGTACCGCATCGACAGGGACACGGCCCAGTCTTCCACACCGTCGGCGTAGCGCCCGGCAAGATAGGCCGCCGACACCTGCACGAACGCTGTGATCGTCCGGCCATCGCCAAGGTCCGGCCACGCGGCAAGCGTGTGCTGCTGACCGCCCGCCGTGATCGGCTGTTTTTCCAGCCATCGCGCCAGCTTGTCCAGCCAGCCCTTGATGTGGATGCGGTCAGTTTCCGACTGCGGTACGGCGCGATATACCACCTGAAACGCATAGTTGCATTTCTGGTACACACCGCCCATGATGTCGGTCGTTTCGCTGATCACCGTCGCCGCAGCGGACGGATAGATCCCGACGCCGGACTTGTCGCCCAACTCGCCGAACCGGATTTCCCGTGCGCCGATGGCCGGAAAATCATTCAGCAAGCCGCTCAGGATCGTTGAAAAATCTTTTGTGTCAACCATTTGATCCCCCCAGAATGATCCGTTTGCAGCCATCCGCCCATTCTTTTCCGTGTTCGTTTTGCGCGACTTCCGCCCAGTGCGGCACGCCGGCCGCAAACCGCAGATCGCGGTCGGTCGCAACAAGTGTCGCGCCTTTTCTAAAACGCGGGCCGACATTCGGAATGTTCGCTGGGCCTTTTCCGGTTTTTGAATCCACCATGACCTTGCCCATATACAGATACCGCGCATACGGGCCGGGGAACACGACCTGCCGGCCGCCTTCGGCGACATACGACCGCTGCTGCAAGTTCCCACTGCGATACGGCATATATAGCTTGCTGTCCGCAAGCGCCTGCTGCCCCAGCCATTCCTGCGCTTTGGCAAATCGCGGGCCGTATTTGGCGAACCGTAGATTTACCCGGACGTGCCCTTTGACATAGCTGACGTTCTTATAGTGCTTGATGTCGCTCATGACGCCGTTACCTCAAAGTGTGCAATCAGCGGGAACCATGCGCAGGATGTGATGCGGTGGCATTCTGCGATTTTACACAGCACATCGTATTCCGCCCAGTCGTGCTCGCCGCGGCAGAAATAATCGCCCGGCTGAAACGCGATCATGCCGCTGCGGTCATCCGCCGCCTGATACACTTCCGGCGTCGCATAGGTCAGCGCACCAATGGCCGCTTTCGGGACAAGCAGCAGCACATAGTGCCCAGGCACGTCGCCGGTCGTACCTGGCGTCATAGCGATTTTTGCTTCCATCTTGACGCCGGCCAGCACGTGCCGCACCCACGTATCGGCCTGACCGCGCGCGCCGCGCACGCGCGAAAAAAGCGTGATCGTATCGCTATGCAACAGCATCAGCACGTCACCCCCGCGTACAGCACAAGGACGCCATCCACGGCCACGCCGGAAAGCCAACGCCGGAGCAAGTCAAACACCAGCTCGTCTCGCGCTGCTATGGTCTTCGCAGCGGTCGTGTAGCAGCTGTCGGCCGCTTTATATGTGATCGATTCGCTGCCGGACGACACCGACGCCACAGGGCCGGCGGTTTTTACGCCGCCGACGTCTGCGGTTTCAGCCGCGCTGTCACGCGCCTGGTCAATGCGGTAAAGGCATTCGGCCAGTTCGCACGCGCAGTCCTGCAGCTCGGCGTCGATCGTGGATTCCGGCAGCGTGCCGCCGAAGCGGTCGAACGTAAAGCGGTCGATCTCCCGCGACGCCGCACGCAGGTAGCGGGCAGCAGTCACTTCGTCGCGGAAAGGGGACAGATCGTCCCGTACCGCTTTTTACGTATGTCAAAATCCGCGTACACCGTGATTCACCTGCCGATAAAGACGGAAAACACGAACAGAACGAGCACCGGAGTTATCAGCGACAACGAGGTTAGTTTCGTTTTGTACCATATTACTCTTCTCCTCTCTTTACGACCTTAATTAAACGGAAGTACTTGTCTTTTGAAATGTGACGAGTTTCTTCGATAAGGACTGTATCACCAACTTTGGCTTCTTGCTTTTCATCGTGAGCTTTGTACTTTTAAAGTAAGCAACTCTCTTCTTATAAATAGGATCAGCCTTGTAAGTTGAGACTTGAACGGTGATGGTCTTTTCCATCTTATCGGAGACGACAACTCCTTGGAGTTGACGTTTGGTTTTATTATTTTGTTCTGCCATTTATGTTCTCTAATTATTACCGGCCAATTCTCTTTCCCGTAAAACGGTTAAGCACTTGGCGATGGATTTGCGAACTTCAGTGATCTTTTGCCGTTTTCAAGTTCACCGCTCTTTTGTTGGAAGCGAAGTGTCATGAGATCTGCTTTAAGATCGAAAACTTTTTGAAGTTCAGCGGTGGTCAATTCACGAATATCTTCAATTTTTCATGATTATTTACCTTGACCTTTCTTTATAACGCGGGCTTTAACAGGGAGCTTATAAGCTGCAAGGCGTAAAGCTTCAACAGCATCAGCCACGGAACACCGCCAATTTCAAACGTACGCGGTTTTCTTAACGACAGCAACAACTGTCGACGGAACCTTTACCGGAACCCAT
>VOFC01003719.1_pt1 | contig 100804 bp, 134 predicted proteins | sample 5384161 | NCBI WGS metagenome assembly VOFC01 (sample SAMN12384722, study PRJNA508395) | human gut metagenome | isolation source: healthy gut B | host: Homo sapiens
AAGCTGCCAGTTCACTTTCCAAATCGGAAACTTTCCGGTTGGCATCCTGCAATACTTTGGCGGTATTGTCGGCCTCGGCACGGAGACGGTTGATTTGGGCGTTCAGTTGGTTGACTTCCGCCTGGTCGTAAGGCCTTACTTCGGTGAAGTAATGGCGGCCGTTGCTGCATCCGAAATGATAAGTCAGCCCGGCGCTGATTTCCCAGGCTGCACGGTTGGCATGGAAACGCACGGCTTCCGTACCCATAGCATTCATATCATACACCAAAGCCGGTTTCACAGCCAATGTCCATGCCTTGCTTTCTCCCAGGTTGAAGTTGAAATTCAGTCCCAGTTTGCTGGACATACTGTTACGGTCTTCGCCCATACCGGAGTTTACGTAATAATGCAACCAGCCGATACCTGCCACGGCCTCAACCTCAAACAGACGGGAGCACCGTTATACCCCGCAAAGAGATTACCTAAGTTGACCAGCCCCAGCAGACTGACGTTTGACGCGTCAAAAAGCCGTTTTGCTGCCCGTAGTGTTAAAGCTGCCCATAGCCTCCAGGCTCAGGCCGAAGGCAGGTGTCAGATACTTATCCACATGCACACCCACTACCGGACGCATGTTCTTAAAGAACGAGTGATGCGTCAGCGGAGTCGTTCCACCCGCATTGACACCTATCGCCCAGTTGTCGGCAAACTTGTTTCCGGTCAGCGCCGTTTGTCCGTCAGCGTAGCCAACCGCAACACTCAACAATAATAAACTCGCTAAAATCTTTTTCATACAATTTTCTGTTTTAAGTTAGTACATAAATTTATAAATAGATGTTGAAAGCCTGTTTACAGAGCTTCCCTGTACTTCATATTGGTAATTCTTTCCAGCAGCACTTTTCTGTCGCCCTCGCGTACGCTGTTGCCTGCCGCAACCGGGATGATGCTTGCCCGTTTGCCTATACCGTGCCATTTCAGCATAGCTGCCGGAACGCCGCGTTCGAGCAATGCTTCATACACTCTTTTGGCACGGCGGTTGGAAAGGTCCGTATTATAAGCGCTGCTTCCTCTTGCATCGGTGTAGCCGGTAATCAGGAAGCGGGCGTCGGGATAGCTTTTCAGAAGCCCGGCCAGCCTGTCGAGCGTTTTTTCCGAAGCAGCCGTCAGCACATCCTTGTCAAACTCGAAGTAGATATTATCCAGCAGGTCGCACGCCATTGCTTCGACAGAACCGGCTGTATCCGCCTGCTTCTCTACAATCCGCTCAACAATCTTTTTCCACTTCAACAGGTTTCTCTATCTCCACATACTTTCACTACCGAGCCTGCTTTTTGCTCTTTCCGCCAATGCGCCAGATGACGCGGGCAGACACCTGCACAAAGTGAGGAAGATTCTTCTGCACCGGCAGGAGATATTCACCTTGCAGGCCAAGCCCGAAGGAATTGCTTAGCCACGCATTTACACCTGCACCGAACGAAAGCGGAACAAAAGAGTTCTTATCCGATGAGCGCCCGCCGGGATTCCACACATCGGACGATTCCCAGTGCGCCTCTCCCGTGGGTCGTCCACAAAATTGCCGCCATAGGCCGACGCAAAATTCTTATGCAGGTAATTCACCCCCACTCTGAGGTAGGGTTCCACCCATTGAGACTCAAACAAGGGGGTAAAAGCGGAACTGCATACCCAAACCGCCCATATACAGCAGGTCGTGTTTCCGGTCATTGCCCGCAATCCGGTTCTTGTTTTTCGCCACGCCTACCGTACCTTGCAAATCCAGATAAAAACCACCGGTTCAGTTCCCGTGCCACATACAGGTTTGCTCCTCCCATCAGGTGGTTGGCCTTCAGGTTGTACATATAATTATCCGGAGTACTCTGGAAACCGGTGACAGACACGCGGCTCCAGTTTATCAACGAACCGCCTGCACCTATTTTCCCATGCTTTTTGTCCTGGCCTCTTCCCGTCAGAGGAACTGACAGGGAAGAAGAGGGAGACAAGATATAGTATTGTTTTTTTTCTTCATATTAATATGTATTTATCTACCGTAAATCAATCAATCCATCCAGTTTGCCGGACACTCTTTTTATCTCCAAAGGTATGCGCTTGGTTCTGTCGGCAAAGTCAACCAGGAAATACTGCTCACCTTCTTTTCAGCAGATAGTAAGCAAATCTGCTGCGATATTCATAACTATCGTTATATGTTATCTGATTTATTCTCTTTGTCTACTCCGAATATCCACACCTATCCAATTACCCGGATAAGCGCTTGTCAGCATAAAGCGTTTACCGCCTTCCGAAAGCGGTACAGTACCGGTATGCACAGTGCCTCCCGTTCCGTTAACGAACGTACGCATTTGGATGAATACAGCACGATTTTTTGCCAAAGCGGAAGCTGGCAGCTTGCCTTCCGGAGATTTCCAGATACCGGTATCCGGGTCTTTCGTAAACCTATCTTGCCCTGTCGGATAAGCATATGTTTTATAGAAATCAGGCAACTGGTCTGTATCGATTTCTCCCCATAAAGTGGTTACTCCCTGTTTGATTTCCAGAAAGACAGTTCCTTCCTTAAAACCCGGAGCCGGATATATTTCCGGGATATGAATCTTATCCTGCAAATATACGGTCTGTCCGTAATCATTATAAGAACCTGGCACCGTCACCAAAGTAAAGGCCTGCGTAAAAATCGTTTCCATCCCACTCGTATCGTAACAACCCTTTAATCGTATCATTCTTTGCCACGTTAGCTTTTTCTGTAGGAGTCAGTACCAAAGGACGCCGTATATAGAGAGATGTCTCGCCAGTACTATAAGTGTAACTCGTACTTTTATCCAAATTTCCCTCATCTACAGGTTGATTTATATCTTTTATTTTAGCAGCTCTCATCATATAAGAGGTGAGACTACTTGGATAATTGCTCCACTCTCCATCTATCTGGCGTTCATATTTAAAGGATACACATGCATATCTGATTGAATATATGTCAGACGAATTACGAGTCAAATATACCGTAATCACAGTAGCCCTCACATTTATTCTATTCGAACCAGCGTATTATTGGCACTTGTTTCCTGCACTCCGCCAACCGTTACGGTTACACTGCCTGTCCGGCGTGATAAAGGCTGGTTGTCCGGCAACTTATCCCATGTCACCTTGAACTGTCCGTTGTCATCGGTTGTGAAGGTTTCCGTTGCTCCTACTCCGGGCAATCCGCTTACCTGCACGCCTGCGGCTACTTTCTTTCCCGTTTTGTCATACACGGTAAAGAGCACCGAACCGTCCGTAGGAATCACATATTCCCGTAGCTGGGAGTTCCAATAATCAGGAATGACATTATATTTTCCTACTTGTATTTCAATCACCGAAGACCTACCCGTCAGGAAATCCCAGAAGTCCGTCTGCTTGTTCCGGTCTGCCGGCCATTTCTGGTCGGGTTTATGGGGATTATCCACTTCACCGGATGCGATGTATTCTTTCCAAAGTTCATAGGCACTCTTTTCCGTTCGCACCATTTGCGCCGTTTGCACCATTTGTTCCGTTTGTACCATCCTTACCGTCTTTTCCCGAAAGACGGCTTTCCGGTATCCGTACCGTTGATATACCAGTTACCGTTCTCGCCAATGGCCACTTCCGGAGATTTCCCGTCGGCACCGACGGCTTTCTTACCCGTATCCGTACCGTCTACGAACCAGTTGCCGTTATTACCGATGGTAATCGTGGGCGACACGCCGTCTTTTCCATCCGTACCCGTGGCTTTCTTACCGGTGTCCACACCATTGACAAACCAGTGGTCGTTAGCACCGATGGTTACGGTAGGCGGCACGGCATCCTTACCGTTCGCACCGTCCTTGCCCGCTTCTCCCTGCGCGGCAATGCCCGTATCCTCATTTCCGACAAACCAATGGCCGTTATCGCCGATATGCGGTGTCTGGCCGCTCTCGCCGGTAGCACCTGTAAGGAAATACCAGAAATCCTGCACCGTATTGTTGCCTGCCGGCCATTTGCTGCCGGGGTTGTGCGGATTGTCCACGCTGCCGTCGGCAATCATATCCTTCCACTGGTCAAAAGCACTCTTTCCGTCTTTCCCGTCTTTCCCGTCATTTCCTTTAAGATACTTGAAAAAGTCCGCAACTTCCGTCCGGTCTTTCGGCCAGTCTACCGTTCCGTCCGCTACCTTTTCTTTCCAAAACTCATAGGCCGAAAGCCCGGTATCACCCTTAGGCCCTTTGGGCATGGTGATGTCAACATCGGTACAGGCGGCCATCAACAGGCATACAACTATCGTACCATTGTACAAATTTAAATTTACTCATCTGAATTTCAATTGTTTAATTAGCTTATAGTTTGTATATACTGTTTATAAGATGCAAATGGCAAACGGATGTAAGTTTCGGGCAGCAAGAAGTCCTTTTATTTCGTCTGCAAAAATACATACACATTTACAACGCATCATTTCAGATAAAAGACAATTAATTTCCCTTTTCGGACAAAGTGCCCGAAAAATGAATAAACAAGCGGTAAACATCTGTTTCACACCCATATATACTGAAACAGATGGCAGTTGTCCTTACTCTCCATGATGCCTTTCCGCTTCAATACCGAATACAAGTCCTCGCAAGATTTCATGCCTATGCCGTGCAGCTTTGCCAACGCATTGAATCCGTTCTTCTTGACAAAGCGCAGAAGGTCTTCCAGCAGATAGATGTTATACTCCCTGAGCCTGCGCAGGATTCTCGGAGTTATCTCAAGCACTGCCAGAGGCGTCGACAGCATTTTCAGGTATTCAACGGGGATGCCCCGCTCCTTGAACGGTACGACAACCCTCACCGGAGTACGGTCGATGTTCCTTTTGGACAGAAGCGACCGGCAATTCCTGTATCTCACTCTAATCGCCTGAAGCTCCTGCCGTTCCTGCGCCATGGCATCCCAATCGTCCATAATCTCTTCTACCGACCTCTCATACATAGAGGCCAGTTCTTTTTGCCGAAAGGCCGTATTTCTCCGCAAGTTCCTGCATGCCGTCTTTCCTTGTCAGCAGCGAGCAGAAAATATCCTGCTCCCTGGGGTCTTTTTATCTGCATGGACATCTTCCTGACAAGCCGTTCAAAACTATGCATGCAGTGGTTTTTCTTCTCCATTAAATATTTCATAGTGTTACGATTGTTTTTTGATGTGGCTCTCCTCGCGCAGATGGGTCGGGGTTGTGCCGAACTGTTTCTTGCAGTAGCAGGTGAGGTGCGCGGAAGAGCTGAAACCGAACTCCCTGGCTATTTCCCGGAAAGCGATATCCGGGTTACAGATTTTCTCGTGGATAAGTTCGGCTTTCCGTTCCTGCATCCACTGATAGGGACTTTGATTGAAATAGTGCTGGAACTTCCGGTTGAAGGAGCGTTCCGAAACGCAGCACAGACTGGCAAACTCCTTGACGGTCTTTACCTTCCGGTAATTGTTCAGGATAAGGTCCTCGAACTTGCTCCCCATTCCGGAAGCGCCGGCAAAAAAGCCAGCCAGTTCGTTTTTGGCATAAAAGCCGCGCAGTATCAGAATGACTTCCCTGCTGTTTAAGAATATGCATGTGCCTGCACAGCAGTCCCGTTGCCAGATAGAACAGCACCTGCCTCAAGGCATGAAGCAGCGGCTTACGGATGGGCAGGGTGTGGTCGTTGGTGACAATAGGTTTCTCATGAGAAATGGAATCGAAATACATCTTGTCGCACACCGTTATTTCCTTGTTCCAGAACAGCAGGAGGCATTCTGCCGGGGTGATGCCCGTCAAGCGGTTCTCTGCCCGCTGAGGTATGAGCACCATCCTGTTGGCATGCACGGAGATGGTATGCTCCTGCCCAGCCCTACCTGCACCTCTCCTTTGAGCACGAACAGTACACAGAAGCAACCGTCATTATCAATCCGGCCTTCTTCGTGTGCAGTTAATTCGTACCGTGAAAATCCGCTTTCATACCTCAGTTGATAATTGAAGCAGGAACGATGCTCTGACAAATAAAATAATCTCATTGATAACTTTTTAATTTATACGCCATAATAACGCATCGCTTTTTTTAGATTGTTTTTCACAAAAAAGACATTTATTTATAAATTTAAGACTATCCGTAAGGTTTCGCAGGGTTTTTATAAGTATTTGAAAGGTGTATTGATTCCGCTCATTAGCAGCAAGATGGCTGCCAATAAAGTCAAAGCAAAAAGATTATCCCGTTCCACCGTGGAGAAATTTTCATTCCACCGCGGTGGAATAAAAACTACTCCACGGCAGAACAAAACTTTCTCCACGGTGGAACGGATTGGTTCTTGCATGCTTTCTGCCTGATACTTATAGAGGAAACACTCGAAGATGCGCTTTGGAGGGAAAGATAATGGCTGTATTTATTATCCCCATAAATAGGGATTGTTCCATTATGGAATACTTTGTATCTTTGCCGCAAAACTAAACGAATGAAACAAGGGTCTTATGAAAATAATGAGATGGTTTCTGCCTGTACTATTTATATCGTACATGGCAGGTATCACACTCTTTACTCACTCGCATGTAGTGAATGGGGTGACCATTGTCCATTCGCACCCGTTTAAGAAAGACTCTCCCCCATAGTCACACCACAGTCGAATTTCAATTGATTCATTTGCTGAGCCACGTGGCGACTACCGGAAGCCGGTATCTTTTTCTCTCTTTTCAGTTTATTGCTTATCTGCTCTATACCCTTTCGTGGCGTCCGGATAGGGCAGGATACTGTTCGTCCGTCGTGGGCGTGGTATCTTTGCGGGACACCTCCTGCCGGAAGATAAAACCTCTCTCTCACTGCATTATTTAGAAAAATTTATTTAGTAATTCTACTATCCAAAAATGAAAATGAAGAAATATATATTTTTCCTCGTTGGCCTGTGCTGTGCCCTGTTGCCTGCTATGGCCGACCAACCGGAGCTGCTGGAACTGAAAGCGTCTGATGCCAATATTATCGGTCATGTACTCGATAAAAAAACAGGTGAACACCTCTCTTATATAACAATCGCCCTGAAAGGAACTACCATTGGTACGGTGACGGATGCCACCGGACACTATTTCCTGAAAAACCTTCCCGAAGGGAATTTTGTGCTCGAAGCCAGTTCGGTGGGGTATAAAACCATCAGTCGCAATGTCAGTCTCAGAAAAGGAAAGACACTTGAAGAAAATTTTGAGTTGGAAGAAGATGCCGTGGCGCTTGACGGAGTGGTGGTGTCGGCCAATCGCAGCGTGACCAAAGCGGCTTAGGCACCTACATTGGTCAATGTGGTAGATATGAAGATGTTTGAGAATACAAACTCGCCTACACTTTCGCAGGGGCTTAACTTCCAGCCCGGTGTCCGGGTCGAAACGAACTGCCAGAATTGCGGTTTCCACGCAGGTGCGCATCAATGGCCTGGACGGTCCGTATACACAGATTCTTATCGATTCGCGTCCCATCTTCAGTGCCCTTTCCGGTGTTTACGGGTTGGAACAGATACCTGCCAATATGATTGAGCGTGTAGAGGTGATGCGCGGAGGAGGTTCGGCCCTGTTCGGTTCGTCCGCCATTGCCGGAACCATTAATATCATCACCAAGGAGCCACTGCGCAATTCGGGGCAGTTGGCACATACCCTTACTTCTATCGGAGGCAGCTCGTCTTTCGATAATAATACTTCGCTGAATGCATCGCTGGTGACCGATAATCATCGGGCGGGACTCTATGTGTTCGGGCAGAACCGTCATCGGGATGCGTACGATCATGATGGAGACGGTTATTCCGAAATGCCGAAACTTAAAAACCAGACAGTCGGCTTCCGTTCGTTCCTCAAGACAAGCACTTATTCTAAGTTGACATTCGAGTATCATCACTTACAGGAGTTCCGTCGTGGCGGAAACCTGCTGAACCGTCCGCCTCACGAGGCTGACATTGCCGAGCAGATTCAGCACTCTATCAACGGCGGCGGCTTGAAATTCGATTATTTTGCTCCGAATGAAAAACACCGCCTGACCGTTTATACTTCGGCACAGCATACGGACCGCGACAGTTATTATGGCAGCAAAAAGACCAGAATGCCTATGGAAAGACAACGGACCTGACCTTTATCGGCGGTTCTCAATATGTGTACAGTTTCGGTAAATGCCTTTTCATGCCTGCCGACCTGACTGCGGGATTGGAGTATAACCGGGATAACCTGAAGGACGATATGTGGGGATACAACCGTTATACTAAGCAGACGGTAAATATCGGTAGTGCTTTTTTGCAGAATGAATGGAAAAACGAAAAATGGAGCATTCTGTTGGGCGGACGTCTGGATAAGCACAATCTAATCGACCATGTTATCTTTAGCCCTCGTGCCAATCTCCGTTTCAATCCTTCCGAGGACATTAATCTTCGCTTGAGTTATTCGTCGGGCTTCCGTGCTCCGCAGGCTTTCGACGAAGACCTGCATATTGAGAATGTAGGCGGAACGGTGTCGATGATTGAGCGTGCCAAGAATCTGAAAGAGGAAAAATCTCAGAGTTTCAGCGCCTCAGCCGATATGTATCACCGTTTCGGTGCTTTTCAGGTGAACTTCCTGGTTGAAGGTTTTTATACCAGACTGTCGGATGTATTTGTACTCGAGAACATCGGAGAACGGGACGGCATTCTTATCAAAGAGCGGCGTAACGGTTCGGTGCCAAAGTATTGGGACTATCGATGGAGGGAAAAATGGCTTATCTCTCTTTGTTCCAGTTACAGGCAGGAGTCACCTTGCAACAGAGCCGTTATGACGAACCGGAAAAGTGGAGCGAAACGGCACCGGCCGAGAAGAAGATTTTCCGTACACCGAATACCTATGGGTACTTTACGGCAACGTATACACCGATCAAGCCTCTCTCATTATCCCTGTCGGGCACGTACACCGGCTCGATGCTGGTGCAGCACATGGCCGGTTATATCGACAAGGATGTGGCGGTGAATACACGCGATTTCTTCGATATGGGAGTCAAGGTGGCCTATGATTTCAAACTTTATAAGTCGGTGGACCTGCAATTGAGTGCAGGTGTGCAGAATGTGTTCAATGCTTATCAGAACGATTTCGATCAGGGAGTGGAGCGTGACTCCGGATATATTTACGGTCCGGCTGCTCCGCGAAGCTATTTCGCCGGAATAAAGATCAGCTATTAACTCCATTACATTTGAATGGAAACCGATCCGCTGTTCGGTCGAAATGAAAAAAGAGCGTAATGAACGGCGTTTACGCCTGCTCATTACGCTCGAAGTTATAAAATACTATTTACTGGTTTGAGGATATTGGTTGGGAAATGAATTTAGTTATGGTCATTCTTAGTTCCGTAACCATGGATATACCAATCGGCTATGCTTAACTTTCCGTCATTATCCAATGTTACGTAGATGCGGGCATCACCACCCCAACTGGCACTATATTCATCCATAAACTCTTCAGTCGTTGTCTTTTTCCGAATCACTAGCATCCAGAACAACAGTTACGGCTTTCCCTACTGTAGGAGTTGCTTCCGGATCAAAAGTTTCAAAGAAAGAAAGGGTCTTTACAAAATCATCAATATCACCTGGTTGTGCTTCACCAGCCCATTTTACCATATATACCCGTTTTGTATTGTTACCTTTCGTTACCTTCAAGTCAGCAGTATACATTCCTTCATCAGTCGTTCCGGTTCCTTCAAGACTCAAAGTAAGTGCACCGTTACCTGTCCAGTCTGTTGTTGACGGAACTTCCTCTACTGCTTTAGTCTTGATACCGCTACTACCCTTACCTGCCTTGTCTACCAAGTCAATTATCTCACTCAACTTACCATCCTTATCAACAGTTACAGCACGTAAATAATAGGTAGAGCCCGGAGAAGTAATATACAGACCGCCATTATTTTCTTCAGTCTTTAGCTTAGGCAAATCTGCCGTAGCATACTCATGCCAATGCACGTCTCTTGAATCTTCGTCTGCCATTATTGTTTTAAGGTCCAGAGAACCTGGTCCTGTACCCATATCCCACAATACGCGTACAAACTCTACTTTGTCATTGACACTAATATCCACAAGCAGTTTTTCCGGTGAAATCTGGTCGGGGAAAGTTACAGATGTAATCTCTCCGGTTCCATCGTAAACGGAGTTCCCGTTGTAACGGACTTATAAACAACCTTGCCGATTTTTCCTTCTTTATCGATAGGAATAGCATATACGATGTATGAAGTATTCGGCTCCATATCCTTGCTGGCAAACTCTTTGGAGAACGCTCGGTATAAGCCAAAGGAACTTCGGCACCCAAGCGGACGATGCTGGCGCAGATTTCCTCCTCAGTCATGTTATCAAAGGACTTACTGCCGCTTGCAATCAAGCCTGCACTCGATTGTCCCACATGTATCCTGCTACAATTGGCATCTGCCGTAAAGGTAGCCTCAAAGCTTCTCATCTTTATCTTGTCTTTAGGAACATCGATGGATACCGCTACCTGTCCGGTGATTTCCGGTTCGGGAATGGTAATCTCCTGTGTATAGACTTTGGAATTGCCTTCGGCATCCAGCGCATACACGGCGATAATCATTTTGATTTCGTCCACTTCCAGCGATCTCAGGATGATACCCTTGCTCTCGCTGATGTCTTTGTCTTTCAAGGCATATCTCGACAAAGTTCTCTCTGTGAAAGTGGCACTGACATCCGACCAGTTATAAGGCTGCATCGGATAGCTTTCGTCAGGATTCAAGGAAGTCTCGGCATTTTCAATAAAGGTAGCCTCCTTATAAATCTCTACGTATTCCTCTTCTCCGGTTGTGGTGTTTGTCCCCATATAGCCTTTCGGAGTCGCCCCGATTACATACTTGGCACATTTGGCGCTCTTCTTCACCACTACATCCATAGAGAAAGCGGAAAGGTTCTTGACTTCAAACTCCACCAGCTCGGTCATGACGTCCTCGCTCTTGAATGTGAATTCCTTTGAAACCTCCTTGCTCTTGCCCGTTTCATTCTCGGCATAAGCAGTCAGCGTATAAGTCACATCCATATCAATGGGAATTTCCAGCTTAGCTTCTTCCTTACCGGTAACAGCCGTATACGCGGCAGCGCTCTGCCCCTTGGGGTTCGCATTTCCAATACCACTTTTCCGTTTCTTCGGAAGGTGTAACGGTTACTACAGCCTTGGCGTTGTCGGCGCTAAGGGCGGGTTCACTCACTGCGATGGTCGGTAAAGCAGGTTTGCCGGGTGTCGGATCGTCTTTGTCGTCCGAGCAACTTGCCCATACGCAAGCAGCCATTGCCAGTATGGGAAGCATCGTCTTAAAAATGTTTTTCATACATCATTAAATAATTAATTAATAAATAAAGAGAAATAATACAATCGAAAACAGGGGATAATAAGGGAAAAAAACAAAAGAGAGAAAGGGGTTATCACACTGTTATCTTTTTGCAAAATTATAAATTATTTATAAAAACAACATAGAATATATATTTTTTTCAGAACTTTCTTTATATTTGTTGCAAATTTATCCAAAGAAAGTTTTAAACAGAGGGCTTTTTGTAAATAAAAAATTAACATTATTATAGCATCATTAAAAACAGAAAAACTACAAAGGAACCCCTGATGTTATCCTTTAATTGGACTAATATTACAGAAAAACGAAAGCAAACAAAACTGTAAAAAAAAAAAGGACGGCAATATACACCTGGAAAATGTCTCTTTCCGCTCCAAACTAAAAAACAGAAACATTAAGTATTAATCAAACCATTAAAAGAACAAAAATGAGAAAAGCAATTCTCTTGTTTGTGCTTTTAACACAGTTCGGAATCCCGTACCTGCTGGCACAGGGAGGATTCCGGATAGCAGGACAAATCTTATCGGCGGAAGACAACCTCCCGGTAATCGGAGTATCTGTAGTTGAAAAAGGCACAGCAAACGGTGTAATTACCGATATTGACGGTAATTACAGTATCACGGTAAGCAAGTCTCCCGCCACCTTGCAGTATTCGTACGTAGGTATGAAAACAGTGGAAAAACTGTTTACGGCGGCAACCCGTTACAATGTAATTATAACCGAATACCGAAATGGTAGACGAAGTGGTAGTGGTAGCCTACGGCGTACGCAAAGAAAGGAACCATAGCAGGTTCCGTATCTACCGTAAAAGCGGAAAAGATGGAAAATGTACCGGCAGCCGGGTTCGACCAGGCTTTGCAGGGACAGACTCGGGCCTGTCGGTCATCCCAACTCTGGAGAACCGAGCAAGGCTGCCGTATTCCAGATCCGTGGTACAAACTCTATCAACTCGGGTACGGCTCCGTTGTTTATTCTGGACGGCGTGCCCATTGCCAGCTCGGACTTCAACGCCATCAGCCCGGGCGACATCGAATCGATTTCCGTACTGAAAGATGCTTCCTCAACCTCCATCTACGGCGCACGCGCCGCCAACGGCGTAGTGGTAATCACCACCAAACGCGGCCTCTCCATAGACAAAGCCAAGGTTACGCTACGCGCGCAATACGGCTTCTCCCAACTGGCATCCGACGGCAAATGGACCATGATGAACACCCCCGAACGCATACAGTTCGAGAAAGAAATAGGCCTGGACACCGGACAGGACTACGAACTGCTCTCACGCACCAACGTCAACTGGCTGAAAGAGATTTTCAACGACCGCGCACCGTTGCAGAACTACGAACTCTCCGTGAACCGCGCCACCGAACGACTGAACTACTACGTTTCGGGCGGATTCTACGACCAGGACGGTATTGCCCAGAACTCTTCCTTCCGCCGTTACAACATGCGTGCCAATGCCGAAGTGAAAGCCAGCAACTGGCTGAAGATAGGCACAAGCACGATGTCTGCCTACGAGGAAGTGCAACAGGCGGAAGAGGGAGACATGGCGATTTATACGCCGATAGCCGGCTCGCGCTTCATGCTCCCCTACTGGAGCCCGTACAACAAAGACGGTTCGCTGGCATCCGAGAACAACGGCACATGGACGGGTACGGGACAGAACCCCATCGAATGGATGGCAAACAACCCGGTAAGCTACAAGAAATACAAAGTACTCTCCACCGTATTCGCAGACATCACCCCGATACAGAACCTGACCGTACGCATACAGTTCGGCGCGGACTACTCGCACTCCACCACTTTCATGCAGTCGTTCCCAAGCTATGTCATCAACAACGAACAGGGTACCGCCGGACGCAACTCGGCGGATGTGCTGAAGCTGAGCGAGACGGCCACCGCCAACTATCGCTGGGCACTGAACGACGACCACTCTTTCAACTTCATGCTGGGGCAAGAGGCCATGGACTACCAGTCCAGCGGTTTCCAAGTGGTAACGAAAGGACAGTCCAACGACTTCCTTACGAACATCAGCTCCGGTACGCGCGCCTCTTCCTGGGACGACACCACCAGTGCATACTCCTACCTCTCGTTCTTCCTTCGCGGCGAATATAACTACAAAGACCTGTATTACGGCGAAATGGCCGTACGTACCGACGCCTCCGCGTTTCGGCAAAGACCACCGCTGGGGTATGTTCTGGTCGCTCGGCCTTATGTGGAACATCAAGAACGAACCGTTCCTGAAGGACATCGAATGGCTGACGGGAGCACAAATCGCACTCAGCACCGGTACATCGGGCAACTCGGAAATACCCTACTACGACCACCTGGCACTCGTTTCCGGCGGTCCGAAGTATAACGACGAAGCCGGTATCTACCCCAAACAGAGCGGCAACGAAGAGCTGAGCTGGGAACAGACCTGGTCCAACAACATCGGGCTGCGCCTGGGCTTCTTCAACCGCGTCAACCTCGACATCGACTTCTATCACAAGAAAACCACCGACATGCTGATGTCCGTACCCGAAAGCTATGCCATCACCGGCGAGGGCTACCGCTGGGACAATATCGGAGCGATGGTGAACCGGGGCGTGGAAGTGTCGGTCAACAGCGACATCATACGCACCAAAGATTTCACCTGGAACCTCAACGCCAACGTGTCCTACAACAAGAACAAGCTGGTGGAACTGTACAACGGCGTGCAGGAGTACGTAAACTCCACCACCGGACTGAAATTCGTCGTGGGACATCCCGTACACGAATATTTCCTGAACCGCTACGCCGGCGTGAACCCCGCCAACGGCGATGCCCTGTGGTATACCAAGGACGGCGAACTGACCACCGAATTTAACGAAGGCGACAAGGTGATGACCGGAAAGACGTTCGACGCCCCGTGGGCGGGCGGCTTCGGCAACGACTTTCGCATGGAAGGGGCTTTCGCTGTCGGCACAGTTCAGTTGGATGGCCGACCGCTGGGTGATGAACAACGACCGCTTCTTTGAAGAGAGCAACGGACTGTACAGCACCTATAACCAGTCGCGCCGCCTGCTGTACGACCGCTGGAAGAAACCGGGCGACATCACCGACATCCCCCGCTACGGCGTGACGGCGCAACTGGACGACCGCTTCCTGGAGAACTCCTCGTTCCTGCGCCTCAAGAACCTGACACTGGCATACGCACTGCCGCAACCGCTGCTGAAGAAGACCAATTTCTTCACCTCGGCACGCGTATACCTGCAAGGACAGAACCTGCTGACCTTTACTGGATTCACCGGACTCGACCCCGAAATGTCGAGCAATATCTACCGGGCACAGTACCCGGCTTCGCGCCAGTTTACGCTGGGCATCGAAGTTTCATTCTAAACCTATCAAGCAAAAGAAAATGATTAAGAAATTCAAACTATACATCATACTGATTGCCATGGCAGTGTCGTCCGCTTCCTGTCTGGACAAGATGCCGGAGGACGGGATTCCTTTCGACAAGTCACTGCAAACGGTATCCGACATAAACCTCGCGGTTATCGGTATCTATGATGCTTTCAGGAGCAAATACCTCTACTCCGGGCAACCTGACACTGCTGCCCGACATACAGACCGACCTGGTGTACGGAGTGAACGGCAACACCAACATCTACGGCGACATCTGGCGCTGGAAAGGAATCAAACCCACCAATACCGACATCGAAGCCGTGTACGGTGCGTTGTACGATGTTATCAACCGCTGCAACTTCATGCTCGACCGCGCGGACGCCGTACGGAAAAAGACCACCGACGACAAAGACCTCGACAAGCTGGACCAATGTTGCGGAGAGGCTTACTTTGCCCGCGCACTTGCCTACTCGGAACTGGTGAAGCTCTTCTGCAAGGCATACGAAAGCGACGAGGACGCCGCCGGCCAGTTGGGAGTTATCCTGAGCCAACACTATCTGGGCGATGAAACCATGAGGCGCGCTTCGCTGAAAGACTCCTACCAATTTATCCTCGACGACCTCGACCGTGCGGCAGAGCTGCTGGAACTTGAGGAAGACTTCAATACCGATACGCAGGGAACACTGTACGACAGCATCTACTTCAACGAATATACGGTGCATGCCCTCCGCGCCCGCGTACTTCTCTATATATGAAGCGGTGGGACGAGGCCATCAAGTATGCCACCAAAGTCATAGACAGCGGTTACTACTACCTGTCGAGCTGCACACAGGCAGCCACTTCGAGCGCAAGCTACTACAAATACATGTGGACCAACGACTTCTCCACCGAAGCCATCTGGAAAGTGGGCTTTACCATCAATTCCTACGGCGGCGCGCTGGGACAGGTATTCGCCAACTACGACTACAGCAGCGTACGTCCCGACTATGTACCGGCAGAATGGGTCATCAACCTGTACGACCTGAACGACCTGCGTGTCTCCACTTACTTCCAGAGCTTCACCACCGGATACAGCCACGGACTTACCTGGCCGCTGCTGATTAAATATTTCGGCAACGAATCGTTCGTCAATTACAACATCCTCCACGTCAGCATGCCGAAAGTGCTCCGCCTGTCGGAACAGTACCTTATCCGTGCAGAGGCGTATGTACAGCAGGAACATCCCGACTACGGCAAGGCGGGAAGCGACATATCCGTGCTCCGTACGGCACGCTATGCCTCGTACGGAGGTTCCACCGCCATGAACAAGGAAAATGCAATGGATGTCATCGAACAGGAACGCGTAAAGGAACTCTACATGGAAGGCTTCCGCCTGCAGGACTTGAAGCGCTGGCACAAAGGATTTGAACGTAAAGTCCCAAGACCAGTCGCTGTCCAACGGCAGCAGCCTGAAAGTGGAAAAAAAGACGACCCGCTGTTCGTATGGCCCATACCCCAGCACGAACTGGACGCGCCCGGCTCGGAAATAGAACCTAATGAAAGTAACAAATAAGCCCAAAGATTTATGATAATGAAGAAACTATTAACCGGATGTATGGTAGCCCTCGCCATCCTGGTGGCTCTGACAGGACTTGCCGGATGCGACCAGGACAAGGTGCTGTACAACGGACGCAACTACCTGATGTTCTCTGACACGCTTTACCACTATGCCGTACAGGAGAGCAACGAGAAGTTAGAAGTCCCCGTATCCGCTACCCGGCGGGCCGACTATGACCGCACGTTCGCCGTAGAAGTGGTGGACAAGGAAAGCAATGCCGTGGAAGGAAAACACTACAGACTTCTTTCCAACACCGTAACCATCAAAGCGGGTGAAGTGGCCGCCAATGTCGAAATAGAAGGTGTATATGAGAACATCGGAATCAACGATTCGCTCGGATTCGCCCTGCGGCTGATTATCCCCCGATGTGGAGCAATGGCACAAATACGGCACGGAAACCAAAGTGGTGATGCAGAAGGCATGCCCGTTCGACATCCATGCCTTTACCGGATACTGCAAGGTTACCTCGACATTTTTCAACACCTATATGGAGAATACGACCCTGCGCCTGATTACTTCCGAAATCGTGGAAGGAGAAGAGAACACGATTGTGCTGCACGGACTGTACTTCGACGGATACGACACCAAGCTGAAATTCAACAACGAGGATATACTTGACCCAAGCATCGAAATGGAAGAGCATGTCTGCGGCAACACCGCCGAACTGTTCAATACCATACACGGCAACGGCAAGCTGGTCATGACACAACCCTCAAACGCCCCCGCCTACTTCAACACCTGCGAGAAGTTTATCTTCCACTACGTCAGCATCCGTGTAGATAACAAGGACGGTTCGCTGGTGGGCGTGGTGGATACCCCCGCCAACATTATCGAGTGGATTAGCGAAGCGGAAGCCGAGAAACTGAAAGAACAAGGATATTAACCCCATAACCATCATACAATTATGAAAATAACAGAACTGAAAAGTATGAGCCGTATCATGGCATTGGCCATGATGATTATCGCAACATTCACCGCATGCTCGGATGACGACGGCGAAGGAAACAAGCCCATTGTATTCCCCCGAACTGAAAAACATAAACTGTGCCGCCGGTGAAACAGCCGAAATATCTTTTGAGACAACCGCCGACTGGGAGCTGTCCAGCAGTGCCGGATGGTGCAAGTTTCAGAACGGCGAATTCCTGGAAAGCCTCATCTATGGAAAGGCAGGAAAGCAGACCGTGACCATCGCAACATCAGCCGACGGACAGAGCCACAACGAAGACGCCGTGGCTGAAATCACCCTGAAGATTGGCAACGAATCGCAAATCATCTATAAGGTGACACGTGCCAGAAAAAGAGTATGCCGACCTCATCGTCAGCGACGAAGCCGGTAATGTATACGACAAGACCCATCCGCTGACAATCAAGGGCAACACAGCCTCCTCGCCCGTTTATACCGTTATCAAGGCAGAGGCGGAAAGCGGTGTAAAAGATAGGCTTCACCAATCCGGAATGGCTGAGCTATACCATCGATGAAAAGGCGGAACCTACCAGTTCACCTTCAATACCGAGAACACAAGCGGACTGAACCCCAAGTATCCGATTGCCGCAGGTACTTATACCCTGACTTTCGTTACAGAAGATGCCGCCACAGCCCAAACGGACAAGGTGCGCAAGGTGGAGATACCCGTCGTGTACGAAGGATTGCAACGGGATGCCATCGCCATCAGCCCCACCTATCTCAATGCAGTAGCGAGCGTATCCGGCGAGGAATTATCAGACGACAACGGAATCGTAGAGAATATGCAATCGACCATTACAGCGTACAATGATGAATTCCAACCTGTAATATTCGCTGCTACGAAAAGCATCAATGAAGACGGGGAGGTAGAGTTTGCCTATGATTTCGGCAGTACGGTAAGCTGGCTGCACGCCGTTACAGGAACAGGCGACAATAAGGACAAGGTAACGGTTACTGTCGACCCCAACAGTAATACCGAAGAAAGAACTGCCACCGTCATGGTATTCCCCAAAGCCGTTTATGATGAAATAAAAAGCAACTGGGCAGGCCACCTCATCGACGAAAACTCGGGAGACATCAAGGTAAGCTATGCAAACAACATCATGACCAGTATAACACAGGAAGCCTGGCAGGAACAGGGTGAAAGAATCAAATTCCAGGCACTGTTTATGTATGCGTACGATTACGACCAGACCGGCTTCAGAAACATAAAGGATTTCTTTGAAGGTGCTTTCGTCAGATTCGAAGACTTAAAGAATTCGACCGATGTCAGTTCATATAATGTAACCGACAACAATGTATGGAAAGCCTCAGTTCCCAAAAGCCTGCTCAAAAAGTTCGATGAAATGGGAGAACCGGGATACGGTCCGGGCAAACTGATATTCGAAGCCGTTGATGCCGCCACCAACCAGGAAATAACGGAGAAAACCTCTTATGAGAATATTTCGTCCGAGAAAATGGCAGGACAGGCCTGGTCTCAGGATGCGCTCAAATTAGTACGTATCAACGGAATAGGTATCTCCTTTGACAATACCTGCTACGAAACGTACGACAACGGCTACCAACTGGTGGTTAAAGGCGAAGAAGGTACAACCCTTGCGCTCTGTATCGTAGAAGTGTACGACGATACGCAAGAGTAAACAAACTTCTAACGGAATACGTACAGGCAATCACTGTAACTCAAACTACAGAAAAGAAAAAATAAATGAATTCACAGAAAATTATAAAAAGGAAAACTGTTTCTTGCAGTACTTGTCACCATGCTATGCGGCATGGTGGCAGGCGGATGCTCCGACGACAAAGGATGAACTGGAAGGCAAGCAATACGGCTACGTACAGTTCAAGCTCTACAAGTCATCGTCCTATACACAAGAAGAGAAAACCCGGACGGATGCGGTGTCTACCCGCGCCTCCGGGCTGGACAAGCTGATTGATGCCCAAAAGGTGGAAATCGAAATGCAGCACAACGGCATGAGCATCACCCAGACGCTCGTTCTGAACGCCTATAACGAAAACAATGCCGAATACGGCATGCGAAGTGAAAAGCTGAAACTGCTGACAGGAAGTTACAAAATCATAGGCTATAAGCTGTTCGACAAGCTGGATGAAGTCATTACCGGCATATCAACCGGCGAGGACGAGACCTTCGAAGTCGTTTCACGCGGGCTGACCACCAAGGACCTCGTTACAGACTCGCAGACACGCGGAACGGTAACTTTCAAGCTGGTAAAGGACGGACTTACCACACGTGCCGCCGGAGACCCGGACATCGATTACCTGTTCAGCGACATAAAGATTATCGATGTAACGGTGACCAATACATTTACACGCGTACCCGTCACCATCAAAAAATCTGAAGGTTTCTTATAAGGAAGAATACGAGGAACACCCGAATCCGGACTACACCGATGACAGCAACCAACACAAGGACAAATATAAAGATATAGGAACCGCCAAATGCGATTCTGTCGTATGGCTGCCTGCCGGAACTTACCAGGTGACCTCTTATACTATCTATAAAAAGAGCGGCATTGCAGTTACCACCCTCGATTCCAGAAGCCAGCTTGCAGGAGAGATGTTCAGCATCGAGGACAACAAGCAGACGGACGATGCTATCGTTCCCATCCAGTTGTCGCCGACAGCAGCTTACATCAAAGATTACATTGCACTGAAAGCCATCTGGGAAGCGCTCGACGGAAAAAACTGGAGTTATAACGGCGAAACAAATCCCGCCGGGACAACCTGGAATTTCAACAAAGAAATAGATATGTGGGGCAACCAGCCGGGTGTGTCGCTGGATAACAAAGGACGCGTCATCAGCCTCTCGCTCGAAGGGTTCGGAGCCAAAGGCAGAGTACCGGACGCCATCGGCCAGTTGACGGAACTAAGGGTACTGTCTCGGTTCGCACAACGAAAAGCTGGGCGGCAGACTGTTCGGTACCGGTGGAATAACTCCGGATATGAGCGACGCGCAAAAACAGAAGATGCGTATGCACTACAAGGAACTGTTCCTGACTATGACCCCAGAGAGAACCTGTCGGAACTCCTGCAGGACGGCATCAACCGCGACCCGCAACTGCCGATATAAAGAAGAGCAGCCGCATTGATATGAAAGACGTACAGATAGGGCAAACGACCAATAAAATTACTTTCATTTCAAAAGCCGTCATGCGGTTGAAGAACCTGCAACAGTTCTACATAGCCAATTCGCCTATCAAGGCAGAGGATATTTGCAAGGAGTGGGAAAATGCCAATTCCGAATATGCCCGGTCGTACGAAGCAGAAAGCGGTTCATGGCTCTGGAGAAATCTTACGGAACTGACGGACATGGAGCTTTACAACTGTCCGAACCTCACGAGGCTGCCCGACTTCCTGTTCGAGCTGCCCGAAATTCAGTTGCTGAACATTGCCAATAACAAAGGTATCGACGGGCTGAACGGAGCAAAAGACGGAACGGGTAACCAACTGACCGCCGACTGGCAGAAGTTGGCAGACGCTCCCGTAGGCTGCCAAGCTCCAGATTCTCTACCTCAGCAACAACAACCTGACGAAATTCCCACCGCACGCATCGCTGAACAAGATGAGGAAACTGGGATTGCTCGACTGTATCAATAACAACCTGACAGGGAAACTGGAAGCCTTCGGCAAGGAGGTAGAACTCACCACCCTGACTTTGAACAACAACCGGATTACCGAAATCCCGGAAAACTTCTGCGGGTTCACCGACCAGGTGGAGGATTTGAGTTTTGCACACAACCTGATAGAATACATCCCCAATATTTTCGATGCGGAATCTATCTACACAATGGGTTCTGTGGACTTCTCATACAACCGGATAGGAAAGAATGACGGGAAAAACATCAATTGTACTTTGATGACTTCAGGGGATTAATGCCGCTACGATAAGTCTATCGAACAACCTGATAAAGAACTTCCCTACGGAATTGTTTGCCAAAGGGTCGCCTATCTCTACCATCGACCTGAGCAACAACCTGATGACAGAGATACCGGAGAACTCTCTGAAATCTTCTGAAGGCAACTATAAGAACACGCATCTGCTGACCGTTATCGACCTGCGCTTCAACAAGCTGACAAAGCTTTCGGACGATTTCAGGGCAACCACATTGCCTTACCTGAAAAAAATATGGATATCAGCTACAACTGCTTCTCGAAATTTCCGACAGCCCCGCTGAACAGCAGCCAGTTGCAAGCCATCGGCATCCGTCACCAGCGCGATGCCAACGGCAACCGCATCCTGCGCGAATGGCCGACCGGAATTACGACCTGTCCGGAGCCTGATTCAGTTACAGATAGGTGCAAACGACATCCGTAAAGTCAATGAGACATTAACCTCGCAACTGTATATCCTGGATATCAAAGACAATCCGAACATCAGCATCGATGTAACAAGCGTATGCTCGCAAATCAGGGCAGGCAGGTATAAACTGATATATGACAAGACTCAGGATATACGCGGCTGTGATGCATTAGACATTAAACGATAAACCCAATAAAGATTCTATCAATGAAATATGTATATAAAATAATACCGGGAGTGATTCTTTTCATGGGACTGGCAGGTGCATGTAAAGACGATGATAGCACAAGTATCCCCGGTGGCATTGCAGTGGATAAGGAAGAAATAACAATCGGTCCGGAAGGTGGAACCGAGCAGATTGCCGTTACCTCTTACAGCAACTGGGTTGCCGGAGCATCCAAACCATGGATTTTCGTATCACCGGCCAACGGTTCCAGTTCGGCGGAATGCCAGCTTGCCATCGACTCTACCTTAGAGAACACGGCACGCACTTCACAAATCCGTTTCGCCTTGGAAGGACAGGAAGCCAAGCTGATTACCGTTACCCAATTCGGCTTCGGCAAGCAAATCATAGTCAAAGAACCGGATGTGAAAATAGAAAGTTCGGCAGCTTACGACAAGCGCCTTTTCGAGGCAGTCATATCGAGCAATGTCAACTTCCTGATAGACAAGGAGAACATTGAGTACTCCTTTTGCCGAAGCGGAAACAATGACCGATGAGGACAAAGTGGAATTCGAGGCAGACAAGACCGGCTGGATTACAACCCCCAAAGACACGGAACTGAAACTGAACCTCGACCGGAAAGCACGTCCGCGTACCGTCAAAGCCAAATTCCGCTGGGAAATGAATACAACTCCCTACACCCGGATAGCCAAAATACGTTTTGTTCCGCAAAACCCGGGAGAAGACCAGCTGGTGGACGACAACGGCAACCCTATCGAAGCGTTCATCCTGACAGTAACCCAAAAGGCAGCGCCCAAAATCGAGGATAACCGTTCGGGCGACTCGTTGGCCATTATCACCATTAACGAGAAAATTCAGAGTATGATATCGTTCGATACGAGCGAGAACATGCAGAACTGGGATTATGTAACCTTATGGGAAGCTACCGACAAGGATATACCCGAAGGAGCGGTGGGACGTGTACGTTCCGTTAAATTCTCCCTGTTCAACCTGCAGGAAGGCGAAATATTGCCTAAAGAAGTACGTTATCTCAAGTACCTGGAATCCTTCGAAATCCAAAGTAATTCCAACAACCAGACACGTATCGTTTCGCTGGGCGAGGAAATCTGTGAACTGAAATACCTGAAATCGCTGACTGTATTCGCCATGGTATGGAGAAACTGCCCGACAACTTCATTAAGTTGGGAGGCAAGGTAGACAAAAAGTTATCGGGGGACTGGAGAAGCTGGACCTGTCGGGCAATAATTTCCCGTCGCTGGCTGCCATTACCGAAGTAGTAAACGAAGAAAACTTCCCGGAACTTTATGCCTTCAACCTGACCGGATGCCGCCCGAGCGACTCTTATTCCGACCTGAGCCAAGGTTCTTCTTATAACGGAAGACCCCTCGGACTGCATATCGACATCACTTCAGGAGCAGAGAAAGAAGCATTCCTGAAACTGCTTACCTGGGACAAATTGAGAAAGCCTGCGGCTCTCCTACAATTTTATAGAAGGGCAGCTTCCTACGGACGATGAGGTGGATACCGCACTCAAAAAAGCCGGTAAACCGACCCGCTATCAGGACGATGACTTTTCCAATAATAAGGACGACTATAAGGACAAACTGGTAGGCGACACCTGTATCTGGCTGAAAACCGGTGACAATACCGTTGTATTTACCGAAACCGGTGGCAACAACCTGTCGGTAACCGGAAAGGACGTTCCGCGCGTACTGCCGAAAGCACGTTCCTTCTCCATCAACCTGAACTTCCTGACCGGTCCGTTGCCCAAATGGATTCTATTCCACCCATACTTTGCAGAATGGGGGCCGGAAATACTGCTTTTCAACCAGCAGGAGAACGGTAAGAACTCCTGCAGGAGCCAAAGTGGGATTCAACAATATCGATGCTATAAAAATTCAACTTCGAATATTACTACGGCAAAGAAAAAATCTGTTGATGCCACAGTAAACGGAGTAGCCTACCCGTGGTACTACCAGCGTTATGTGTCAACATCCAACTAAGCTCCGGACAGGTACTTATTAACCAGATAATTAAAAAAAAAACAATGAAGAAAAAATTCTTATACAACGCACTCATCATCCTGGCGCTGACTGCTTGTACGGAGCAGGATATTATCGAACAGCCGTCCACCCCGAACGGGGGGACGGGGAAGTCCGGCTTCCCGCCGATGTCAACTCGGGTGAACTGTTAATCGTTCAAACCCGAAATGACCGATATCCTCGACCGGACAATGACCCGTGCAACAGGAAGCGGCGGAGCGATGACCCGCTCAGGCATCCCCTCGACCGATGAAGTGCTGGAGATTTTAGGCGGATACCATTTCGAACGTATTTTCCCGATAGACAGCAAGAACGAAGAACGTACCCGCATAGCCGGCCTGCATCTGTGGTATCAGGTAAAATTCGATGAAGATACCGACTTGCAGGAAGCGGCAAAACGCCTTTCCGCACTGGGAGAAATCTCAAAAGTTCAGGGAAACCAGCGTATCAAGCGTGCCTATGATGTTAAAAACCGCCGCAGCTATATCAGCCAGTCCGCCCTGCAACAGCGGGCTGCCACCCGTAGCGGAGTACCGGCTGGAAGATTTTCGGACCCCGGACTTCCCTATCAATGGCATTACATCAACTCCGGTCAAAACGCTTTCGACAAGCAGAACAACGCAGGCGAAATCATCGCCGGGTCGTCTGCCGGATGCGATACCGGTTGCTATGAGGCATGGCAGAAATGCACAGGCGATCCGTCCGTTATCGTTGCCGTACTGGACGACGGCGTGATGTACACGCATCCCGACCTGGCAGACAATATATGGGTGAACGAGGGCGAAGAGCTCCGTGCCGGGACAGATGCCGACGGCAACGGATATAAGGACGATAAATACGGCTATAACTTCGTAACCAATACTGCGAACATTTCGTGGACAGACGTGGAGGATATAGGGCATGGAACACATGTTTCCGGTACGATTGCCGCCATGAACAACGGAGAAGGAGTCTGCGGCATAGCCGGAGGAGACGGAACGAAGAACTCGGGTGTAAAGATTATGATTTGCCAGGTCTTTTCCGGCAACAACAGTGTAAGCCTGAACGGAGAAGCCAAAGCCATTAAGTATGCTGCCGACAACGGAGCTGTTATCCTGCAATGCAGCTGGGGTTACAACTCTGCCGAAGCGAATGAGGTGGAAGGATACACTCCCGGACCCGCCACAGAAAAAGAATGGGCCGATACTTATCCGCTGGAAAAAGAAATTCTGGACTACTTCATCAACAATGCAGGCTCTCCGAACGGAGTGATAGACGGCGGCATCGCCGTGTTTGCATCGGGCAACGAATATGCGGGAGCCTCCGGTTTTCCGGGAGCTTACTCCAAATGCGTCACCGTAAGTGCGGTTGCCGCAGACTTTACGCCTTCTTCTTATACCAACTTCGGTACGGAAGTAGATGTATGTGCCCCGGGAGGCGATACGGAGTATTATAATGCCATAGGACAGGAAGATGATGAGTTTTGGGAAAACAATGAGGTTTCCGGCTCCATTCTTTCTACCATGATTCGGAACGGAAGTCCGGCCTATGGTTATATGGACGGTACTTCAATGGCATGCCCGCATGTATCGGGTGTGGCTGCATTGGGTTTGTCGTATGCCGTGAAACAGCGCCGTCATTTCAAGGCAAGTGAATTCGTGGCATTGTTGAAAGAGTCTGTAAAACCGGTTGATAATTGGTACAGCAACGGTAAAAAGAAAACATATTACCGTAACCACAACTCGCCCGCCGCCACTCCTGCCGTCATGGATTTATCGAAATACATCGGCAAAATGGGTACGGGAATGGTAGATGCAGGAATATTGCTGAACAATATCGAAGGAAGCGGTTCGGATATGAAAGTGCCGAATGTGTACGTTGCCGAAGGAGGCACATCGACCGTAAACCTTGCCTACTACTTTGTAAACGGTGAAAAGCTGACCTATACCTGTACATCGGACGATGCCGCCGTGGCAACGGTTACCGTCAGCAACAACCTAATGGAAGTAACCGGCGTAAAAACCGGCGCCACACACATCACAGTGAAGGTAAGCGATGGAAGCGCACAGACAATCACCGTCACCGTACGCCAAAATGCCGGTGGCAACGGCTGGATGTAATTTAATGTAATTGATTAATGAAACTAATTACTTGGATAGTGTTATTGATATTTGCCCGTGTCCCTTGGCAGCAAAAAGCCGACTCGCTGATAAACCCGCCACTGATGCAGCAGGCGGAATCCATACTGCGTTTCGACAAAAGCACGCTGGACATCGGAACGCTGACCGAGGATGATGCTCCGCAGGCCTGCCGCTTTACGGGCAGGAACATAAGTAAGGAAGCCGTTACCGTCACCAAGGTACGGACCACCTGCGGATGTACGGTAGCGGAACTGCCTGCCGGAGAGATACTGCCGGGAGAAACCGCTACGATTGTACTGACTTATCATCCGAAAAATCATCCCGGAACGATAGATACGGATGCATTCGTCTATCTGTCCTGCTCGGAAAAGCATCCCGTGGCACGCCTGACCCTGACCGGGAATGTTCTTCCCGGAGCGGATGAATGGGCACGCTACCCGTATGCAATGGGCAGACTGAGACTGAAACAGAACCGGATGGAATTTCAGGAAGTGATGCCCGGAAAGCGACCTTCCGAACGGATTCTATGCGGAAACAGCGGAGACAAGCCGCTGCGCCTGTCGGCACTCGTCATCCCGAAGTTCGCAACTTTCCGGACAGAGCCGGAAGTAATACAACCGGGCAGTGAAGCCGACATCGTGGTAACGGTAGACGCCTCACTGATTCCCGCCGGAAAGGAAAAGACATTCACATTCCCGATTATCATCGAAGGAATAGATGCCCGACCGTCGGACCGGAGCCTGAATATAAAAGTAAACTATACCAAGTAACGATAAAAAAACAAGAAACCCGATATGAAGAATATTTTCAAACTAACGGCTTTAGCAGTCTTTCTGTGCTGCCTTATATCCTGCGATGACGATGAGCCGATAATACCGACCCTGGAAGTGACTCCCGCCAACCTGAACGGTACGTGGGAACTTTCCGAATGGAACGGAACTCCGCTGGCGGAAGGTACATACTGCTATATAACCTTCAACCGCAAGGAACAGACTTTTGAAATGTACCAGAAGTTCGACAGCATGTACGCCCGCTACATCACCGGAAGTTTCAGTATCAAAACGACCCTTATCTGGGCGCCGTCATCAGCGGAGAGTATGATTTCGGCAACGGTGAATGGAACAACAAATACATCGTAACCGACCTACTGGAAAGCGGTTCGATGATATGGACGGCAAAAGACAACGAGAACGATGTAAACAAATACATACGTTGCGAGAAAGTACCGGAAAACATAATTGCGGAAGCAAAAAGTGGACAAGGGCGAGTAAAGCAGATTTTTCAGTTTTTTTCATAAATTTTCACTCTAACAATTATTTGTTTGGGGGAGTCTGTGAGGATTCCCACAAGTGCGTTTGCACTACTCCTTCATATGCTTCTTCAAAACCGGATACAACACTTCCGCATAACGCATAAAACCTAAATCCGTAAAATGAACACCGTCTACGGTAGCCTCTCCATCATGGCCGATAATATCTTCGGAAGAGAGCAGGTAGATGTTCTTCTCTCCCCGCTTCTTCAGAGACTGGAACACAGCCTGCAAAGTCTCGTTCTTATTCTTCACTTCTCTGGCTACGGTCCTGTTAAAACGGGAATGGGTAAATATAGGATCCTCCACAAAAAGTACAGGCGTATCAGGATGCTTGCTACGGATAATGGAATAGAACGCACCGGCACGTTCCTTTATCTGCTCCACACTGGCATTCGGAACAAAATCAAGTACAAATACGGAAGCATCCACACCCGCCATCACATGGGCAATCTCCAAATCCAATAAAGCATTGCCGCTAAATCCCAGATTGATACATTCCCGATTGAGCCAACGCTCCAGGATATTGGTATGCGCCATACCCGGACGGGAAGCGCAGCCTCCCTGCAGAATGCTTGTTCCGTAAAGACAACCGGCTTCTTACGTACCGGCAGTTCCGTTGCCGGCCCGCTGATTTGAGACAGCGAGTCGATGCCGATGGAAAGAGAAGTCACCCCGTCGTATAAAGAAAGGAATAAAAGATATTCACGCTCTTCGGGCAGCATATCCTTCACGATGGTTGCCTCATTCACCTTTCCTTGCGGACGACCGCTTCCGGCAAACAGCCACTTCCCGTCTTGCAGACAATATAAATCAAGTCCTTTAATGCCGGTAGGGGTCATGTGATTCATATTCCTGTCGAGCAATACCTCCCATTTGGCAGCAATCCGGGTAGAATTAGAACGAAAGCGTACAGCAAGTCCGGCACTGTTGCGCCCTAACTCCCATAGAGGCTTACGGGAGATATTCCGTAAAGAGTCCGGCAAACGTTCGTAGCGTGTAAGGGTTGTCTCGGTGGCTTTTCCTAAAAGAGGAAAAGCGGAAGCGTCGTGATAGACGATTTGTGCATTGGCAGAGATAGCCAACAGCAGGCATAAGAGAAAAGATTTTGTTTTCATAGCAGTTAAATAATATATGGAATAAGGGTTTCGGAGACTGATACTCAAGTCTCCTGTCCCTTATTCCATATAAGCTTTATTACAGATGATGTTAAGAATCCGTTTGAATTTTGTTCAAAAAGTATTTTCCAAAAGTGAAAAGTATCATTTTTTTTCAGCCTGCGCCATTCTTTAGCCCCTTGCTCTTTCAGCTTGGCAGTAAACGCCTTTGCCTTTTCCATAGCGGCGGCTTCTTCTTCGGGAGCGGCATAAGCATGCTTATACCCTTTCACCACGTTCCACTCGCCACGGGTAAAGTCGGGGAATGCCACCGGAGCGCAATTATTGTCCATGGAAAGTTCTCCCAACTCCGCCAGGCAGCACCACTCCGCCAAATCGTATACATCCATATCCAAAGGCAAACCGTGCTGCAGGCAATAAACCAGACGGCTATCCATGATAAAGTCCATACCGCCGTGACCGCCCACTTCTTTTGCCATCTCACCGTATTTCTTCAAAATAGGATGCTGGTATTTGGCTACAAGCGCTTCCATTTCCGCTTCCGGCAAGAAACCGTGCGAGTTCAAGTCATCTACCTTAGGCTGTACCCCCGAAGCAGTCAGTTGGTCGGCATCGAGCGCATACCCCTCTACGGGATACTTATTGGCAAATCCTTTCGAACCGGTCAACTGATACAGACGGTTATAGGGCTGGGGAGTCATCACGTTATGCTGTATCTCAATCACCTTACCGTTGGCGGTACGAATCAGGGTGGTGGTATGGTCACCATTGCGGAAGCCATTGCAGGCAGAATCCGTCCTTGCCTCGACCAGAGCCTTTCCCACAACCGATTTGGTATCCATGGCAACCAGGGTCTGCATACGGTCGCCGCGGTGGATGTCGAGCGCCTGTGCCACAGGGCCGAGTCCGTGAGTGGCGTACACATCGCCGCGGTGGCGCATGTTATAGTCCAGACGCCAGCCCAGCTTGTCGCCCTCGCCGTTCTTCCAATAATGGTTCCAGAACGGGCTCAGGTTATGGATATACGCACCCTGTGCACGGATTACCTCACCGAACACACCGTGCTGTGCCATGTTGAGGGTATTCATTTCGAACCAGTCGTAGCAGCAGTTTTCAAGAATCATACAGTGCTTGCGGTTCTTTTCACTCATGTCGACCAAAGCCCAGCACTCTTTCAGATTCATGGCGGAGGGCACTTCGATGGCTACATTCTTGCCGTTCTCCATAGCGCACATCGCCACGGGGAAGTGATGCAGCCAGTCGGTGGCGATATAAACCAAATCTATATCATCGCGCTTGCAGAGTTCCTCATACCCCTTTTCGCCGGAATATACGGCTGCTTTGGGCAAGGATGCCTGCTTCAGATATTTCTGGCATGCCTCGGCACGTCCTTGTTCGTAATCGCAAAGCGCCACGATCTGCGTACCGGGGATATGGGTAAACCGCTCCACAGCTCCGGGGCCACGCATTCCCAAACCTACGAAACCCACGCGCACCACCTCCATTTTAGGCAGTGCCAGACCTATCACGCTTTTCCGGTCTGCCGGACGTTGGGGAGTTTCAACGACAATCGTTCCATTCTCCCACTGCCACTGAGTTCCTTTGTCGTTTGTCTGCACAGTGGATGTCGGTGAAGAACAGGCGCATAATGCGACACATGCGCCCAATAATAATACTTTCAAGCTCTTCATGCTTCTCAAATTTAAAGTTAATCGATACGGATACATCTTTTCGCTGTTCCGGTTTATTTATGCGTCTCCACAATCTTGGTAGGCGCCATTTCCATATTCCGGCGGTCAACCTGGCGGACTACGGCAGCAGCCAGTTGCAGGAACGCGCGTCCGGTCACGGTATTCTCGTCCAAAGCGACGGGAGTACCCTTTGTCACCGCTCTCACAGATGCTTTGCACAATGGGAATCTGCCCCAGCAAAGGAACGTTCATCTGCTCCGCAAGCTGCTTGGCTCCTTCCTTACCGAAGATGTAGTACTTGTTCTCCGGCAGTTCGGCAGGCGTAAACCACGCCATGTTCTCTACCAGACCAAGGATAGGCACGTTCACCTTATCATTCGTAAACATGTTAATACCTTTGCGGGCATCGGCCAGAGCCACCGCCTGCGGCGTGCTGACAACAATAGCTCCGGTCATGGCAAGCGTCTGCACTACGGTGAGGTGAATGTCGCTGGTTCCGGGCGGAAGGTCTATCAGGAAATAATCGAGTTCGCCCCAGTCGGCATCGGCAATCAACTGTTTCAGGGCATTGCTTGCCATACCGCCGCGCCACAGGGTAGCCTGGTCAGGGTCTACGAAGAAACCGATAGACAGCAGCTTGATGCCATATTCTCGATAGGATAATCAAATCACGGCCGCCGATGTTCTCTGCATACGGACGTGCATCTTCCACCTGGAACATCTTGGGCACCGAAGGTCCGAAGATATCGGCATCCAACAAACCTACCTTTATACCCCAGTTTGGCAAGGGACACAGCCAGATTTGCCGATACGGTCGACTTGCCCACACCGCCCTTACCGGAAGACACACCGATTATGTTTTTTACCTGCGGCAGCAATTTACCAACTTCCGGGCGTGCCGCCTGACGGCTTTCCGTGGTAATCGTCACTTCCACTTCCGGTGAGACATAGGTATGTATTGCTGTTTCGGCAGCCTTTACCATTGACTTCATAAAGGGGTCGGTCGGCTTCTCGAAGATAAGCGAGAAACTGACCTTCATCCCATCGATACGCAGATTGTCGGCAACCATTTCGGCCTCAACGAGGTTCTTCTTGTTGCCGGGATAACGCACCGTTGCCAGTGCATCGAGGATTAATTTAGGATAAAGAGTCATGTTATTTACTATTTTAAATTTTCAACGGTTTGAGATAACCGTTTGAGAAATAAATATTCAACTGAGCATTTGAGTAGTAGTAGTAACGAATTAGCAACCTGCGAATTCCAGCGATTTGCAGTGCAATGTTGTCAAATAACTCTGTCACAAAAGTAAATAAATTCTTTAGTCAGACAAAGAGTTTATCTACTTTTTAGTCGTAATCGGTTCTATTTAGTCGTAAATAGTCATAATTCGCCATATTTAGTCGAAAACGAGACTTAAGACTATTTTACATACCATATTCTACCCTTGACTATAACTATTTCCGCCTCTTTCATCTCTGCAAGGATATTTCCAACCATTCGTTCCTGCTGTTCCGGGGTCTTATTTCTGGGAAGAACATCTCAGATAATCGAATATAGCATCCCGTTTAGCTCCGACCGAACCCGCATTTTGGAGATACTGCAAAATCATATGTTGTAACTTAGCTTTATCCAATCCTCTGTTATGGGTATAATACGGCAATTGCTTTGTCTTTTTAGCAATATCAAGTGATATGTTATACTCTGAAGTATCACCCTCCAATAATCCCCTATTCAATAGAGCAACCACATCTTTTTCAGAAATACGATGCCTTTTCTGCACTGCATCCAATAATATGCAGTCCTCCAATGTAAGAGTATTGTTTTCTTTGAGCAATTCAGTATATTTCTCATTAATTGTATTGCCATATATTTTTACTCCAACTTCCTTATTGAGTGCATCTATCTCATAATCCGGCATTGGGAAATGACGCTTCCATTGCTCGTTGAACATCTTCTTGATACCCCGACTCACGGTGTCAATCATATTGAAATTTACCATAGCACGGCAAAGGCATTCGTTGCGGAAATAGCGTTGAGGTCCTTTGGTTGTCAACACATTTTGCAATGTACCCGGAATGAAACTACCACCGTTGGCGTAATAAAGATAGCCGGGATTTTCAACAAAGTTGATACGCTGCTGTAATGTGTAATCCTGATGAGCTATGGCATTGTGCAAAGCTTCACGGATGGTATAGTCATCATATTGCTTCATCGTTTCCGGAAACAATGTACCTCCGGGAAGTTCCCTCATTGTAAGATTGCGTATCTTACTTAAAATTTGGTCTACAGTAAGAATAAACGGTGCAGTGAAGTGTTCGTAATCTACCACTTCTTGCCGCTCATCTCTCAAAGTCCAAGTTACCTCAACTACAGCCGGGCGAAGTTTGAAGACTGAAACAGGCTTGCCCAACAGTATAATGGCGGCACGAGTCAGTTTTCCGTCTATCATTATACCGCTATTCGACAACAATTCTTCCACTGTCCAAGCATCTATTTCTTCCGCCGGAATCTTAGAGGCATGTACTTTCTTGAACATTACACGGGCTTTGGCTACCGCCAATTCGTCTAAATCTGTCAATACCGCATTTGGAACAATCTCCGCCGACCAGTCTTTTGCCTCAAAAACAGGTTCTTCAAGGATTGCCGCAAGCCGTTCCTGTGTCATTTCCACCAATGAATCTTCCACCCGCTGCCATGCCTTCTTATGGGCATACACCGGGCGGCGGGGCAAATGTTTCGGTATATGGATTATCCATACTGTCTTATGGCTATCCTCTGTTGTGTATTCATCTATACTTAACCCCTCAGACGACAAGTTAGTACAATGTTCCAATAGTTTCCACACGGCAGATTGTGCGTTCAAATTAAATTTGGAAAGGTCCGTACCCACAAGCTCCAAAGTCTTATCCTGCACGCCAATTACAAGATGCCCTCCTTCCATATTGGCTATGGCTGCAACATACGATATTACATCATTCTTTTCGTCTCCTGCAAATAAGTTTTTGAGATTCTTCATCTCTTTCCACTCACAACGAGCATTCTCTTGTGGAAACTCACGAAGCAGATATTGTTGAAGTTCTTGTGAAGTCATAATAATTAAGATCTAGATGAAGAATTTCAGAATCAATCATTTTTGCTATACTTTCAGCTCTCATGTTTGGATTAAAACCCATAGCAGGCTCGACAACCATTGTTTATTTGCCGGTCTGGAGACTGCTGCGCTTACTGCGGTTGTAGCTGCGGTACTCGTCCAATTCTATCTCTACATCGGGTTCCTGCAACTCTCCGCACTGAGGAAGCCGGAACTTGACGTATTTTATGGTCAGGCCGCGGTCCAGCCACTGCTGTTCGTAATAGGTGCGGATGCCGAGAATATCATCCACCAGTCCGGAGTGGTAGAGGTCGTCGGTGATGAACTCTACGGGAAGCCCGTTCTTCTCTATCATGTATTTGGTGTAGGTGAACATGAAGTTGCTGTCGGTCTTTACATGGATAGTGCCGCCGTCTTTCAGGAACTTGCGGTAGCGTTCCATGAAGTAGGTGGACGTAAGGCGTTTGGTGGCTTTCTTCATCTGCGGGTCGGAGAACGTGAGCCATATCTCGCTCACTTCGCCCGGAGCGAAGAAGCGGTCTATGATTTCGATGTTGGTACGCAGGAAGGCAACATTCTTCATACCCGATTCCAAAGATTCGGTAGCTCCCGTCCACATACGCGCCCCTTTTATATCCACGCCGATGAAATTTTTGTCGGGGAACATACGTCCCAGTCCTACTGTGTATTCTCCACGACCGCAACCCAGTTCCAGTACAATCGGATTGTCATTTTTGAAAAACTGTTGATGCCAGTTGCCCTTCATCTCAAACGGAACGTTGTCCACCGCCGAGTACGGATATTCAAACACGTGCGGATAACTCGCCATATCGGCAAACTTCTCTAACTTATTCTTTCCCATTCGTATGTATTAAAGTGTTTCTACCCGACCGGTATAATTATAAAAAGTACGGTCGGCAAAGCATTGGTGAAACAATGCGTATTTATCAATGCCCGTACAATGACAAACGCCCAGCCGTTGCGGCAAATGGCTTTCAAGGAAACGGGCTATCACATCAAATTTCTCTTTCTCGGTATTACGGATATGGAAACCGCCCAATACCAGTTTCAGCGAGGTCTGCGGAAAATACTCCTGCACCGCACGGATGATATTCGTAATGCCCCGGTGCGAGCAGGCACTCAGCACGGACACTTCAGCGCCCTGTTTCAACACCAGCGCCAGTTCGTCCGTAAAGGTATCGGCCTGTTTCCGCCCTTCCGCCCACGTGAAGAAGTGTTCAAAATGCGTATCTTCCTCATCCGTAACGGGCAACTGCGGAAAGATAAACACGCCGCGGCACAATTCAGTAACCTCATCCACAAAACGGAAACGGGTGCTGTCCAAAGCATCGGGCTGCATCACTCCGTTTTCCCGTTCATCCTTGAACTTCAGTTGGAAGAGTTCTCTCTTGCAAACAACCTGTGCCTTGTCGTTCACGGCAAGAAAGTGATGCAGTCCGCCGGTATGGTCGCGATGTCCGTGCGACAGTACCAGGAAATCCACCTCCTTCAAGTCAATCCCAAGTATCCGGGCATTGCGTATGAAAAGGTCGGAAGCTCCGGTATCGAACAGCAGGCGATGCTCACCCGTATCAACAAGCAGGGAAAGCCCGTGCTCTCCCTGTAGTCCCTTGCCGTAAACCGAATTTTCCACAAGGGTTGTAATCTTTATGCTCATGCGTTATTCCCGACAGTTACCCAACCGTGCGTATCGGGCTCGTCACCGTACTGGATAGCACGCAATTTATTGTACAGCTTCGTGCAGACCGGTCCTGGTTTTCCGTCTTTGGCAATCACGTACGACTTACCGTTCTCCACATCGTCGATGCGTTCAATCGGACTGATAACGGCAGCCGTACCGCAAGCGCCCGCTTCCTCGAAAGTCAGCAGTTCTTCTTCCGGAACCGGACGACGTTCTACTTTCATACCCATATCCTCAGCCAACTGCATCAAGCTCTTGTTGGTGATGGACGGAAGAATGGAAGTGGATTTCGGAGTGATATACGTGTTGTCCTTTGATTCCGAAGAAGTTGGCAGCACCGCACTCGTCGATGTATTTCTTTTCCTTGGCATCCAGATAGAACTCGCAGGCATAGCCCAAATCGTGCGCTTTCTTATTGGCGCGCAAGCTGGCTGCGTAATTGCCGCCCACCTTGTAGACACCTGTGCCCAGAGGTGCGGCACGGTCGTATTCGCGGATAATAACGTACGGATTGGTGGAGAACCCGCCCTTGAAGTAAGGACCTACCGGCGTTACAAACACGACAAACAGGTATTCCTTTGCCGGATGTACGCCTACCTGTGCTCCCGTACCCACCAGCAACGGACGGATATACAGGGAAGCTCCCGATTCGTAAGGCGGAATGAAACGCTCATTCAGCTTCACAACCTTAAGAATAGCCTCTTTAAAGCGTTCCGTCGGCAACTCAGGCATCAGGATGCCACGGCAAGTAGACTGCAAACGCGCCGCATTCTCTTCCAAACGGAAAATACGTACCTTGCCGTCTTTGCCACGGAAAGCCTTTCAAACCTTCGAACGCTTCCTGACCATAGTGCAGACAAGTGGCTGCCATGTGCATAGGAATGGTTTCCTCGCTGCATACTTCCAATGCGCCCCACTGTTCGTTACGATAGTAAATTCTCACATTGTAATCTGTCTTCATATAGCCGAACGGCAGATTAGCCCAATCCAGTTCTTTCATATCTCGCTCGTATTAATTTAATTTCAAGACTATCTATTTGTAACAAAAGTAATGGTTATTCTTCATATTTCCTAAAGAAACACTGTTTTTTTACAACCTAAGAGTGGCGATACGTTTTTTCCATTACATGCCAACTATGATAAAAAGATAAGCAACCAGATTTTCATTGGTTGGAACTTTCTGTTTCCCTTAGGAATACCCTAAGTTTACCCTAAGTAAACTGATAGTTTAATGCGGTGAAACCAACAGTTTACTTAGGATAAACTATTCGTTTATCCGCATGAAACTTTCTCTATTTACCGGAAAGCACCCAAATACACTGAGAATCAATTCAAAGCCTTCATTTTACACAAAAGGAAAAGCTATCGGGCCACTCTTTCCTTGTGGAGCATAACAGTGTGACAGATGTTTTTCGTTTTTCAAACTTTGTGCAGGAAGCAGCAACAAGAATTAAACGGTGTGGAAAACGACATAAAAAAGACCGCTACCCAATAGCTGTCGGTAGCGGCCTTTATACTTGTTAGAGAGAATTAAATTACCAAATGCTTGTTTTCACAAATTTACAGATGATATAAAAAATATTCCTATAAAAAGAGTTTATTCACACTTTCATTTATTCGGATAATTCCCTGACAGCAAGATTATCGTGCACCTATCGCTTTCGCCCATTCAGTGTCCAGCCAAGCTTTTTGAGTATCAGGAAACAAGTTGCTGTCAATAAAGCAACTGAGTCCGCAACTGCGAGACAGCCCGATGGGTTGCTGACTATAAGCACTGTAGAATTGTGGAGTGTGGTCTGTAAAAATCACAGCTTCTTTCAATGCCGCTTTAAAGGCATCAGTGTCATTGGTCAGTGCTTCAATATACTGCTCCAAGTCATAAAACAGGTGTGGATTAAGCCCTTCATAACCTTGAATGGCAGTCAAATCCACTTGCTTGTTTCCTACTGCAGTTACCACGTTTTCACAGCAGCGGCCAAAGCTTCCAATTTATTGCTTTGTACCAGTGCGACAGTACCCGACGTTTGTCGGTATTTATTCATAAATGATTCGCAAGCGCCTTTCAAATCTTTTTGGAAGAGCTGCGATACGATTTCCTTATATGGAAATCCATCGGCCAGCACCTCTGTCGGTGAAGCCATTAAATAATCGGTTACATTTCGCAGATCATAAAGCGCTTCTATAGACGACATGAAGCAGGCATCGAATAACAAGTACTCGAATTTCAGTCCTTCAAGCGGCTGTGCCAAAGCAGGAATTTCCATGTATTGAGTACCGTCCTGTCCGATAAACCGGGTGCTGGGTGCATGACATGCTTGTCGAAAATAGAACTGGGTATCCAGCCGCTACCATGGCTGGAGAGTACTAATCCGTAGCTGTCAGCAGGCATTTCCTCCATCACCTTTTTGCAAAAAACATTCTTCATGAATACGGGGTCTGTAGAAAGATCAGACTGAGTATATTCTTCGATAATCTGATGCGATGTCCGGTTATTCTCCTCATTGATGACCAGTTTGGTCAATGTAGACCGTTGCCATTATCGTAGAATACGGCTACCTGATTTTTGTCGGACAGACGTATCAGGTGCCCGGCAGCCCCCCTGAATAACGCGCAGGTTGGCCTCCATTTCCGTTTCCAATCCGGTATTGTCACCCATGTAATAGAAAATAAGTGTATGCTTCTTGTCGGGCACAGAGAAAGCCTTTGTTGCAATCTTTACACTAGCAAGCACGTTTTCTTCCTCTCCTTTGGCAGCAGCCAATACCACATATTGCGTGTTGGCATCCAGTTCTTCTATCAAGATATCCATCGGCTTGTTGGCAGTGGTCACAATACCTTTGTCCAGCACTTCCTGTGCATCGGGCATGATTTCGTTTTCTTCCATTACTAAATAAGCACAGCGTAAGGCATTGGTCGATTCAATGTAATGTTTACAGTGGTGTAACCGGTTTCGCCGGCCGTGAGTGTCACGGTAGGTGTTGGAGGCAATATGTTTTTTCTTCCATCGGAGTGTCATCATCCGAACAGGCAGTGAGCAGACAAGCAGAAGAAAATACCTGCACCCCATTGGTATAAGGTTCGTTTCATGTTCATAATCTTTATATTTTAATGGATTATCGTTAAATTGTCTGTTGCGGGAAGTTTAAGGATTAAAATTATCCACCACGTTCACCGTACCTTTCCATTCTCCTGTTATTTTGTATCCCGCATCATCCTGGAAGTCGAATACGAATTTATAACCGTCGTTTTCTTTACTTACAGTCATTGTACCACTCTTGATAGGGCCAATATATCTGTAGATCCAGTCTCATCATCACTGCGCTTATCTCCATACCAGGTATACAAGATATCTGCTTTGTTGAACATCATGTATCCGGGAAGCGCATACATAGGTTCAAACTTATGTTCTATGGTGTAGACCCCTTCCTGAAGTGTGGCTCCTTTATTCGCATCAGTAAAGAATTCGATGGTAATCATCTCTGACTTTATCTCCTTCCCTTCTTCGTCTTTATCTTTATAGAAATTTATTTGCCAAGAACTCAATCCGGGATAGAGGTATTCTCCCAAATAATAAGCTTCTATCTCTGTCAGTTCTTCGGGCAGAGCCAATGTGACATTGTCCTTCAAAGGTGCTCATCGGGCTGGCAGGCTTCTTATTGTCATTGTCGTTAAAATTACCCATAGGCAATGCCCGCTGAAATTGCATGTTATGTTCAGACCGTCTGCACTTTGGAAATTGAATGCAATATCATAATTTTCACCGCTTCGTGTCACGGTCATGGTTACTGTTCAGGAAGGCAATATATCTCTTGCCTGTTCTGGAATCGACTTTCTCCAAATAAGAGCCCGTAGGATAATATTGCCCGTTTATGTCGGAAATTTGGCCTTTGTTGATAGTCATGGGGATTTGCATATATCCCTGTGCACTTCCTCCAAAGATAGACACTTGGTAAAGTACCTTCTTCCAGCGGAGGATTTTCCATATTGTAATCTAACAGTTTATGCATATAACAGCTTGACAATTGCAAATAATAGCCATTGGTCAGTACCTCGTTTTCATTGAAGTTTCCATGATAGAATTGCAACAGCATATCATCGGCATGCGGACAGAACCAGTTGCCGTAATATCTTCCTTTGGCTAAAGTGAAAGACACCTCTTGATCTTTCGTAAAAGGCTGGTAAGTGCCCTGTGGTGTTTCCGGCTCATATTTTTTCAAAGATAATATCACCTTTGAAGTGTCCTCGGAAAGGCTCTCCGTCTTCCATGACGATATCCATATCAATGGTATAGGTGTCACCTTTACGCTGAACAAGTACGGTTCCTCCTGTGACGTAGCTGTAAACCACTCCATTGGCAGGATCGGATGAAATACGGGTAAATACATTGGTTGTTTCCACATCCCAACAACCTATTTGTGCCGTCTCTTCTCCGGCATGATATTCTCCCGCCGGCAGAGTAGCGTTCCAAGGGTCGCTATCGGCTACATTATAAAGATCCAGGCGAACCAGATAGTCTCCAATATTGGTCGGTAAGTCGTCTTTTCCTATTTCCCCAGAGGCCAGGCGAATAACATAGTTACCGTTTCCAGGCTCATTGTCGGTACGGTAACTTGCCTTTTCCAATAATTTCAGTTTCACTACAGGTACATCATTTTCATAAACCGGTTGTGTCTTCATTTCAAGAGCCTCGGAAAGTAAATAGCGTCCTTGACTCACAACAGCTGCCTGAATGATGTAACAAGTTTCCGCCTCTAAGGCAATAGCCCGTTGGATACTTGTCTCGGAGTTATCGGCCGGTATGCCTTCGTTAAGAATATCCTCCGCTGTAGGAGCCGTCTCGCCTTTTTTATAGCACATCCAAGCACATTGGTCTGCATGTTGGGGTGTGAGTGAGAACCCAATGAATGACTGGTAGCTTTGATGGCGTTCAGGGTAGCAGCCGCCGGAACTGCCTTTTCATCATCGGAACATGATGAGAAAAACAATACCGATAGAATGGCTGATAAAATATAATATGTTAGTTTATTCATAACAAACGTCTTTTTTAATGTGATTTATTGGGGATTATCCATATCGGTAACCTTAGAAGTGAAAGTACATACATAACGCTGTCCTTCCGTATCAGTAAGGTCTATCTTAAAGGTATATGCTTCACCGGATTTGTCGACTTCCACCTTGCCTGATTTAAATTTACGGGTAGTGAAACCATACGAATAGACTGAGATTTCACTGGATTTGCTGTCCAACGTTCCGACAGCGCCATCGTTACCGACGTTATAAGTTCCGGCGGGAAGAACCTTCTCCCCCACAGCTGCACGCAAATCAAGGGTTATTTCTGTATCCCAATTATTGAATGCAGCCTTGAGATAGAATTGTCCATCTACTGCGCCGTTAGGAAGTATGCGTTTCAGTTGTTCTATACTATTAACCTGAATTTGCAGTTCATCGAAAATGGCAAATCCTTTTCCTGATATTTCCCCCTCATACGTAGCATTTACTTTGCTGCCATCCTCCAGTATGAATTCCATGCTGATTTCATACTTTTGGGTTTCCGTATTAGCATTCAATTTCATTGCACCAGATTGGATACCTATCTTTTCTTCTCCTTTCATAAAGTATGTGTAATCGATATTCGTATCAATGCAGTATCCATCTTCCGCCCCTACCACATAAGTACCGCTTTTGGTATATTTATAATCTTCACCATAAATGTCAAGTGCAAGTGTGTAGTTCCCGTCACTGAACGTGATATCATCAGTACGCCCATAATTGGAACCCTCGGCTGAGGTAAATGCAACGTTATACGTCTTGACTATCTCTTGCGCTTCCCCGTTGGGTTTCAGCATCAATTCTTGCAGCAAATCCATGGCTCCCGCCAATTCGTCATTCTCATCCATAGCAGCTATGGCTATACTCTTGATTTTTAGTCCGATTTTCTGGTCCATTTGCGGAGTCAAGACCCAATCCCCGTTTTCCAGTGCGCTGGGGGCTAACGTAAAGCTTATATCCGGATTCAATCCCCACTGATCGTTTTCAAAGATTACGCCCAAGTAGAGTTTAAAGCCATTAGCTGTCTTCAGGAATTGTCCGCAAGGCACGTTGAGCACACCGTCTTTAAGGACTCCTTTGAAAGTAAGTTCTGCATTCTTGAATGAAACAGTTACCTCATTACTCTCGGCTATGACACTTACTTCATCTTGTGTGGCAAATCCGTCCCTATTCTTAAAACCAGCTATCCAAGAACGGTTGTAAGAATTCCTGGAATACTGCATAAAGCTATACTCTTTAGCCAAACTACCGGATTCCAGCGTCACTTTACCCAATCTTTCCAGACTTTCTGTGTTCTCATCAGCCAAGATGTAATACCCCATTCTCTGCTTCTTCGTAACTCAACCAGGTTTGGGCTTCTTCACTGATTCTCACCGTTATCGGCATTTCACTTTCAAAACGGATAAACTGTTTGAAAGCCTTGTTTTCGGCAAAAGAGAAAAAACTCGTCAGTCTTATAGTTTGTAATGATACCCATCTGTGTGATGCCTATCTTGGCAGACGATTCGCCCATGACCAGTGAGATGGTGGCTGTACGGGTTTCCATTTCGTCGTTGGGAGCTATGTAGAAGCTTACCACTCCATTACTGCACGCCTTGATGGTACACCATTCTTCATTGGAAGTAGCCGTCAGAGTAGGATCAGCGTTGCCCACCTCAATGGTTCCATCACCACCAACAGATTTGAAATCAACCGTAGAAGACGTTATTTGCAGTTCTACCGGTGGCAGATATTGGGTATCGTCATCGTTGCAGGAGCCCTAAGAACAAAAGAGCATCCTGCGATGAGTAGATAGATGATATTCTTTTTCATATTCACTTCTTTTTTAATGTTTGTTATTTGGAAGCCGCTTGCTGTGTAAATGTACGAAAGAATCCTGTCACATAAGCCAATTGCAGGACATCCTTACCTGTGTTATTGTCTATTGCCACAAAAGAGTCGCACAAAAACTTGCCCCACATACCGTTATCCTGCAAGATGACGGTTTGGGTTACATCTTCAAATGGCTATCTCAGGGTTGGGCGCTGCTTTTTTCCTCCATGTAACCTTCCATACCAACACCCTGTGTCTGGCTCAAATATCCTCCTCCCCTGCAAAGTCCATGGTACTAAGACAATGCCATCAGGCAACATTTGGTATTCAGACTGATACTGCCGGCCACTGCATTGTAGCGTATGCGCATATCAAACGGCAATCCTTTTTCATAAGATAACTTTCATTGAACAATTCTTCTTCCAGTGTTACAGGTAGCATGGTATTTCCTTGGTAATACACAAAAAAGTATTCACCGATGTATTTCTCATAGCGGGAGTAAGTTTTGGGCAATTCTCTGGCACGTATAGTTACTTTATCGTCTGTGAAACTCATGCTACCCTGTTCCCAGCGCAACTCTTTCACATCCAAGGTAGCTAGCGACAACGGTTCATCGAAACTGATACCTTCCGGTGTATAGTGAAAAGGCAGATTTACCTGGCTGCCATCGGCATTTTCCAAGATAAATTTGCGATAACGCTGTGTCACTGTGTATTGTATCACTCCGTCTATCACCACCTCATAAGCGGCCGGATAAGCCTCATTGGTAATCTGTTTAACGCTTTGCAAGTAATCTTCCCAAGCTACATTCTCCGGCAGCGGATGCATTATCATTTTGTTACCGGTCTTCTTACCCTTCAACACCACTTCGTCAGAGGTACAGGACAAGATAAGAAAGTCACTGTCTCCCTCCATACCCATACCATCTTCGCCTATACCCAATGCATTGGAAGGCTCTGAGAAAAAATGGAATATTTCATTGTACGTACTAAACGTCAGCATGGGTCCGGCACTATTCACCATATCATAAGCACCTGTACTCACCTTATCGGGCTGGAAGAGATCGCATGACACATCGGCAGTGCCCTCTTTATGAAAGCGTATCAGCATAGTGTATCCCCCATAAGCCTTAGTAGCGGCAGGATAGTAATTCAGCACCCATCCGTTACCGGCAGAACGCAGTACTTCCTGATACTCGGCGATGGACTGGTTGATGCGGTTGGCGGCCGATTGGTCGAAAACATCGTCCACTTCAGAGGTACATGCTCCTGCTCCAATCAATATTAAAGCCAATATCCATAGATTATATATCTTTTTCATATATATATGTTCTTTTAGTTTAATTCTGTCAAATCAATATATTTCACTTGTTCGGAACGGCGCTGTACAATATCGCGCAATTTGTCCAAGTCAATATTCCACACTTCATTCATGTAGTTTCTCACAATTTCCATCTTTTGGTTAATGAATGTGGCTCCCTCATCGGCTATTTTCAACTGTTGTTGCCACCAGGCAGCATCATGGGTCACATAGTTCGCTACCAGCTCGGCAAAGTCCTCATGTACTTCCGAACCACCGTAGGCCGTAATGAATCCCATGCCCAAAGCCGCTTCATCACTGACATTCACCCATCCGTTACCAATATATTTTCCACTGGACACAGCATAGAAGTCCTGCGGAAATTCGATGGTCTGATGCAAGATGTGTGAAAATTCATGGTGCATGGTACTGAAATACCAGCGGTTCATCATCTCTACATCCACGCTGTTCGGGTTCAGAGCGTTGATATTATACAGAGTTACTTTCAAACCGCCTTCTGCCGTACCCAAGGTAATCTTTCCGTTATCATAAGCCGGAGAACCTATCAAATGAATCATCTTAGGACCATATGTACATATAAAATCGCGGTTGTTTCCCTGAACTTCTACATAGGCATCAATCCACAAGTATTTTACCAATTTGGCCATGGCTACTGATTTGGACAATTCGGCCGGTGCCAAGTTATAGTCGGTATCCGATTCCTTGTATTCGAATTTATATTTAAAATCGATATTATAAAGGGGTGACATAGTTATCGAGCAACCATTCATCGAATGCCGTACGGTATGGAGTCATGTTGTCGAAGCTGCTCTCCTTTGTCAGGTCATCTTCGTTGCAAGCAGTGGCACCGCCGATAAGGGCTGCCGCCATCAGAAAATAGGTTATATATTTTTTCATATGTTATCGTATTCAGTAGATTATATACTTAGTATCTAGGATTTGGTTCCATACCGGCAGTGATGACATCTTGTGGAAGTTGGATGGCGCGTCGCGGGTCTTCTTTTCCCAACACAATCGGACTGTTGCCGGCACGGTTGTGCGAAAACTCTATGCCATAGCGTTTCAAGTCAAACCAACGAAGTCCTTCCTGCATGGTTTCCAAACGGCGCAGTTGCAAGATGAGTTGGATAAGATTCTCTTCCGTACCGGGCTCTACGGTAAATCCTTCAGGGTTAAGACGCTTTTTCACACTGCGTTCCTTGTCTTTGGTAACAATGGTGGGCTGATAAGGCAGGCTATTGTAGAAATTATTAACCTCTTGCTCTGTCAGGTCGTGTCCTTCGTCCTTACTCAGCGCACTATGACTTTTCTATCCAAAGGTTTATGTCTTCCAAAGCCTTACTATAGTCAGGGTTATCACTCAACACATAAGCCTCTGCACGGCATAGTAGGGTTTCATCTACCGAAAACGGTACTGCTACCGTGTGCGGGTAGTACAGGCCATTGGCCTTGTCTACGTATTCAAAGTACAATTTCAGTTTCGGGAAAGGATTTTTCTGTACTACACTGAGGATGAAAGTACTCATAACCAGTCCACCCCTCCAATGCCAGGGACCGTCTGCGTCAATAGTCTCGTTAGTATAGATTGGGGTTCGTGTCCGTAGCGTTTCAAAGTATTATAAGGACCTGTAATGATAGGTGCTTGCGACCCTAAAAGCAGCTAAAGCAGATTGGCCGGTTTCTTTTCAGATACATATTGATTACTGATGTCGTCCACCAAACTTACTCCGCCGAAATCAGCCTCCCAATTACGCAGTGCTGTGACCGGATTGCTGCCGATGGCAGTGTTGGCACATTCTATCACCTTATCCCATTTCTGGTAATAGAGATAAAACCGTGCAGCAAAAGCGTTGGCTGCTTTACGGTTGAAGTGATACTTGGGAACCTCATAAGCAGCATCTTTAATGAGCGGAAGTCCAGCTTCCAAGTCAGCAGCAATCTGTTCATACGTATTCTTCAAGCTGCCTCGTTCAGTATTTTCCGGATAGACGCTGTCACCGGTCCGAGTACGGTAGGTATTCCCAAATGACTTTCTGCCGTATTCGGATTATAAGGCATACAGAATACATTAGCTAATAGGAAATGGGAATAGGCGCGGCACACCAAAGCTTCGCCCGTTGCGGATTGAGGCTGGCAGGCGAACCTAAGTTTTCGATACCTTCAATGCCATATTAGCCGAAGCAATAGCGGCATAACATCCTTCCCAAAGGGCATAGGGACTATCGTAACTACTAATGCTGGGAGAATCCCACAAATAAAAGGTTTTTCGATGAGTTCGTCCGTATCAAATTGTCCACCGTTATCCATCACGTTATCCGATGACAACTCGCCAATCAACAGCGGAAGAGTAGTTGGGTATGCCGAAACCAACAGTGGAGATATTTTGTCGGTACTGTTGATTTCCGTGCGGCTATCGGGCAGTGTATCCAAAAAATCACTGCAAGAAGAGAATGCCAGCAATGAAACGGATAGCAAGGTTATGAATGATTTATTTTCATGTGATTCATTATTTAAAAATTAAATGCCTAAGCGAATGGTAAAAGTGAACTGTTTAGCCATGGGAACGGCCACACCACCTGTGTTAAAAATTCGGGATCCTGCCCGTTTAATTTGTCATCTGCATAAAGCAAGAACAAATTAGTTGCCTGCAGTTTCAATCCTAAATTGGAAATTTTTAACGGTTCAATCCACTTCTTGGGCAGGTCGTATGAAAGCGAAACCTCTTTCAAACGGATAAAGTCACCCTTTGCGATGCGATCGCTGGAGTAATTATAAGCATTGTAGGCACGGCTCAGATAACTGTCGTTCACATTCATATACTTATCTGCTATCACCGGAATATTGGTACGATGCTCGTCGCCCGGCCTCATCCAACGGTTCTTGAATTCTTTCGGCATAGCATCAAGGTCGGTATATTGGTTGCTAAATACCGGATCCAAACGGATGACATTGCCAAAAAGAATAAGTGATAAACACATTTAGTTTCAGACCCTTATAGCTGAATACATTTCCCAAACTACCTGTAATGGTAGGATCTGTAGTACCTTCATAAATCAGGTGTGATTTGTTGTTGCGCTCCTGGAAGTTGATGTTGCTTGTGGTCAATTCGCCATTTTCATTAATGAAAGTAGGCAGACCTTCTTCATTCAGTCCACGGAAGTCGAGCGAAAACAAACTTCTTACCGGATAGCCTTGCATGGCAAATCCATATCCGCTCACCATGTCCATTACCGATGAGAATGCCTCCAAATTGGTTACCTTGTTCTTGGTTTTAGAGAAAATGAAGTCAGTATTCCACTTGAAGTCCTTCTTGGCAATGTTACGGGTAGAAAAGAGTCAGCTCTATACCGTGCGAACGCATGCTTGCCACATTGGCATACTTGCCAATTTCTCCATCCAGACCGGTAGTACTCAACCATCCTATCAGGTCATAGTTCTTGCGTTTGTACCAATCCATGCTGAAGTTGATACGGTTATCCAGAAAACCTAAATCGATACCCAGATTCAGTTCATGTTTCTTTTCGTAAGTCAGTTCTGAATTTTTGCCTTGTAGGATGCCCAGTCCCGACTCCATGACATCGGCATTGGGACGCCAAGGATTATAACTGCTCACCATTGCCAGCGAGTTACTCACAAAGGCAGGACCACGGTCGGCAGTCAGCGAGTAACTTGCTTTCAGCGTCAAGTTAGATAATATGGAATTCAGTTTGCTGAACCAAGTTTCTTCGTGCGCATTCCAAGCACCGGAAATATTCCATGTAGGCAACCAGCGAGCCGAACGGCTTTTACCTAGTTTATTGAACCTTCGTAACGCACTGTACCGTTCACGGTATAGCGTCCCTTCCATGAATAAGTGCCGGTAGCGAAAAAGCCACTTGGCGTGCTTTGGTTTCGTCAACAGTATTATAAGGTGTATTTTCCTCGTTGCCTTGCTTGAAGAACAAATAGTCGTAACTGGAAAGCATACCCATGCCATACTGCATACCTGCACCGTTAAACCACACTTTGCTGCGGTCTGTGGCATTTAGTTCCATACCACCGAAAAAGTTTACGATATGATTTTCGTTGAATACATCATTGTAACTGACGGTACTACGCAAGTCATAGCTCGACATAGTATATTTCGTATCGCGATAGAAACCGCCTACGGGCAGTACCGATTCCGGTAGAGTATTGATTTTGTCAGGATCGGTATAGAGCCACGGATTGGCTTGCTGCATGGTAGCGTCATCCATAGCCCTATAAGCCCATGCCTGATTAGAATAATCTTTCACATAATGGTTTTGGGTAGTAGATGAGTACTTGTAAGCCCCCCAATATGCTCAATTCTACCTTTTGAATAGGCTTCCATTTCATTTCACCCTGGAATCGCATATCAGTAACTTTTAAATCCATGTAGTTGTTATCCAGCTCGTGGAAAATATTAAACGGTGCATAGTTACGTACGTAGTATTCATTGGGATCCAATGTGCGCGAAGTATTCAGCGCAAATGAGTAAGGATTGATGTCGAAGTCACGTTTCACCTCACCACTTACGGGATCAGCTTGCGAACCAAGAGTACCGGGAGCCTGCTGCTTGCGAAAAGATGCATTCCCGATAAGGTTAAGTGTAAGGTTTTTGAAGATATTATACGTAGAATTAATGTTAGCCGTATAACGTTGCACTTTGCTCCTCTTTAGTCCATCCCGGGTCGTTCATCACACTGATGGAAGTATAATAAAAGCCTTGTCTGTACCGGTAGCCATACTCACAGCATGATTTTGTGAGATACTATTGCTGAACAACAGGTCGAACCAGTCGGTATTACGGAACTCGGCCTGCTTCAGATAAGCCCCCCGTGCTTCAGGCGTATTGGCTAAACCAAATACACCGCCTGTTGCCGAATATTGATTAATGAGATGATACATTTTACCATAGACACCACTCTGCGAAGCACGATAAGAATCAACAAAACTCAGGGAACCGTTTTGCTCCATATTCTTGTATACATCCATTTGCTCTGAGAGTTCATGATGTTGAAATTGCTATAACTGGGTTTCATGCGCATGGTAAACTCACCTGTATAACTGATTTTGTTCAGTACCTGATTTACTTTTTTGGTAGTTACCACAATCACCCCTGCCATAGCACGTGCACCATAAATGGAGGTAGCCGAACCATCTTTTAGAATTTGAAAACTCTCAATATCATCGGCATTCAAACCGGCAATAGCTGAACTGATCAGAGTCTCAGCATCACCTGAGGACAGATCGTCAGCACCTATCTCAGCTACATCTTCCATGATAACACCATCTACCACCCACAGCGGCTTGGAACTGCCGTAAATGGAAGTTTTGCACCACGCACACGAATCTTAGGCAGGCCGTACCGAAAGTTCCGGATACGTTTTGTACGGAGACACCGGCCGAACGTCCTTCCAGACCGCGGCTGATATCCGCCATACCATCCATTTTTATATTTTCTGCCTTTAACTGATCGGTAGCGCCGGTAAACATACGTTTATCCATACGCTGCATACCCGTCACAACAACCTCCGACAGTGTCTGTACATCCGATTGCAGAGACACTTTCATTGTCGGTGAGGGAGAAAGCGACTGCGGCAGCATACCTACATAGGAAAATTCCAACTTGGAACGACTGGACACATTAGGTAATGTAAATTTACCGTCCATATCCGTCAGCACACCGGTAGAAGTACCTTTCACCATAACGGTAGCTCCGATAAGCGGTTCACCATCATCAGCCGACAACACAACACCGTTTACCGTATATACTTTAGCCTGTTTGGAAGGACCTTTTGTTGTAATGGTAATAAACTCCTTATCGATATTATACTCAAGTTTCTTACCCGACAGGACAATATCCAAAATTTCCCGGATATTCTTATCCTTGATAGGCACCGCTATACGTATATGGCTTCACATCATCATACGTAAAAAGGATTTTATAACCTGAAATTTTGCTCAACTGTTTAAATACAGAAGACAACTCTTCATTCTTAAACTCTACTGTAAGTTTCTTCACCTACCTGAGCTTCCGCACAGAACGGAAGACAAAATAGAAAAAAAAGAAAAGCGGAAATAATAAGTACCTCTTTCTTCTCATACGTTTATTTTTAATAATATTAGCGAAGCTTCATTTATTAATAGTGCGTACGACTTGAATAACAAGACACCTCTTTTCCTTATTTTTTTCGATTCATGAAACTTTTTCTCTAAAAAGCATCTACAATATGGAAGAAATTACACAAAACATGCCTCCATCTAGTCAACATAGACCGTATTCTCACAAAGTGTTAACGTTACTTTTTTAAACGGTTCATCAAACGAATTGTTTCTTCAATACCACCCTGACGATTGGACATAAAATGTATGCGATATGTCATGGCTTCTTTATTTCTAAATGTAACGTTCACATTATACCAACGTCCGATAGACTTCATGATATCTGCCAACGGCAGTTCGTCAAAATAAAATATCCGTCTTTCCAATAAGTATAGGCTTCACTGTTTACTTCCTTCACCTCAAACTGCCCATTGGAAAGGAGTATGGCATCTTTACCTGGTTCCAAATCCACAAAACGTGCATTTTCATGGCTGCGAACCTGTACCTTACCGCTAATCAGCGTTACATGACTGTCTTCGGCTGTATAACTTTTCACATTAAACTCTGTTCCTAGAACCTTAGTCTGCAAATAATCTGTCTTTACGATAAAAGGCTTTGCGTCTTTTGTAACTTTAAAGTACGCTTCTCCTTCAAGAAAAAAACCGTACGTTCCTTTTCTATAGAAAAGCTGTAGGATAAACCAATTTACTATTGGCATTCAGCCACACCTCCGTACCATCACAAAGAATCAATTTGAATGTCTCGCCTCTGGGAATTACAATAGAATGAGTCTGCAACATTTTTTTTACTACCGGAACGGAAGTCTTTGCCAGATTGGTATAATCAAGAGTTCGCCGTTTTTCCACCTGTTTGTTTTCTTTTTTAGGCTCATCGTCCAAAAAGAACTGCTTACCGTCATTTAATTCCAGAACAATACGCTGTTCATTCGGATCCGCAGCAAATACCGTGACAGATTTAGGTGGGGCAACCGGTATATTAAATAAATAATTAAATGAAACAAAAGCTCCTACCAGGATATGCTACCGAACTGCTCCATATCCAAAACATCTTAAGATATTTTTTCTTATTCTGTCTACCTTTCAAACGAGCTAATTCAGCCTCCACATCAACCATACCGGAAGCCTGGCACTTATGCAAAAAGATATCTGACATCCATCAAATCCTTACAGGCATCTAATGTCTCCACATCTTTCAAATCCTCCCATTTCTTGTCAGAGCTATCGGATGAACTCTCCATTAAATCCAGTGCTTTACCAAATTCAGATGTACTATCTTGATTACTCATAAATCCGCTAGTTTAGTTAATACCTTATTATAAATGCGTTTATAAAACTTATTTTGAACCGTTTAGCCTATTTTTTATATTTATTTAGCAAATTCCTCACGAATAGCCTTCAAGGCTTTAACAATATGTTTTCTAACCGCACTTATGCTTATATTCAATTCTGCGGCTACTTTTATACTTCTTCTCATGTAGATAGCACTCTTCCAGGATATGCCTCGTATGCGTGGGGTCATTCCATCCAACACTTTCTGAATCTTCATCATACGCTCGTCTTGCTCCTTGAACTCCACTTCTGTATAATTTTCATACAATTTCTGAGAGAATTCAGCATAAGCATAATGTATATCCTGATGTCTCAGATAATCGATAGCACGATTGCGTACATATATAAAGAGATACGACTTAGCTGTGGCCTTCTCTATCCTATCAAAATTCTTCCATATATATTCAAAAGCATCGCTCGCTATGTCACGGCTTACTTCCCAATTATTAATGAGAGAATGTGCATAGGAATAAAAAGAGAGACATAATACTCTTTAAAAAAAAGAAATCAAAGTCGGCAAAGTCCTCCACCCTTTTACAATTTATTATTCATCTTAAACAATTTTACCAGCGAAATTAATTATTATCATAATACAAAAAAGCAGAATTAACTCTTTTAGCGTCCAAAAGAGTTATATAATATTAATACATCAAAATCAAGCTAACAAAAAGCCACTCAAGGTTATTTAGCTTTCCTGCTTGTCCGATAGAAGTTTCTGGACCTCACGGTCTGCCTTAGTCAACTTATCACTGCAAAAAGCAATGATTTCATTTGCCTCCTTTATCTTTTACGGCAAGTTCATCTATTTCCAGTTCATTGTTGTCTATCTGACTGACAATTTTCTCCAACCGTTCCATCGCTTGGGAATAAGTCTCTTTTTTTCTTGGGTGCAGGCATAGGATTATTTATTTTTTGACAGTTTATTTGTTACTACTGAAACCACTTCTCCTTTATACAGGCGAGTGATAATTTCATCACCTTCATTTAAGAGAGAAGCATTCTTTATTACTTTACCGTTTTTCAATGTAATGCTGTAGCCACGGGCTAATTGCTTTTCTGGAGAAGCATCCGCCAGCCGTTGTTGCAGTAACTCCAGCCGATGATGCTGACGAGACAAGGAGGCTGTTACAGCTTGTACAATATCTTTTCGGACGGTAAGCAAAGTTAATTTTGCATCCGAAATGCAACCATAAGCAGCAGAGGGAATACGGTTCCTGTATGATACTAACTTCTGTTGCTCTTGTACCAGCAAATTCCGGACACCATCGCATAGGCGGGCAGCCAGCGATTCCAATTCATCGGCAGCCTCATTCATGCAGTCTATCAGAAATTCGGCAGCAGCAGTGGGAGTTTTGACACGGGTATGGGCCACGGAATCGAGAACCGTATCATCGCGTTCGTGTCCGATACCCGTGATAACAGGCAAAGGAAACTGCGCACAGGCAGCCGCGAGCAGATAAGTATCAAATCCGGAAAGGTCGGAAGTTGCCCCACCGCCCCGGATAATAACTACTACATCAAAACTGTCCGAACGGGAATTTATCTTATCCAAAGCAGACAAAACGGATTCTTCAACACGATCACCCTGCATCAATGCCGGAAAAAAGTTCCGTATAGAAGTAAAAACCTCCCGGATTATTCTGCAACTGGTGGCAAAAGTCACCGTATCCGGCAGCGGTTGGGGAAGAAACAACCGCAATACGCTGCGGCAAACGAGGCATTCTCAATTCTTTATTTAAAGTAAGTACCCCTTCTTCTTCCAATTGTTTCAAAATCTCTTTACGGCGACGGGCCATATCACCCAAAGTATAGGTGGGATCTATATCCTGTACTGTAAGGCTATATCCATACAGTTCATGGAAACTGACGGTCACTTGCACCAGCACTTTGATACCCGAAACAAAAGCCTGTCCCGTAGCTTCCTCAAAATAAGGTTTCAACAAACGAAAGACGTTCGACCATATCGTTCCTCTCGCCTTAGCTATCAGACTATTACTACGGGCATCTTTCTGTACGAACCCAAATAACAATGTCCGGTGCTGTTGGTACGTACATCACTCAATTCTGCCTGTATCCAATAGGCATCAGGCAGACATTGCTCCAAGCTGCGACGCACCAGCGCATTTAATTCGTATAGTGATAAGGCATCCATTCTTTAAGTATAAGTATGCAAAGTTCCTGTCCTTACTTCATTTTTAATTTATAGCTATTATATGCTTTCCACATATCCGGCACGCCATAACCGTAGATATTATCCGGATAGTCGGCACGGTCACCGGAAGCACGGACTAATTCAAGCAACTCTTTCGCTGTCAGCCGGGGGCATGCCTGCCATAAACAAGCCACCATTCCACATGACGGGCGAAGAGAAAGAAGTCCCGTTTGCCTTACCCTGATTTCCGTCCGTGCGAATCACATCCGCTCCTTCGCCCACAGCTACAACATCCGGTTTAATCCGGTTATCAGCTGTGTTGCCGATAGAGGAAAATGGCGCCAACACCGCCTGTTTGTTGATAGCGCCTACCGTCAACACATTATCAGCATCTCCCCGGCGGGGTTATTTTTTCAGGACCCCATTCCCGAATTACCGGCACTGCACACCAGTACCATACCCTTATCGGCTATATGCAAGGCTTGACGCGACATCAAGGAATGATGTCCGTCCAAATCACGATATCTGTAATTTTTCGATTTGTCATCGAACGCATAATACCCCAAAGAAGTATTAAGCACATCAACTCCCCACACTGTCGGCAAACTCTACGGCAGCAGCCCAATAATCCTGCTCCACCAAGTGTTCGGAAGCCTCATCCTCACTGCGGAACAGCCAAAAGGAAGCTTTCCGGTGCAGTACCCGTCATAATACCCGGCCGGTTCATTCCGATACAAGAAAGCACACTCAATCCATGACTGCTCTCCGCAAATAAATCCGCCTGAGGATTGACAAAATCTTTCATGCCCAAGACACGGATATTCCGCATAGCCGTTATCTTATCCAGATTATGAAATCCGGCATCAATCACGGCAATCGTCATTCCCTGCCCCTTAAATCCGGCATCATGCAATTTATCTCCATTGCTCAACTGAATTTGGGTGACAGCAGGACCGTAAATACTGTCAGTGTATATCTTCGGCGCATTAATTACAGAATCACGTGTTGCGCCCCTCGTCCCTTCACTCATTTTCGGAGCAGTCCATACCTTTTCCGCAGTACGCACAAACGGCAATGCGGCAATACGGTCAATCAAAGTAGAATCATTGCAGGAAACCGTAACAAAATTTTCCCATTTCCCTACAACTACAATATTTACTCCTTGTCTGCGTATTTCATCAATATACTGACGGCAAACCGGCAGGTCGGTGGAATCAACCGCCAGGTTCTGTTTTTGACGTCTTGCAATGGCTTTCTCCGAAAGGAACTGTTCAGGATGCTCCAATGAATAAACGGTAGCTGCCTTGTCTCTTAAACTAATACGGTATTTCAACGTATCTTGCTGTGCCGACACACTTGCCACAAACAACACTAAAGCTGAAAGAATAACCAATCTCTTCCCCATTAATCTCTTTTTATTTTCAAATTTCAGTTTTCAATTTTTAAATATACATGCCGATACCACGTTGTGAAGCAATGAACGAACCGCCTACCACCCTTTTTCCAATATAGAATACAGCTGATTGTCCGGGCGCAATGGCAGATGCTTCCGTCTCAAAATGCACCAGCAATCGCCCGTCTTCCAGACGCTTTACCGAACAAGGTATCGATTTGCTCCGATAGCGGATGCGAACCGTCAGCTCCCCGCTTCCGAAAACTTCCCCTCATCAATCAGATTATCCTGTTCCGCAAGCATATATTCCGCTTTGAGCTGCTCGGCATCTCCCAACATTACGGTATTCTTCTGCGGATTGATTTTCAGCACATAAGCTGGTTTTCCCAATGCGATTTCAAGTCCTTTCCGTTGCCCGATGGTATAGTAAGGAAAGCCCTTATGCTCTCCCAGCTTCACTCCTTCCGAATTGACAAACCATCCCGGGCCTACTTCATTGTCTATCTCCGGCGAATGCTCACGCAGGAAGTCCCTGATAATTTCCTTTTATGAAGCATACTTCCATGCTCTCTCCTTCCTCAGCTTTTCGGTGCATAGCCTTTATCCCTCAGATAATCGCGCACTTGCATCTTGGTATAGGTTCCCAACGGGAAAAGACAACGTCGCAAGACATCCTGCCCCAAGCGCCAAAGGAAATAAGACTGGTCTTTCTTATCGTCATCCCCGGCAACTATATATATTTTCCTATTCAGTTCTTCCAGACGGGTATAGTGCCCGGTAGCAATATACCGGCAATTCAATTTATCCGCCCACTCCGTTAGAATGCGGAACTTGAACAGAGGATTGCACATCACACAAGGATTGGGGGTACGCCCCTGCCGGTATTCATCGATAAAGTTCCGGACAATCACCTCACGAAAAGCCTCTCGTTCATCAGCCACATAATGTTCAATGCCCATATTCTGAGCAAGCTGGCGGGCTTCCAACGGCTCTTCTCCCCACACCCACATCGTAAGACCGATTACCTCGTAACCCTGCTCTTGCAACATCAGACATGTAGCGGTACTGTCAATGCCACCGCTCATTCCAACCAACACTCGTTTTTCTGCCTTGTTCATTTCTCGGATATACATCGTTTAAGATGCAAAAATACAGGTTTTCAAACAGAAGAAAGAGAAAAGGCATGCCTTTTTTGCAAGAGTTCACATAGCTGCATATCGTTTTGCCCGTGACTTTGTAACAGAAACGAAACACATATGACATAAAATCACAACACATACGACCGTATCTTTGCCAACATAAACAAACCGACAACAAATTATGAAAAAAAGCGCATTGATACTGTTCCTCACCCTGTTGCCCTTTATGGCAAAAAGCCCAAAACACCCAAAACAGCGAAGACGGAAAGAAGATAGACAAGGAAAACTGGAAAGCAAGGATTATCTGCCCGAAATACACGGAACAATCCGGGGCAAATACGAATACCAGACCACTATGGGCGCCGGACGTTTCGAAGTGCGAAACGCACGTGTCAGTGTCACCGGTAATGTCTTACCGATTGTGGCCTATAAAGCCGAAATCGACCTGTCGGACGAAGGAAGCATCAAAATGCTCGATGCCTACGCACGCCTGTTTCCGGCAAAAGGGATTGACTGTGACCGCCGGGCAGATGCGCGTGCCTTTTACCATCGACGCACACCGATCACCCCACCAGCAATATTTTGCCAACCGTTCATTCATCGCCAAGCAGGTGGGCAACGTACGCGATGTAGGTATCACACTGGGATATACCCTGCCTACCGAACTACCCATCACGATAGAAGGCGGACTGTACAACGGTTCGGGACTGACCAATCAAAAGGAATGGCATAAAGAAATAAATTATTCCGCCAAAGCCCAATTCCTTTTCACCAAAGGGCTGAACCTGACACTGAGCGTACAAAGCATCCAACCGGAAGAAATACGCGTACAATCATACGATGTCGGCGCTTACTATGAGTTCGACCGCTTCCATATCGAAGGTGAATATCTATACAAGCAATACTCCGACAACGCCTTCGGAGATGTACAGGCCGTAAACACATTTATCAATTACGACCTTCCCCTGCGGAAAGTATTCAATAAAATGTCTTTCCTGCTACGCTACGACATGATGACGGACCAAAGCGACGCCAAGACCACCGATGAAGAAACCGGCGCATTGGTCACCACCGACTACAAACGCCAGCGACTGACGGGCGGTATCACCTTCAGCCTCAGTAAAGCATTCCGCACAGACCTGCGCCTGAATTATGAAAAATATTTCTATGCCAACAGCAGTATTGCAAAAGAATCTGAACAAGACAAAATAGTATTGGAATTAATGGTACGATTCTAAAAAAAATTACATATCTTTGGAATAAGCAAATTGATGTATGACAAATCCGCTTATTCCGGGCATCACTGCCGCAGAACAAGACGTGTTGTATCAAAAGCTAAATGCATACAACCTGAAAAAAGCTTCTTTCAAAGAGGTAGGCGCCTATCTTGTGGTATTGCCAAGAGCAGATTGTCCCCGATACTCACTTTGGATTTACTCCCCTCTACCCGAAAGGCAATCCATATTTTACATATTCGACCTGAGCGAGGATATACACGAAGCCTTACGAATGGCAAGCACCTTATGTTACTACTCTCCCCGCCCTCTGTCGTTAGTGGAGTATAATGCCAAACGAATGCAGAATAAGGGCGACGATATTATCTCGTTCGGCAAATATCACGGACATTATCTGCACGAAATCCTGCGGATAGACCCCGGCTATCTCACCTGGATGGCTTTCAAGTTCACTCCCCGAATTCCTAAACAGGAACGCTTCGCACAAATCGCCCGGATATACCATTCCGTATACATTGACATCCTGCAACGGAAAGCCAAGCAACCGCCTGCCGGACGCTTTCTTGGGAAAGAAGGGGAAAAAGTGACAGATCTGACCCTGACCGTTCTCAGTGTCCGGCTGGAGGACGACCCCTACAAGACACAAGTCAGGGGTACGACCCCTTACTTCTATGTCCGACAAATACTAAGGCTGAAAGACACCTCCGGAAATCTTGTAACTTTCCGCATCAGCTCTCGTACGGCAAGCAGGCATTCATGCCAACTGCCGGCCATGGAGCATGCTTACCGGATAGACGAAACAGTCCATATAACCTCGGCACGCATTGCCGGTACGTACACCATCGGAAAAAACAAATGGACACGACTTAATTATGTAAAATTTCATCCATAAGACCGAATCCGGTCAAAAATTCCATTTCAAACATCAATTCATCCACCCCTTACCGAAAAAAAGAAACCCGTATTTTTGTTCCATACATATTTAAATACGTAATGCCATGAAAAAACAAACTGCACTCTGGTGCTTATCCTCCTATTGGTGATGGGAGCCTGCACCACATCCTCCTCCCGGAAAACGGCCGGAGAATGGGCAAAAGTACCCGGAATACTAAAAATATCGTACCGCCCGTATTCACCGATACTGTTTATGATGTAACAGACTACGGAGCAAAGAGCGATACAACTTTCGACAGCCGTCCCGCTATCCTCCAAGCCATCAGTCATTGTAACACGAACGGTGGCGGTACCGTACTCATTCCCGCAGGAAATTATTTCATCAAAGGAGCCATTACGCTGAAAAGTAACATCAACCTGCACATCGCCGAGGGTGCACGTCTGGAATTCTCTACCGAAGCCGCCGACTACCTGCCTATGGTACTGACAAAATGGGAAGGAACAGAATGTTTCAACTACTCCCCCTTTATCTACGCATACCAATGTACGAATGTCGCGGTAACCGGCAAAGGAACTATCGACGGAAACGGTTTGGTGACTTTCAACGGCTGGCATGCCATACAAGGTCCTGCCGTAGACCGTCTGCGCCAGATGGGTATCGATTCCGTTCCTGTATACCAACGCGTATTCGGAGAAGGACACTATCTGCGTCCCTGTATGATACAATTTTACGGTTGCAAGAACGTATTGGTAGAAGATTTAAAAATTTACGATTCTCCCTTCTGGATCATTCATCCCGTATTTTGCGACAACGTAACCGTACGGAATGTATATATCGACAGCAACAATTACAATAATGACGGCTGCGACCCGGAATCCTGCACCAATGTACTGATAGAAGATATGGATTTCAACGTTGGTGACGACGGCATCGCTATCAAATCAGGGCGCGACCAGGACGGCTGGCGCATCGGTCAGGCTACGGAAAACGTTATCATCCGCAATTGTCATTTCGCACGTTGGGCCATCACTGTCGGAAGCGAAGATGTCGGGCGGAGTACGAAATATCTATATCGAAGACTGCAAGATAGACAGTTGCCGTAACGGTATATATTTCAAGTCCAACCCGGACAGAGGCGGCTATTTCGAAAACCTGAATATGCGGCGCATCGAAGCCGATGTCTGCCTGTGGGGTGTTATCAATTTCCGCACGAACTACCACGGGTATCGGGGCGGCAATCATCCTACACTATTCCGCAACATCTGCATTGAAGATGTAACCTGTAACCGCGTGGACAGCGTAGCGCTCATGGCTAACGGACTGCCTGAAGCCAAACTGCACAACATCACCCTGCGGAACATCAACGTGAAGAAAGCTCCCAAAGCGATACAAATGGAGAATGTGGTGAACCTGACGCTAGACAATGTAGTAGTAAACGGAGAAAAAAAGTAACTGCCCCCTGATTACTTCTCTCCAACCGGCGGACGCTTACGCCAATCGTCTTTCCGGTAGCTGTCCGGATAAATCGTTTTGTCTACAATCTCCCCGCCTTTGGTACGAATCCAGGTAGTGAATGTGCGGACGTTTTCTTTCATCAGAATAACACGGGCATCATTCTGCAGGTGGTTATACTCCGTATTTCCACCTGTAAAACGCCCGTAAGCCAACAGGATGCCGTGCCACATAACGGAATAATCATTATCATGGTCGTGCCCCACAAAAGTACCCATTACATCACCGGCTTCTTTCATGGCGGCAAACATGCCGGTATTCAGGAGCGGAGCACAAGCCTTTTTCCATACGCGTGCCTATCAATATGGCACTCTCATCAGCCGCAGCCTGATTATATTCGGGTAGGGGAATATGGAAAAAAGCCAGAGCAGGCAAAGGCTTTCCGCCATTTCTTTCCGTATAAGCAGCGCTCTGGCTACGATACCAGTTTACCTGATCAAAGATAAACCAGGCATATCCTTTCACATCCGGCAGCCGGGAGTAGGAGTGCGAATCCATACAATACAACAAAGCTGCATCACGATTACTGTCGGAAGCCTGCAATGCAAGCACGTAGTCGGGTGAATCGGCCTCACCTCTGTCCGGCTGAATATTATAAGGAACAGAGCGAACGACATTATATAATTCGGCACGCGTCTTATCCTGTTCATTGTCATGGTTGCCAAAAGTCACAACAAAAGGAATTTTACGGGAAGAAGCACAAGCAAGTACCGTACGCATGGCTGTTTCTGCCGGCTTCGCATACACCACGTCACCGGTAAATACAACCAGGTCGGGACGTTCTGCATCAAGCACTTCATTGATACGCTTCAAGGCAATATCCGAGGCAGGATTACCATATTTGAAATGCACATCGGTAAACTGCACTATTTTGAATTCCCCGTTTTTATCGAATTTCAAAGGCTTTATCTGCGCCCGGCAGAACATTACGGACAGCAGTACCATACAAAGGGTCAAAGCAAATTGTTTCATAGAATTTTCTGATTTTGATTCGGAGTTCGTTTATTCTTTGACTATCAAGACAGTTGCATAAGCCGATATTCCCTCTTCCCGTCCTGTAAAGCCCAACTTCTCCGTAGTGGTAGCCTTCACGGATACATCGTCTTCATCAATCCCCAACACAGCAGAAAGAGTCTGCTGCATGGCGGGTATATGAGTTTTCAACTTGGGTCGTTCCGCACAGATTGTCGCATCAATATTACCGATGGAATACCCTTTACTGCCTATCAGGTCCACCGTTTTCTTCAACAATATCTTACTATCTATATTTTTAAATTCGCCTGCCGTATCGGGAAAGTGATAGCCTATGTCGCGCATATTCGCCGCACCCAGCAATGCATCGCAAATAGCATGTATCAGCACGTCTGCATCCGAATGTCCCAAGAGACCTTTCTCATGCTCCAGGCGTACACCACCCAACCAAAGTTCTCTATCTGTCACCAGCCGGTGAACATCAAAGCCAAAACCAACACGTATCTTCATATCTTTTCAATTATATAATAAACGTGCTAAAGTAGGCATTATTCACTATCGGCTCAAAGATATTCTGCTATTTTTCCTTAATGAGAGGGATTACGTACCTAAAAAAACAAACAGCAAGTCTTACAGCCTAATACAAAGGAGCATGAAAGAGCTGACGAAATCAGCGGATATGGAAATCAAGCAGCTTTTCCCCGCCTAAATAACCTTGTAAATGCTGACCGACGCTGACGGGCCCTACCCCAGCAGGGGCCTGTAAACAGTAAATCACCAATCTTCAAAGTCATAAAACGACTGACATAGGCTATTATATCGTCTATCTTGAAAAGCATGTCTGCCGTATTGCCACGTTGTACTTCGCAACCGTCTATATCGAGATGGAAATCTAAATTCTGCAAGTCTCCACCGGCTTGTTCCAAAGAAATGAACGTACCGATAGCTGCAGAGTTGTCAAACCCTTTGCACAGCTCCCACGGGTTACCGGCTTCACGGAATTTCCGCTGCAAGTCACGGGCTGTAAAATCAATGCCTACCGTCACCGCATCATAATAACGATGCGCAAAGCGGGGAGCTATATTCTTACCTAACCGGCAAATACGTACCACAACTTCCGTTTCGTAATGGACTTCATGGGAGAAGTCGGGAACAAAAAACGGCTTGCCGTCTTTCAAAATAGCCGAGTCGGGTTTCATGAAGATAACAGGTTCCCTATTCTCCTGAGTATGCCCAAGCTCCCTATTGTGCTGTGCATAATTCATCCCTACTGCTATAATCTTCATTACTTTATTTCATTAAAGTTCAAACGGTTAAATATTACAGCCAGATGTGCATACAACGAGGTGTTCTGAACCACTATATCTTCCGGCACACGGATACGGAACGGAGTAAAATTCCATACGGCTTTAATGCCGCCTGCCACCATCGTATCCGTAATTTTCTGCGCAATCTCAATAGGTACTGTCAGCACACCGATATTGACGTCATATGCCTGCATTTTCTCTTCAAAATCATCGGAATGATAGATTGGAATGCCATTCAATGCCGTCCCTACCAAATCGGGATTTACATCAAATGCTGCCACAATCTCCAGACCGAAATGGTTCAAACCGGAATCGCGCAGCAATGCACCACCCAAACTTCCCACACCGAAAAAGAAATGCTTTATGTATATTGGTAAATCCCAAAAATCTTCCAGCACGGCAATCAGCGTATCTATCTCATACCCCACACGGGTACGGCCGGAAATATTGACATATGACAAGTCTTTCGCTATCTGAGAGGCATCAATATTGATTTCTTTGGAAATTTGAGTAGAAGAAACGAAACGCTCCCCCTCTTTTTCTAAGCAATTTTACATTGGAAAGATACCACGGAAGCCGGCGCAAGGTAGGTTCGGCACCTTTGTAGAGTCTTTCTTTTGTAACTGACTGTTCATAGCTTTTCCTTTAAGTTCCCAATATTATGACTGACAAAAGTAGTGCTTTTTTTTCCAATCTATAATATATCTATGACAAAAGGTTAACATTATTTCTACCTGTGATTGCAAAGTTCCTTGCAAAACCGTATTTTTGGACTCCTTTTGTGAGAAAAATTAAAACAAGTATATATGGCTAAGAATCCAAAAGACAACGACTGGAAAGACAGACTGAACGTGGTGTACTCCACCAACCCCGACTTCAATTACGAAATGGACGATGAAGAAGAGCAAGCCACTCTCCAACCTTCCCAACAGCGTCTGCGCGTACAATTGGACCGCAAGAACCGGGGTGGTAAAGTTGTAACTCTCGTTACCGGATTTATCGGTACAGAAGACGATTTGAAAGAACTGGGCAAATTCCTTAAAAGTAAATGCGGTGTGGGAGGAAGCTCCAAAGACGGAGAAATCATTGTACAAAGGAGACTTTAAGCAAAAAAGTACTGGAATTACTAAAGAAAGAGGGGTATACACAGACCAAAACGGTGTGATAACTCACTGCTGCTTTAAAAACATAATAAAGAAAAACGGTCGCTATGGATATTTCCATGCGACCGTTTCCATATATTTACATCCGTACGAAATTATTCAGCACGCAAAGTGAAACGCTTGAAATCAACGATTTTCAATTCAGGGTCAGCTTCTTTCAGCACTTCTCTTACAGTCTTCTTGCCATCCATGACATCTTCCTGGTTCAGCAGGCAAACTTCTTTCAAGAATTTACCCAGACGACCCTTAGCGATATTCTGAATCATCTGTTCGGGCAAGTTAGCAGCCTTTTCAGCGGAAACGGTAGCGATGATTTCTTTAGCTTTTGCCACGTCTTCAGCTGTAATCCATCCCTTAGCCATGTTGCTTTCCATGTGGTCTTCGCTGTCAACGTGAGCAGGGTTGATGCCGGCTTTCTTCAAAGCAGCCTCAACAGCTTTCTGTACTTGTTCAGCTTTTGTCTTCTCGATAGCAACTTCGATTTCTTTCTCCTTAACTTCTTCAGAAACACCGTCTTCGTCGATAGCCAGCGGATTCATGGCAGCAATCTGCATGGCCACTTGCTTAGCCAACTGTTCGTCAACATTCTTGTTGAAAGCAACAATCGTGCAAAGACCGTTTCTGTTCATGTGGTTGTACACAACCGTGGTTGCACCCTCTACAGTCAGATAACCGTCGAGTTCCATCTTTTCGCCTGTGATACCGCTACGGTCGGTTACTGCATCTTGTACAGTACCGTTACCCATCGGCAGGGCTTTCACTTCATCCAAAGTCTTGCACTTGTTGGCAACAGCGAGATCAAGGATATCCTGAGTCAGTTTCACGAAGTCAGCATTCTGAGCAACGAAGTCGGTTTCGCACTTCAAAGCGATGATAACCGCAAAGTCACCGGTAGTCTTAGCCAAAACGCAACCTTCAGAAGCTTCACGGTCTGAACGCTTAGCGGCAACAGCCTGTCCCTTTCTTACGGATAATTTCCATTGCCTTGTCGAAATCGCCTTCAGCATCATTCAATGCATTCTTGCAATCCATCATACCAGCACCGGTCATTTTACGGAGCTTGGTTATATCAGCCATACTTACAGCCATACTATCTTTCCTTTATATTTTAGTTAATAAATATCGTTCTAAAAAGCGAAAAAGAGCTGAGAATAGAGAATTGAGAATTGCTGTAAAGTAACTCTCAACTTTCAATTCTCAACTCTCCACTATGATTTAAGCCTCTTCGTCTTCCTTAATGAAAGCGGCAGCTTTAGCTGCGTTGATTGCTTCCTCGTCAGACTTGTCGAGTCTTGCTTTTGTAGCTTTCTTCTTGCCTTTATTGGCAGGAGCTTCACCAGCAGCTTCCATATCTACTTTTTCAGCCTTACGTTCTTCCAAACCTTCCTGCATAGCAGCGCAGCAAGCATCCAAGATAACTTCTACCGACTTGGTAGCGTCATCGTTTGCCGGAATAACGAAGTCGATGTTCGTAGGATCGGAGTTGGTATCAACGATACCGAATACGGGAATACCCAAACGGTTGGCTTCGCGAACTGCAATATTCTCCTTCATTACGTCGATAACGAACAAAGCAGACGGCAGACGAGTCAGGTCAGCGATAGACCCCAACGTCTTGTCCAACTTGGCACGTTGACGGGAGATTTGCAGGATTTCTCTCTTAGAGAGATTAGAATAAGTACCATCGTTGTCAGCTTATCGATAGTAGCCATCTTCTTCACAGCCTTACGGATTGTCGGGAAGTTGGTCAACATACCACCCGGAGCGCTCGATTACATAAGGCATATTTACAGATGCAGCCTTGTCGGCAACCACCTGCTTAGCTTGTTTTTTAGTAGCAACAAACAGGACTTTCTTTCCTGATTTAGCGATTTGCTTCAAAGCTTCAGCAGCTTCGTCAATTTTAGCAACCGTCTTGTTGAGGTCAATGATATGAATACCATTGCGTTCCATGAAGATATAAGGAGCCATTGCCGGATTCCATTTTCTTTTCAAGTGGCCGAAGTGACAACCAGCTTCCAATAAGGTATCAAAATTAGTTCTTGACATTTTGTTTTAATTAAATCGTTTACTTTCTTTTTTGTTTTTTCTAAACCAACCGCCGGGTAGTCCGAATCTCCAGAGTCCCGGTAGTTTAGATACTAAACGCTCTTTCAGTTGAGAGTTGAGAGATAAAAGTTGAGAATTAAGCAACTTGTCCGCCCCAACCGTTCTCCAACTCTTAACGTTTACTGAACTGGAATCTACGACGAGCTTTCGGCTGTCCCGGTTTCTTACGTTCAACAGAACGGGGATCGCGAGTCATGAAGCCTTCAGCACGGAGAGCAGCTTTATCTTCAGCATTGATTTTCACCAAAGCGCGAGCAATTGCAAGACGCAATGCCTGAGACTGTCCGGTGAAACCGCCACCGCAGAGGTTTACTTTGATGTCGTACTTTTCAGCAACACCCAGCTTGTTCAACGGTTGTTTAACTACATACTGAAGAATGCTTGATGGAAAGTACTCTGCGAGGTCTCTCTTGTTAATAGTAATCTTTCCAGTACCTTCGCTTACGAAAATACGTGCAATTGCACTTTTACGTCTGCCTAATGCATTTACTACTTCCATTATCTCTTATTTAAGTACGTTAATATCAATCATTTTCGGGTTCTGAGCATCGTGTTTGTGCTCGCTGCCGGCATATACATACATATTGCCCAGCAATTTTGCGCCCAACTTATTTTTAGGCAGCATACCCTTTACTACTTTTCTCAGCAACTTGTCATCACCGTTCGGTTTTGCCTGCAAACGAGCAGGAGTGATTTCTCTCTGACCGCCGGGATAGCCTGTGTATGACAGATATACCTTGTCATTCCACTTGTTACCGGTTAATTTTACTTTGTCGGCGTTGATAATGATTACATTATCGCCGCAATCTACGTGAGGAGTAAAGTTAGGTTTATACTTTCCTCTCAACAGTTTCGCAACTTTTGCGCCCAGACGACCCAATACCTGGTCTGTAGCGTCAACAATGACCCATTCTTTAGTCACTGTAGCTTTGTTTGCAGAAATGGTCTTGTAACTTAAAGTATCCACTCTTAATTGTTTTTTAAAATGTTACTACTAAAATGTTTTTCTTCACCGCAAGCCAGTCATCCCGGACAATGGAAGATTAACTCGCTATGAATTAAATGCTTATCCTTTTGAGATAATAATCGGCTTGCAAAGGTACGGTTTTTCTTAGAACTGGCAAAAGTTTTCCACTTTTTTTAGAGAGCCACTTGGCTGATATACAACAGACAAAGGTTATCCTGCGGAGAAACGAAAAGAATCTCCGCTAGAACAACTCTTTATGATGCGGCCTTCATCGGCCAATGCCGTCATAGAAGACCTTCAAAGCTGCATTGAGAAAGAAACGGGAAAGAGAAAGAAATATCAACGGACAAGGTCCTCGGGGAATTTCGCGGGCATGCCCACCCGCTTCCATGTTTCATGGAACCATGTATTCAGTTCATTCCCATTCAAGTCCTTAGCTATAAAATACTTCAGGTACATTACCCCGTCGTCCCCTATTTCAAACTCCAATATATTGTCTTTGTGGTCCAACATGGGCAGATGGATGTTTTTCTCAATACTTTCCTTATAGGAATTATCCGTCAGCTGCTGATAAGTCCCATACCCCGTGATGATGGCATCCTTGCCAGGAATCATTGTAAAGTTGACAATGCGGCCGTCATCGCTCAGCACCTTAAATGTATTGCTCGGCTTCAATATCCGGGAATATCCGGGAATTTTCGGACACATAATGACACAACTGCCAAATTCCTGCCAGTTCCGCAGGCCTAAACTCTGCGCTCTCCTGCGCATTGGCTCCCTGTTACCGCAAGCAGCACCACTGCCAGCATGGTAAAGAAATAGTTCTTTTTCATATTCGTATGATGTTGGTTAACGTTATGTCGTTCCGCTAGACACAAATATAAAGATTTATTTTGAGATTATAACATTTTTGGGTATAAAAAAACCGCACAAACAACAGAATGTTTGTGCGGATGATTTTTATCCAGTTTGTATATTCGAAACTTAGAACTCCGCATTGCGCGGAGTACGCGGGAACGGTATCACGTCACGAATATTAGTCATACCGGTTGCGAACAGCAACAGACGCTCAAAGCCTAATCCGAACCCGGAGTGGGGACATGTACCGAACTTACGGGTATCGAGATACCACCACATATCCTTCATCGGGATGTGAAGTTCGTCAATGCGCGTCATCAGCTTGTTGTAATCCGATTCACGTTCGGAACCGCCAATGATTTCTCCAATCTTCGGGGAAGAGTACATCCATGGCACGCACGGTCTTGCCGTCGTCGTTCTGTTTCATATAGAACGCCTTGATTTCTTTCGGATAATCCGTCAGGATAACCGGACGCTTGAAGTGCTCTTCCACCAAATAACGCTCGTGTTCGGAAGCCAAGTCAACTCCCCAGTACACCGGGAATTCAAACTTATGCCCTTTGGCAACAGCCTCTTCCAATATCTTGATACCTTCCGTATAAGGCAGGCGCACGAAGCTTTCTTTCAATACACCTTGCAGACGTTCAATCAAGCCCTTGTCAAACATATCATTCAGGAACTTCACATCGTCGGCACAGTTGTCCAAAGCCCACTGTACACAATATTTGATGAAATCTTCCGCCAGGTCCATATTGTCCGTAATATCATTGAACGCCACTTCCGGCTCAATCATCCAGAACTCTGCCAAGTGGCGGGGAGTATTGGAATTCTCGGCACGGAACGTAGGACCGAATGTATAGATGGCTCCCAATGCAGTAGCGGCAAGTTCGCCTTCCAACTGTCCGGAAACCGTCAGGCTGGCCTGCTTTCCGAAAAAGTCATCATCGTAAATAATGGAACCGTTCTCATCTTTCTTCAAGTCGTAAAGGTTCTTCGTAGTCACCTGGAACATCTGGCCTGCGCCTTCGCAGTCGGAAGCCGTGATAATCGGAGTATGAAAATAGAAGAATCCTCTGTCATGGAAGAACTTGTGGATGGCAATCGCCATATTATGACGAATACGGAACACAGCCCCGAACGTATTGGTACGGGGACGCAGATGGGCTATCTCACGGAGGAACTCCATGGAATGACCTTTCTTCTGCAACGGATACGTGTTATCGCAAGTTCCCAGCACTTCGATTTCGCGGGCCTGCACTTCGGCCTTCTGACCGGAACCGACAGATTCCGTCAGCACACCGTTTACGCTCAAACAAGCACCGGTAGTAATCTCTTTCAGCATCTCCTCATCGAAGTTTGCCAAGTCTACTACAATCTGCACATTATTTATTGTAGAACCGTCATTCAGCGCGATAAAGTTTACTTGCTTACTACCTCTGCGGGTACGAACCCAGCCCTTCACGTTGACCATAGCGCCAAAATCTTCACGCTTCAGCAGGTCAACAATCTTTGTTCTACTAATCTTTTCCATAAAACAGTTATTATACCTTATTATATATTACTCAAAAAGAACCCATGCGCAGGAAGTTCACCTCTTGTTCCGTGAGGTAACGCCATTCGCCGCGGCGCAGGCCTTTCTTGGTTAAACCGGCAAAATACACACGGTCCAGTTTCATCACCTTGTATCCCAGCGATTCGAAGATACGACGCACGATACGATTCTTGCCGGAGTGGATTTCAATACCGACATCATCTTTCTTGAAGTCATCCGTATAGCTGATGGCATCTGCATGGATTTCCCCGTCATCCAGTTGAATGCCGGCTGCAATCTGCTCCATATCGGCTTTTGTCAGGTTCTTGTCCAAATGCACATGATATATCTTCTTCTTCAGATACTTGGGATGCGTCAGCTTGGAAGCCAGGTCCCCATCGTTAGTAAACAACAATACACCCGTAGTGTTACGGTCAAGACGTCCCACCGGATAAATGCGTTCGTTGCAAGCGCCTTTCACCAAATCCATCACCGTGCGACGTGCTTGGGGGGTCATCCGAAGTAGTCACAGTATCCTTCGGCTTGTTCAGCAGTACGTAAATCTTACGTTCTATGCTGACCGTCTGGTCGTGGAACTTCACTTCATCACCGCGCTTAATCTTGGTTCCCAATTCCGTCACTACCTCTCCGTTTACAGAAACGACTCCGGCAGTGATGAATTCATCAGCCTCGCGACGGGAGCAAACACCGGCATTGGCCAGGAATTTGTTCAAGCGGATAGGCTCGTTCGGGTCCACAAACTGCTCCTTATATTCTATCTGTTTCTTCTTGCTGTACTTAGCATTGGGGTCATAATCGGCCGAACGACGGACTGGACGGCTATAGCTGTCTCTGTTGCCGTATCCGCCAGGTCTTCCACCACCCGAATTGAAGCGTGGACGATAAGGACGGTCACCACCCTCATTATTGTAGCGAGGACGCTGCGGACGGTCGCCATCTTCGCTGTTGTAGCGCGGACGATAGGGACGGTCCGTATTATAAGAACGGTCGCTGTTGTAGGAGCGGTCGCCGTTATAAGGACGTTGCGGACGGTCACCACCCTCATTGCCATAACGCGGGCGCTGCGGACGGTCACTATTATAAGGGCGTTGCGGACGGTCGCCACCTTCGCTGTTATAGCGCGGACGGTAAGGACGGTCCCGAATTGTTTCCATAAGGGCGTTGCGGACGGTCGCCGCCTTCGCTGTTATAGCGCGGACGATAGGGACGGTCGCCATTATCGTTATTGTAACGAGGACGCTGCGGACGGTCACCATTGTCCGCACCAGGATTAAAGCGCGGGCGATAAGGGCGGTCACTGTTATAAGGACGCTGCGGGCGGTCCCCGTTTTCACTGTTAAATCTGGGGCGATAAGGACGGTCGCCATTATCACGGTTGTAAGACGGACGGCTGTAGCCACCTTCCTTGTTAAATTGGTTACCATCGCGGCCGGCACCTGAGTTCTCCTCTGCGGAAGAAGCATCACGCCAAGTTTTCGTTTTCTGTACTCATTGTTTTTTATTCGAATAAAATTAAACCTTGGCCTCACGGCCATTCATTGTCTCTATTATACCTTGAATTTTATATGTTTCTATAACAATTGCCGGAGTAAAAAGTTGAAATTCCTCCGGTACACTTCTGTGGTTGCTTAAATTCCCGTATAAGTATGGGGGGTAATCACCCGCAATTCTTTCTTTATCTCTTCACTTACATTCAGTCCCTCTATAAATTCCTTGATAGACGCTTCCGTAATGGCCTGATTGGTACGGGTCAACGCTTTCAACGCTTCATAAGGATGCGGATAGGCCTCGCGGCGCAGAATGGTCTGGATAGCCTCGGCCACCACGCTCCAGCAATTGTCCAGGTCACGGTAGATGGCCGGTTCGTTCAACAGCAACTTACGCAAACCCTTCAAAGAACTTTGTATGGCAATAATGATATGCCCAAACGGCATACCCACATTGCGGAGCACGGTAGAGTCCGTCAAGTCACGCTGCAAACGGGAAACCGGCAGTTTTACCGCCAAGTGCTCAAGAATAGCATTCGCCATGCCCAGGTTTCCTTCCGCATTTTCAAAGTCAATCGGGTTCACCTTGTGCGGCATCGCGCTGGAGCCCACCTCACCGGCTTTAATTTTCTGCTTGAAATATTCCATAGAGATATATTGCCAGAAGTCACGGTTCATATCAATCATCACCGTATTGATGCGCTTCATGGCATCAAAGATGGCAGACAGATTATCGTAATTGGATATCTGGGTAGTATACTCCTCGCGTTCCAACCCCAGCTTTTCGGAAACGAACTTATTGCCGAATGCCTTCCAGTCATATTCCGGATAAGCCACATGATGGGCATTGTAATTCCCCGTCGCTCCGCCGAACTTGGCTGTCACCGGACAAGCCTTCAGCGTTGCCAACTGGCGTTCCAGACGATAGACAAATACCATAACTTCTTTCCCCAAACGGGTAGGCGAAGCAGGCTGTCCGTGTGTCTTGGCAAGCATGGGGATAGCGGCCCACTCTTCCGCATAAGCACGGAGCTGCGCTATCAGTTCCTCTATTTGAGGGATAGTACACCTGCTCCAACGCCTCCTTTACAGACAAAGGAACAGACGTATTGTTGATATCTTGTGAAGTCAGGCCAAAATGGATGAACTCCTTATAGTCGTCCATACCACCCAACTTGTCAAACTCTTCTTTTAAGAAATACTCCACAGCCTTCACGTCATGGTTCGTCACGCTCTCAATATCCTTGATGCGTTGCGCGTCGGCTTCGGAAAGTTACGGTAAATGTTTAAGGTTTCGAAAACGCCCTTATCCACCCCTTTCAGTTGCGGCAAAGGCAGCTCACACAGCGTGATAAAGTATTCTATTTCAACTTGTACACGGTATTTAATCAGTGCGAATTCTGAAAATAGGCAGCCAAAGCATCTGTCTTGCCCCTGTAGCGACCGTCAATCGGGGAGATTGCGGTAAGTAAATCAAGTTCCATACGTCGTATTTATGATGATAATTATCGGATTGCAAAATTACGGCTTTTTTCCGAGTAACAAGACATAAAGGATAAAGATTTTAAGAAAAGGAAGTTAACGGATAAAAAAATGGCCTTACAATCGCTTGCAAGACCACCTTCGAATGAAAATTTCCAGTGGGCGTTGACGGATTCGAACCGCCGACCCTCTGCTTGTAAGGCAGATGCTCTGAACCAGCTGAGCTAAACGCCCTTTTGATAAACGAAAGTGCTTGTTTTTTTTGTGTGGGCGTTGACGGATTCGAACCGCCGACCCTCTGCTTGTAAGGCAGATGCTCTGAACCAGCTGAGCTAAACGCCCGTACACTTCCGTTTCAAAAGCGATGCAAAAGGTACAGCTTATTTTGACATTACCAAAACTTTTGCATAATATTTTTCGATATTTTTTTAGTCATTTAGCGACACGCTCTGTTTCTCAAGCATTTAGTACGTTCACTTTTTTGCCTCATTTTTCCGGATGACCTTTGCCGGATTACCAACGGCTATGCTATCGGATGGAATATCTTTCGTCACCACACTACCCGCACCGATGATACAACGGTCGCCGATGGTGACGCCTGGACACAAAATGGCACCGCCGCCAATCCAGCAATCCTCTCCTATCGTCACCGGATAGGCATATTCCTTTTCCGTACGACGCTCGATATAATCCATCGGATGATGGGGAGTGTATATCTGTACGCATGGACCGACCAACGTATGGGCACCAATCGTGATATATCCCCCGTCCAGGAAAGTGCAATTGGCATTGACAAAGACATGCTCAAAACCTTTCGGCTTTCCGCTCCTGCAATCGTTTATAGAGCAAACAATTTATTTGTACTCCTGCCAGCTCTTAATCTGGATATCTTCCAGCTTCATTTCGCAGAATGCCTCGATAAAGGCACTTGCCAGGCGGGCATTGGTAATCAACGGAATGTTGTGGTCGATGGCACCGCGACGAATCTTGTAGCCATTGGTCAGCTCGCGTTTCGTATGGTTCTTCGGAATGTTGACAATCAGGTCGAAGGCATGGTCGGCAATCATCGTCATCACGTTGTTTTCCGCATCCGGGCGTTCATCCGGCCAGTAAACGGCTTCCGTCGTCACGCCATGGGCGTTGAGGAAAGCGGCTGTACCTGCCGTAGCATAAATCTTATAGCCTTTGGCAAAGAGCATGCGGCTGGCATCCAGCAAATCCACCTTGGACTTCATGGCTCCGGAGGAGAACATCACGCCCTTTCGGGACGGGGGATTCTGAATCCGGTAGCAATCATGGCATTCAGCAATGCTTCGGAGAAGTCGTCGCCAAACAGCCTACCTCGCCCGTAGACGACATGTCCACACCCAATACCGGGTCTGCCTTGTGCAGACGGGAAAAGAAGAACTGGCTTGCCTTCACACCGATACGGTCGATGTCGAATGCCGACTTGTCCGGTTGTGTATAGGGAGCGTCAGCATGATGCGGGTAGCAGTCTCGATGAAGTTACGCTTCAGCACCTTGGATACGAACGGGAAGCTGCGCGATGCACGGAGGTTACACTCGATAACCTTCACCTCGTTGTTGCGTGCCAGGAACTGGATATTGAAAGGACCGGAAATATTGAGTTCCTTCGCAATCTGGCGGGCTGATTTTCTTGATGGCGGCGTGCCGTTGCAAAATAAATCTTCTGTGCCGGGAATACCAGCGTAGCGTCACCTGAATGTACACCGGCAAATTCTACGTGCTCGGAGATGGCGTATTCCACCACTTCACCGTTTTGGGCAACAGCGTCGAACTCGATTTCCTTTGGTGTTCTGCATGAACTGGGATACCACCACCGGATATTCTTTAGATACCTCAGCAGCCATCTTCAAGAAAGTTTTCAGTTCTTCTTCATCGTACATACATTCATGGCAGCACCGGAGAGTACGTAAGACGGACGAACCAGTACCGGATACCCACCTTTCGATACAAAGCCTTTCACATCTTCCAGGCTGGTCAGCTCCTGCCAAGCCGGTTGGTCGATGCCGAGACGGTCGAGCATGGCCGAGAACTTGTTGCGGTTCTCCGCACGGTCGATAGACACAGGAGACGTGCCCAGGATGTGTACCGACTGACGATGGAGTTTCATGGCCAAGTTGTTCGGTATCTGTCCACCCACGGACACGATGACACCGCCCGGCTGCTCCAAGTCGATCACGTCGAGCACACGCTCGAAAGACAGCTCATCGAAGTAGAGACGGTCGCACATGTCATAGTCCGTCGAAACCGTCTCTGGATTATAGTTGATCATGATGGACTTGTAAGCCCAGCTTGCGGGCAGTCTGGATGGCATTCACCGAGCACCAGTCGAACTCTACAGACGAACCGATGCGGTAAGCGCCCGAACCAACACAACCACTGATTTTTTCATTCTTATAATAGTTCACATCATAACCGTTGAACGGCATACGTCATGTAAAGGTAGTTCGTCAGTTCCGGATGTTCGGATGCCACCGTGTTGATGCGCTTCACGGCGGGCAGGATGCCCAGCTCCTTACGACGGGCGCGTACGGAAGGTTTTCCTTCTCCATATTGCCTTCCGGCTTGAGCACGAAGCGTGCAATCTGGAAATCGGAGAAGCCCAAGCACTTTGGCCTCGCGCAGCAACGTCGGCGGGGATGTCTTCCACCTTATTATATTGGGAAAGTTTCTGCTTGTAGTCTACGATGTTCTTCAGCTTGCCCAAGAACCAGGGGTCAATCTTGGTCAGCTCAAAGATGCGGTCGATGGCATATCCCTTTTCCAGAGCCTCGGCAATGGCAAAGACGCGCAGGTCGGTGGGATGTGACAGTTCGTAATCCAAGTCATCGAACTCCACTCCCTCATTGCCCACAAAACCGTGCATCCCCTGGCCTATCATACGCAAACCTTTCTGGATAATCTCTTCGAACGAGCGGCCGATAGACATGATTTCGCCTACCGATTTCATGCTCGAACCGATTTCGCGGCTGACACCTACGAACTTCGTCAAGTCCCAACGTGGTATCTTGCAAATCAGATAGTCCAGCGAAGGAGCCACGTATGCCGAGTTGGGCGTCCCCATCTCGCCTATCTGATCCAACGTGTATCCCAAGGCAATCTTGGCAGCCACAAAGGCCAACGGATAACCGGTGGCCTTGGAAGCCAACGCCGAAGAACGGCTCAGGCGGGCATTTACTTCAATGACACGGTAATCGTTAGTCTCGGCATTGAAAGCATATTGGATGTTACACTCGCCTACGATTCCCAGATGGCGGATACATTTCTTAGACAAATCCTGCAACATCGTCACTTGTTCTTCTGTCAGCGAACAAGTCGGCGCCACTACGATGGACTCGCCCGTATGGATACCCAACGGGTCGAAGTTTTCCATGCTGGCTACGGTGAAACAATGGTCGTTCGCATCACGGATGACCTCGAACTCGATTTCTTTCCAGCCTTTCAAGGATTCTTCCACCAAAACCTGCGGTGCGAAGGTAAAGGCACTACCGGCCAATTTCGATGAAACGTTCCTCGTCCGGACAAATACCGCTTCCCAGTCCCGCCATAATGCCGAGCGCACCATCACGGATAACCAATTTCGCGGGCTGCCTTCAGGCGTCTTCCATATTCTCTACTGCCTTGCTGACGGGAGTCTTCATCGGGATTTCGTCGAGTTTCTTCACGAAAAGGTCACGGTCTTCCGTGTACATAATCGCCTTCAACGGAAGTACCCAGCACTTCGCACGCCATATTTCTTGAAGAATTCCGTTCGATACAGTTCCGTTCCGCAGTTCAGCGCCGTCTGGCCTCCGAATGCCAGCAAAATGCCGTCGGGACGTTCTTTTTTAATGATTTCCGTCACAAAATAAGGAGTGACCGGCAAGAAATAAACTTGATCGGCGATACCTTCCGATGTCTGGATAGTAGCAATGTTCGGGTTTTTACCAAAACAGAACCGATACCTTCTTCGCGCAACGCCTTCAGCGCCTGCGAACCGGAATAGTCAAACTCCCCGGCCTGACCGATCTTGAGTGCACCTGAGCCCAAGACCAACACTTTCTTCAAATTCTTTTCCATATTCTCTTGTTGTCTATTAAGTTACGAGTTACAAGCTACGAACTACCTATTTCACAAAAAAAAAAATGCGTCACCCAATAAAGGATTAACGCATTACCAAAGAACTAAAAATATCTTTCTCGAAAAAAGAGAAACTGACGGCTCCCGAATGAAATTCATTCGAACGGAGGTTATATTTGCTTCTCATTTCCTGCGATTGCATAGTCTCTTTAAAATTTGTGCAAAGTAACGACTTATTTACGAAAAGAGCAAATTGTGGCATATTTTTTTGTATAAAAGAAACGTCATCCTCCATAATAGAAGAGCGGCCGTCGCCCGCAACCGAAATCTTTTTCCGAAAAATGCGATTCCATATAAAAAAAGAAAGACTATATCTCAGTAAAGGCATTTGCGGATAAATATGAAGATTCTCCCCACCAAAACTTGCTTTTCTCGCCACGGAAACTTACCTTTGTACCTATACAAAAAATAGAACAAGGATTCTGTTTCTACAAACAAAGCCTTTATTCTTAAAAATAAAATTTCTATTCCTTGGAATAAAGGCTTTATTCTAAGATTTCTCCGCCACCAAAAGAACTTTGCTCCGCAGGGAAAAGGACTTTGCAACGAAGGAAAGAAAAGAAAGGAGAACGCAACAATGACCACACGCTACCAAATGAAAGAAATGCCCGACTTGCAAGGCACGGGCGAACCAATCACCTACCCCAAGATGGTGATGACCGGACAGACCGGCACGCGCGAACTGGCGGAATACATCGCCATGACCTCGGGATTCTCGAAAGGCGTAACCGAAGGAATTATCTGCGAACTGGGCGAAGCCCCTGGCCCACGAAATGGGAATGGGACGCTCGGTGAAGATAGAAGGATTGGGCGTATTCACCCCCGCACTGTCCATCTACCCCGACAAGGAACGCGAACAGCCCCAAGAAAGCACCACGAAGCGAAACGCGCGGAGCATCTACGTAAGTGGCGTGAACTTCCGCACGGACAAGGCCTTGATTAGAGAAACCAACCATGGGTGCGAACTGGAACGTGCCTCCTGGAAACCCGCACGTTCGTCGAAGAAATACACGCCCGAACAACGTCTGGCTCTGGCGCATCAGTATCTGGACAAGCATGCCTTCCTTACTGTCAGCATCTACCGGCAACTGACCGGACTCGTCCGCTCCACCGCCACCGTGGAACTGCGCAAATGGGCACATACTCCCGGCAGCGGAATCGATACAAGCGGCATCGGAAGCCATAAGGTATACGTGAAAAGGAAAGAAAGCGTCATCCCTTGAGGTTTCGATAATTATAGGTATCTTTGCCGGTCCTAATGGCTTTTATACAATGAAGAAACTAAAAAATACATAATATGGCAAAAGAAAAAATCATCCTTACGGGCGACCGCCCCACAGGACGCCTGCACATAGGACACTATGTAGGCTCATTGAGAAGAAGAGTGGAACTGCAAAACTCCGGCTTATACGACAAGATTTTCATCTTCATCGCCGACGCACAAGCGCTGACGGACAATATGGAGAATCCGGAAAAGGTGCGCCAGAACGTCATCGAGGTGGCACTGGACTACCTGGCTTGCGGACTGGACCCGACGAAGAGTACCATCTTCATCCAGTCGCAGATACCGGAACTCTGCGAACTGACCTTCTACTATATGGACCTGGTGACCGTGAGCCGCCTGCAACGCAACCCGACGGTAAAGACCGAAATCCAGATGCGTAATTTCGAGACAAGCATCCCCGTAGGTTTTCTTCACCTACCCCATCAGCCAGGCAGCGGACATTACCGCCTTCCGCGCCACTACCGTGCCCGTGGGCGAAGACCAGGAGCCGATGATTGAACAAGCTCGTGAAATCGTACGCCGTTTCAACTATATATATGGTGAAACCCTCGTGGAACCGGAAATCCTGTTGCCCGACAATGCAGCCTGCCTGCGCCTGCCGGGAACGGACGGCAAAGCCAAGATGAGCAAGAGCCTCGGCAACTGTATCTATCTTTCGGACTCCGCCGACGAGGTGCAGAAGAAGGTGAAGAGCATGTATACCGACCCCGACCACCTGCGTGTACAAGACCCCGGAAAATTGGAAGGCAACACCGTATTCACTTACCTGGATGCCTTTTTGCCGTCCGGAACACTTCGGCCTTTATCTGCCCGAATATCCGAATCTGAACGAACTGAAAGCCCACTACCAACGTGGCGGTCTGGGCGATATGAAAGTGAAGAAGTTCCTCAACGAAATTATGCAGGAGACACTGGAGCCTATCCGCAACCGCCGCAAGGAGTTTGAAAAAGACATCCCCGCCATCTACGACATGCTGAAGAAAGGTTGCGAAGCTGCCAGAGAAACTGCCGCCGCAACTTTGGATGATGTACGCAAGGCAATGAAAATAAACTACTTTGATGATGCGGAACTGATTGCAGAGCAAGTAAAGAAATTCGGAGGAGAATAAGGGAAGAGCACATAAGTTAATAAGAAAAGGGGCATGCGTCACGGTAACGCATGCCCTCGTCTTTGTAGCTAGTAACTTGAGCTTATTTCTTTTATCCCGTCTCCTAGTTGGCTGATTTCACCAACACTACACGGTTCAGAATCGGTTGTCCGAACTTGTCGACACCACCATCGGCATCTACCTTCAGGCGGTCAGCAGGGATTCCGTATTGTTTTACCAATACATCGACCACGGCTTGTGCACGCTTCAAACTCAACTCTTTGTTGAATGCCGGCGTACCGGTTGCAGAGTCTGCATATCCGTTTACGGTGTAAGTGGCGTTCGGGAATTGCTTCATCTGATCTGCCAAATAAGACAAGTTCATTGCTTCACGCGGAGAAACTTCTGCAGAGCCAATCTTGAAGAATACAGTACGCGGTGCAATGTCCGGATCGGGAACAATCACTTCCGTTTCTGTAACTTCGGCCACCGGCTGGTTCTGTGCGGCAACCAGTGCGTTCTGCAACTGTTGGTTGGCAGCTCCCATCTCTGCAAAAGCTGCGCCTGCATGTCAGCCAGCTCTACCTGAGAAATCAACTGGGGCATCGGGCGACGGAATCCACGGGCGGGGAAACGGTATGTCAACCCCACCGTTGCACTCAGCACGCCATCATATCCATGATCGCCGCCAACTTCGCCATCGAACTTGTCTTCAACGCCCATTGCGCTCAGCTCCAGGTTAATATCTATCGCATTCGAAATACGGAAGCGGTTGATGATACCTGCGTTTACGGACAAAGCTTCGCGATGAGGCTTTGTGTAGTTGTGAGTGAACCCCGCACCTACATAAGGAATAATCTCATAAACACGATGCTGGTTGTATCCTCCAAACAGAGCATTCAGATTGAACATCACGTCACCGTGCAGATTCATATAGTCAAAACGTTGTTTATAGTAGCCGTCATCCATCTGAGTGCCTCTCACGTAGTCAGCACCTGCATCATACGTATATCCTCTTGCCTGAAGGCCGCTATATTGCAGACGTACTCCCAGTCCGGGGGTGAACCATTTGCCGATGGCAAAATTCAGCGTCGGACTGATACGCTTGCCAAAACTTCCTGCCTTATCATTATCTCCAAAGTTGCTTCGGCACCACCGCCTATAGAGAAAAACCAGTTACTCCAGAACGGGTTAGTGATTACCTGATATTTATCCTGAACCTGGATAACACCAAATTCTTCCACAACTTCAGTCTTTTGCTGCGCCATGGCAACAGAAGACACACCAGCTAAAGCCAGTAACATTAGAATCTTTTTTCATATACCTTAAAATAGTTAAGTGGTTAATTAAACTCTTTATCATTCAAACTGTCTAATTAACGCCAACAGAACTAAAAGGTTCTGAATATTTGTACTTTTTTGCCTTGATGCAAAAGAAAGCACTCTCCCTTATTTGGAGAAAAGCTTTTCTATGTCGTCTTCTTTAATGGTCGCCAGCACCGTCTTTCCGTCTGGAGTATAATTCGGGGATGGGCATGCAAACAGATTGTCCACGAGATTGGACATTTCCTCGTTGCTCAGCACTTGTCCGTAGACGATGGCCGCAGCACGCGCCAAGGTCGATGCAAGAATTGTCTGTACCTCTTCCTTAACGTCATTTCCTTTTTCCATAGCAGTATGTACCATATTCCGGACCAATTCTACCGGGTTCAACCCCTCTATGCCCGAAGGTATGCCGTTGATGGCATAGCTGCCGCCACCCAGCGGGCTCAAATCGAAGCCTACTGCCGACAAATCTTCCAATATACCGTCCAGCACGGCAGCTTCCGAAGCCGGCAACTGGATAATCTCCGGAAACAATACCCCCTGCGATACCCCCTTGTTTCTGTCGAATCTGACTCATATAGCGGTCGAACAATACCCGGACATGCGCCCGATGCTGGTCTATCAGCATCAGACCCGATTTAACGGAAGTCAGAATAAAACGCCCCTTGAACTGGAAGTGTTGCGCTCCTTTCTCTACCGTTGCCTCATTGCCGTAGAAAGAGGCGCTTGCCCCGGAAGGAACCGTTTCCTGGAAATAAGGCCCCTCTCCTCCTCTCTTGGAGCCGTACCGGTAACCGTATCCTCTGCAAAAGGTTCTTCCTCCATCGGCTCGTTCATCCTGCTGGCTTTTTTTCCAAACCGGAATAAAGCCCCTCCCACTCCACTTTGGGACGCGAATAATTGCCACCACCTCCATAGGAAGAAGCGGAAGACGTCTTGAAGGGATTGAAATCCGTGTTATAGTGTACCTTCGGAGGCTCTATCGGACGAGCCTGCTCGAATGCAGGAATATCCGGCATGTCCTCGGTATCAAAATCGATAGTAGGTATAGCGCTAAACTTACCTAAGGATTCCTTGACCGCAGCCGACAGAATCTGCCAGATAGCCTGCTCATTCTCGAACTTAATCTCCGTCTTCGTCGGATGGATGTTCACATCGATATTGGCAGGGTCTACCTCGAAATAAATAAAGTAGGAGATTTGCTCACCGGCAGGAATCAGCTGTTCATAAGCATCCATCACCGCTTTGTGGAAATAGGGGTGACGCATATAACGCCCGTTCACAAAAAAGTATTGGTGCGCTCCTTTCTTGCGCGAGGTTTCCGGCTTGGCTACAAAACCGGAAATCTTTATCATCGTCGTATTGACGTCGACGGACAGCAACTGCTGATTCAGCTTCTTTCCGAAGACTGCCATGATGCGTTGCCGCAAAGGCATTACCGGAAGATTGAACAATTCCGTATCATTACTATACAGATAGAAGGCTACCTCAGGATGCACCAGCGCTATACGCTCGAATTCCGTAAGGATGTTGCTCAACTCCGTAGAGTTCGCTTTCAGGAATTTGCGCCGGGCAGGAATATTGAAGAATAGGTTCTTGATGGAAAAATTGCTTCCCTTAGGGCAGGAAACGGCTTCCTGGCTCTCGACTTTAGAGCCGGCAATCAGCAGCCGCGTCCCCCAGCTCCTCGCTGACCGGACGTGTTTTCAACTCCACTTCAGCTACCGCTGCTATAGAAGCCAACGCCTCTCCACGGAAGCCCATGGTGCGTAGGGCAAACAAATCGGCAGCCTCGCGTATCTTTGAAGTCGCATGACGTTCAAAAGAAAGGCGCCATCAATCACCTGAATGCAGGTCTTGCCCGCATCGGTAATCAGCACATGTATTTCCCCTGCTTCGGCATCAATTGCATTTTCCACCAATTCTTTCACAACAGATGCCGGACGCTGAATCACCTCTCCGGCAGCAATCTGATTGGCAACCGAATCGGGCAGCAAATGAATGATATCGCTCATGATAATGTTTAATGATTAGGGATTAATGATTAATCATTATTAAATGATTCCGTTACTGATGGCATACCACAGATAAATCAGCACAGCTATGACAACAAGGATTATGCCCAAATGCATCGGCTTACGTCCGCTCTCCTTGCGCCGCTTCAGGTGAGTTGTTCCCTCTATGAATTTGCCCCGTATATCCTCGGGCGAGAATTCCTTTTCCGGCAGCATACCCAGGTCACGCTTGGCGTTTTCTTCCATCTTCGCCAACTTCTCTTTCCGCTCATCCACATAGATATAGCTATGATTGAAGCCACGAGGCTTCCGCATTGCAAACATTCCCATGACGCTACTTATTATTTCGTTTAATATGCATATTCCTTGGCGAAGTTACAGGTTTCCGGTCACTTTTCTTCAATACTTCACCTGCTTTTTTTTTAGCCCTCCACTCGAAGATGTCCTCCTTGTTGAGCGGACGGATGTAGTCGAACCAGACAAAAGAAGGCAGCTTGCTCTTATCTGGTGGAATCTGGTCCAGAGGATAGGCTGTACCGGTAGTCTTTCCAACAAAGACTCCGCGCTCCATCCTTCTCTCCTTCAAGTACATTTTCAAAAGTCCGCCTTCCGAATAGTTCATCATAATCAGCGAACTGTCCTTCTCCTCTACCGGATAATACACCACCAGTACATTGCCGTTTACCTCCACCAGACGCATGTCTCCATCTATGAAGAAAGCTTTCATCTCCTTACCGGAAACTTGGTTATAATGAATACTGTCCTTCTTCTCTACCGTCAAGGCCTGGTTGATGATATGTGCCCAGTCGATGGTACTATCGTTCATGTAAATTTTAATTTCCTCACCCAACAACTGTTGTTCCCCGTGCCACAAGATAGGGTCGGTGTACATCGTCATGCAAGAGTCCTTGGAATTATACACCAACGAATCGCATACGGCCTGCACATCCGTGCGATAAGCACGCACCTTATGATAGGCACGCATCTCCCGGTACATGGAATCGGTATTCATATGGTAGGTAATCAGCCGCAAAGTATCACCGTGCATAAACAGACTGTCGCCCTGCGAATAGTCGATAGCTACGGCACGTTTGGTGGCAACGGCGCTTCCGGTCAGTTCGTTGTAGAAACAGTAGTCGCCAGTCAACATGTTCCGGTTGACCGTATCATTCATCTGTACATTGTCAAAAGCCTCGCCGTATCCCAAGATGCGGTCGTAGAAAAAGGCTGTCACCGGTCAGTTTCTTGCCGTCGTTGGTCAGTACGGAACGGTCGAGCAGCTCTGCCTGCTCAGTAGTCGTATTGTACACGCCACGTTCAGAATAGATATGATTCTGGTCACTCACAATATCGGAGGGACCTAAAATGGTAGCAATCTTGGTGGCCGTACTATACTTCAAGGTATCCGAAGTCAAGACAAACTTCGGGTTGACCAACTTCACGTCGTGGTTGAAGACAGCCAACTTGGTGGCAGGACTGTATTCTCCCCACTCGGAAGTCAGCACATTATCCTCGTCGGTCAGCGTACCGCCTTCGAAGTAATAGCCCAAATCGTACAGACGGTCATAGTTCAAACTGTCGGTTGTCAGCACCGTATTACGATTTATCATACGTACATTCTCACGCAGCATGGCAAGCTGGGACATACCGTCATAATACAGATAGTCTCCATAGATAAACAAGGTGTCGCCCTGCTCCATACGAACATTACCGAATGCTTCCACAGAATTTATCTTTTCGAATATCAGCGCACTGTCACAAAACATGTACATACTGTCATGCTTCATCCTCACCGAACCGATGAGTACCTGCACATCAGGACGCAACTGTTTGTCTGCCTGCGCCTCATCTGCGTACAACAAATCGACGCGCGTCTTCTTCTTTTCCGGCGTCTCCGTCTTTTTCTGTTCAATCGAGTCCACTTTCTTCTTCTCTGGTGCACCAGTACTCTTCTTCTTGTCCTGCGCACTCAGCAGACAGATGCCAAACAAGCATAGAATACCTACCAGGAGGTATCTATGCTTGTTCAGGAAATGATTTTTTGTATTCTTCTTTTGCATACAAATCCATGTAAATCCTTCCGGATTATTCTTTGATCCAGCCCGGATACTTGAACGTACAGTTATTCTTCCAATTATCCTTGATACGGACATATGTGTGCTTCTGCTTCTCACGAATCCACTTGTCTAGCACTTCGTCGCGGCGTTTCTCCAACACAATCTCTTTCAAGTTCTGATAGTCATCGGCAATGGTAGCCTTGTGTCCCGTCGTACGGCTCTTCAGTTTCACAATCACACACTCTTCTTTTCCGGTCTTTTGCGGAATCATGGTGAAGGCTTCGGAGATTTCGCCCACTTTCATCTTATCCACCACCTTGGCTATTTCAGGGGGAAGTTCCTGCATCTCAAAACGGGAAGTGTTCGTATTGGGATTCGGCAACAAACCATGATTGTTACGCGTATCCTTATCCTGCGAAAGCACTGAGGCAGCCTCTTCAAAAGAGAACTTGTTATTGCGGATATCATCGGCAATAGAATCCAAACGGGCACAACCGGCAGCCAGAGCTTCTTCCGGAATATGCGGTTTCAACAGAATGTGGCGTGTTTTAATACGGTCACCGCGCTTCTCTATCAACTGAATGATATGGAAACCATATTCAGACTCTACAATCTTGGAAACCTTGCTGGGGTCTTGCAAGTTGAAAGCCACATTGGCATATGCCGGATCCAGCATACCGCGTCCTGAGAATTCAATCTCACCGCCACGCATGGCCGAACCACGGTCCTCGGAGTACAGACGAGCCAACATGGAAAAGCTTTCGCCCTTATTGACACGGTCGGTATACTCACGCAGACGCCTCTTTACATCTTCTATTTCCTCCAAAGGGACCTTAGGCTGCTGAGTGATAATCTGCACCTCCACCTGGGTAGGGATATAAGGAATGCTGTCCTGCGGCAAATCCTTGAAGTAACGGCGCACCTCAGCCGGAGTTATCTTAATCTCACCCACCAGTTTCTGCTGCATCTTCTGAACCTTCAATCCTTCACGGGCATTCTCGCGCAGCGTTTCACGAATCTGACTGGAAGTCTTGTTGAAGTATTCCTCCATTTTCTCGCGCGAACCGATGTTGGCGATGTACATGTTCGTCATATAGTCCACACGCTGGATAACCTCACTCTCGGATACTTCGATACTGTCGAGGGCAGCCTGGTGAAGATACAGCTTCTGCACGGCTATCTCCTCCGGTATCACGCAATAAGGGTCACGGTCAAATTTGCGTCCTTCATACAATGCACTCATGCGTGCTTCTTCCACTTCGGACTTCAGTATAGCCTCGTCACCTACTACCCACACTACCTCGTCAATTACGTTGTCTTGTCCATAAACGGTAGAACCGGCTAACAGCGTCAAGGCAAATAAAACTACAAACTTAAAGTTCATACACTGTTTCATTCTTGGTGTCTTATTCTAAATAATATTTAATCTTGTCTCTTTTCACCGCCCGTTGGTACAAATCATCCTTCACTTGCTTCATGAATTCCACCTGCTTCACGTTCAGCAGCATATCCTTCACTTGCCTACGGGCAAACTCATAGGGTTCCTGCTCTCCCACCGGGCGATAATCGCTCACATTCAGGAAATAATGGAAAGCCGTATCCTTCAGCTCTACATGGCGATTCTTGTCCAGATACTCGTCCACATCAGGAACCTTCAAGGGCAGCATATCCAGCACTTCCGATACCGGCACCCATTTATCATAAAAATACTCATACTTCACAGCATTCTGCAGACTGTACTTTTCCAGATGTTCCACCGCCTCACGGGTTTCCGTCTTGTACCAGCGACGAACATTGCCCAGCTGCGGGGCTGTCAAAGGAACTTTGATGAACAAGCCTTTCATCAACGGACGTTCCACCTTGAAGAGCGCCTGGTTCTTCTCGTAATACTCCGTCAAGTCTTGTTCTGAAATCTCCTCTGATAGCCGCTGATGTATTAAAGCCTGCTGATAGGTATGCATTATCAATGCTTTGCGATAATTCTCCACAAGTTTATCAATCTCACCGTTATTGGGAATATTGCTCTGCGCTTTATCGTACAGCAAAATATCTTCCACCCAATTACGGATATAATGTTCTGCAAACAACAGACTGTCGTCTTTGGACAAACCGGCAGGAAGTACCGATTGCAAATCTTCCCGGTAAAGGAAATTGCCGTCCAACTCCACTAACGGTGTCCGCCCTTTATGGTCGTGCTGCTCGCTGCACGCCGCACAGAGAAGGAAAATTAAAAGCCCAAAGCAGGTTGTTCGCATCACCAACTGATATTTACTTCGTTTTGAGGTACGAAGATAGTGTTTTAATCGGTTGCATCAGTGATTATTAACGGTTTTTAAAACCTCTTGGTCAATTTCAACCTTACCGGCAGCACGCAACTTTGCCACCCAATGCATTTCCAAATAGTTCCGATAAGCGGTTATGAGCGGCTCTCGCACCTCTTGCCAACTATCCGGTCCCTTCTGCTTGCGACCTTGTACAGCAGTAAAGGGAAATGACAAAACCGGGGTTGCATTCTTCCCTTTGAACACCAATTCATCCACATATGCATTATCAGCGGGAGCAAATAATCCTTGCTCTGCCCGCACCTTGGGAGTATCGCCGGCATTGAAAGTGAGACGGATGGCATCCATCCACTCCTCTTCCGGAATCTGTTTCAGAAATTTCCGTACTTGCTTCGCCACCCGCTTGGTAGTACAATGCAGCACAATACCCTTATAACGCGGTTCGTCCCAATGGAAGTCCGAACGGTGCGCCTCAAAATATGCTTTCAATCCCGCTTCATCCACCACACTCCTCTTTCCCACTTCACGGTCAGTGATTTCGGCAAGCAACATGCTGTCACGATGCCCCTGCACCAACGCACAGAATTCGGGATGCTTCAATTCCAGACGGGAGTTTTCATAGTCCAGAATCGTTTTTACTGTAAAAGCCTCCAACTGTCTGCGCGTCCCTGCCGGATAAACAGCGGCAAATCCGGCAAACTCTTTTCCACCGTATGCCTTGCCATCCAGTGTAAACAATACACGGGAAGTGCTTCCTTTGGCCAGCAGTTCGTCGATACCGGCTTTATCCGGCATATAGTGATATTCTTTCTTCAGTTTATCCACAAAAGCCCGCGTTCCTTTATCCATTCCATGACGACGGGTTTGACAACGGATTATCTTGTCCTTCATCCTCTCAAAAGGAAGGATTTCCTGCTGTTCGAGTACTTTCACGATATGAATGCCTTGAGGAGTGAGGAACGGACGGGAAATCTCTCCGGCATTCAACCCGAATACAATATCCTCAAACTCCACCGGCATCTGCAGCCAACCCACCCAAAAACGCTTTCTTCTCATCGGAAAATTGCTCGACGCAAGCATCGAAAGACGGCACAGCTCCCCTTCCTTTGCAAGAGCCCTGTAGATAGAATCCATCCTGGACTCCATCTCACGCAAGGTATGACCGGAAATATTCTGGGGAGATATTTAAAAATATGCTTCACATATACCCGGCCCGCACGCCGGCCGGATTTCATCTTGTCATAATACTGCCGTGCCTCCTGCTCTGCCGTCTCCTCATCTGTCAAGTATGATTTAATCAGACAGCGGCGATACTCATCCTGCTCCTTCTGGAAGACACGGGAAGTATCCAATCCCACAACTTCGGCAGCCTCTATTTTCAGCCTGAAGTCTATAAACTTATTCACATATGCATCCAATGCCTTCCGGCCTGCACCGACAGAGGTACCGCCCTATTATAGCTACGTTCGAATTCAGAACGGAGGACCTCCTTTCCATTGATACGCATCAGTACCGGATCGTCCTGGGCCGAAACAGCCAATCCGAACCCGAGGAAGAAAAACACCCAAAACAATCTAACCATAAGCACCATCCGTTCTTTTTTTATACGGCTGCAAATATAAACAAAATGCCCGGAAAGCGGCAATCTCTCTCCGGGCATTCACTATTATTTTGTTATTATCTTACTCTGGACGGCTATAGTTCGGTGCCTCACTGGTTATAGACACATCGTGCGGATGACTTTCAGTACACCTGCATTAGTAATGCGGGTAAACTTGGCATCGTGCAGTTTCTCTATATTGGCTGCACCGCAATATCCCATACCGGCACGCAAACCGCCAACCAACTGATAAATCACTTCATACAAAGTACCTTTATAAGGAACGCGAGCAGCAATGCCCTCCGGAACCAATTTCTTCACATCACTGGTACCGCTTTGGAAGTAGCGGTCCTTAGAGCCATTTTCCATAGCTTCGAGCGAGCCCATGCCCCGATAGGACTTGAACTTACGACCGTTGAAAATAATCGTATCGCCCGGAGACTCTTCCGTTCCGGCAACCAGCGAACCGATCATCACGCTGTAACCACCGGCAGCCAACGCCTTCACTACATCGCCCGAGTAACGCAAACCGCCATCGGCAATCAAAGGAATACCCGTGCCCTTCAGTGCCTTTGCCACATCATAAACCGCAGACAACTGAGGAACACCCACACCGGCAACGACACGGGTAGTGCAGATGGAGCCCGGACCGATGCCCACCTTTACTCCATCAGCACCAGCCTCGACCAATGCCTTCGCAGCTTCACCGGTAGCAATATTACCAACAACAATATCAATATGAGGAAATTAGCCTTGGCTTCTTTCAATTTTTCAATAACCCCTTGGAATGTCCGTGAGCCGTATCAATGACAATGGCATCCGCCCCTGCATCCACCAAAGCCCGCATGCGCTCCAAAGTGTCATTCGTCACTCCCACTCCAGCAGCAACGCGCAGACGACCTTTGCTATCCTTGCACGCCATAGGTTTATCTTTTTGCCTTGGTAATATCCTTATAGGTAATCAGACCTACCAATTTGTTGTCTTTATCTACTACCGGCAACTTCTCGATTCTATGTTCTTGCAGAATTTGAGAAACAGCCTCCATATCCGTCGTAGGATTGGTAGTAATGATGTTCTCCTTAGTCATTACCTCATCGATGCGCTTATTCATATCTTTCTCAAAACGAAGGTCACGATTGGTAACAATACCTACCAAATATCTTTTTCATCATCTACCACCGGAATACCACCAATCTTGTATTCAGCCATCAAAAGCCAGCGCATCAGCTACCGAAGAACCTCTCTTGATTGTTACCGGATCGTAAATCATACCGTTTTCGGCACGTTTTACAATAGCAACCTGACGGGCTTGCTCCTCAATGGACATATTCTTATGAATCACGCCAATACCGCCTTCACGGGCAATGGCAATAGCCATCTTCGCTTCGGTAACAGTGTCCATAGCGGCTGTTACAAACGGAATTTTCAACTCAATGTTACGTGAAAACTTAGTCGAGAGTTCGACTGTTTTAGGAAGTACCTCAGAGTAAGCAGGGATTAACAGAACGTCATCGTAAGTCAATCCGTCCATTACAATCTTATCAGCAATAAATGACATAGGGCTATGCGTTTAAAATTTATTGCGTGCAAATATACGGTTTTTATTCCATTCCGTATACTTGCACGCAACATTTTTTTTCTTTTTTATCAACTAAAACCAATCAGTTTGCCATCTCTGAAATAAACTTGATGCGCACCAAACGTACCTCTTCTTCCGTAAAGTCATCACCCAACTCATCCAGAGCATCGTCAATCTTATCAGTGGTAGATTCTTTGAAATAGTCGTATATATCCAACAGATGGTCTTCATCCATAATATCCTCCAGGAAGTAGTCGATATTCAGTTTCGTACCGGAGTAGACAATAGCTTCTATCTCATCCAGCAGCTCTTCAAACTCAATGCCCTTTGACATGGCAATGTCATCCAATGCCACCTTACGGTCAATGGCCTGAATGATGGCCACCTTCATTTTGACTTATTGGCCACAGTACGCACACGCAAGTCCTCGGGACGTTCAATCTCATTCTCCTCACAGTGCCGCTTAATGAGTTTACAGAATTCCTCGCCGTAGCGTTTTGCCTTTCCGGCTCCTACACCCGGTATGTTCTGCAACTCGTCCAAAGTCACCGGATATATGGTCGCCATCGCTTCCAAAGACGGGTCTTGGAAAATGACATAAGGAGGCACTTCCAACTTCTTGGACAACTTCTTTCGTAAGTCCTTCAACATGGAGTACAATGCCGGGTCTACCGCACACGCACCGCCTCCACGTGCAGGTGCTTCCTCTTCCACATCCTCAAAGTCATTGTCTTCCACTATTTTGAATGATTTGGGATGTTTAAGGAACTTCTTACCGTCATCTGTCACTTTCAGCAAGCCATAGTTTTCGACATCCTTACTCAGGTAACCGGCAATCAATGCCTGGCGGATAACAGCATTCCAAGTTTTGTCTTCTTCTCCCATACCGGAACCGAAAACTTCCAAGTCCTCGTGCAGATGCGCCTGCACTTCCGAAGTTTCTTTTCCCTGTATAATATCTATAATATAGTCTGCTTTTAAAATTTTCTTTCACCGCGAGAATAGCTTCAATCACGGTACACAATAATTCTTGAGCTTCCACTTGTTTTTTCGGATTTAAACAATTGTCACAATTACCACAATTTTCTTCCGTATATTCCTCACCGAAATAGTGTAGCAACGTTTTTCGGCGGCAAACGGACGATTCGGCATACGCAGCGGTTTCCAGCAGAAGCTGCTTGCCTATTTCCTGCTCTGCAACAGGCTTGCCTTGCATAAACTTTTCCAGTTTCTGCAGGTCTTTATTGGTATAAAAAGTAATACACTGTCCTTCGCCTCCATCTCTTCCGGCACGTCCGGTTTCCTGATAATACCCTTCCAGGCTTTTCGGAATATCATAATGGATAACATAACGCACATCCGGTTTGTCAATACCCATACCAAAAGCAATGGTAGCTACAATCACATCGATTTTTTCCATAAGGAAATCATCCTGATTCTGTGTTCGTGTGGCCGAATCCATTCCGGCATGATAGGCACGGGCATTAATCCCGTTTGCCTGAAGTATCTCGGCAAGTTCCTCTACTTTCTTCCGGCTCAGGCAATAAATGATACCCGACTTTTCCGGATTGTTCTTGATGAACTTGATGATGTCCTTATCTACGTTTGCAGTCTTGGGACGTACCTCATAATAAAGGTTCGGACGATTGAAAGACGACTTGAACACCTGTGCTTCCACCATACCCAGATTCTTTTGGATATCGTGCTGCACTTTCGGTGTAGCCGTCGCAGTCAACGCTATCAGAGGGGCTTTTCCTATTTCATTGATAATGGGACGGATGCGGCGATACTCAGGACGGAAGTCATGACCCCATTCAGAAATACAATGGGCTTCGTCCACGGCATAGGACGAAATCTTCACCGTTTTCAGAAACTCCACATTTCTCTTCCTTCGTCAGTGATTCCGGAGCTACATACAACAGCTTTGTCTTACCACTGAGTATGTCGGACCGGACCTGGTCTATCGCACTCTTGTTAAGGGAAGAATTGATGAAATGAGCTATTCCATCCTCCTCGCTGAAATTACGCATCGCATCGACCTGATTCTTCATCAGGGCAATCAGAGGAGAAATCACGATACCCGTGCCCTCCATCAACAAGGACGGCAGTTGGTAGCACAAAGATTTTCCACCACCGGTAGGCATCAGTACGAATGTATCGTTACCCGCCAACAGATTTTCTATGATAGCCTCCTGATTTCCTTTAAATGTGTCAAATCCGAAGTACTTCTTCAGCTGGTCTATCAAATTAATCTTCTTCCCTGCCATGATTCATTAGGTTGTTGTTTATTGAGTTAACTTTTAATAGTGGTACTCCGCCTTGTTTTCACAAAGAACCCTAACAAAGTTATAAACAACTTCTTAAATTTCAAGCATAATCCATCGAATATTTTTCAATAAAAAGTAAAATAGTCGGTTTTACCCCCGTATTACCATCTGATTCTTAAGCACTTTGCAGTCGTGCTATATTTGCCTTTTCAAGCTGGCGCTTGGCGTAGTCCAACGTCACAACAAAATTGTCCTTCTGTTCTGACGGAATTTCGAACATGGCATCCATCATAATTGTCTCCACAATGGAACGCAAGCCGCGGGCTCCCAACTTATATTCTACCGCTTTATCCACGATATATTCAAATACAGCATCTTCAAACGTCAGCTTCACATTGTCCATCTCAAACAGTTTGATGTATTGCTTGATGATGGAATTCTTCGGTTCCGTAAGAATGGAGCGCAATGCCGCACGGTCCAACGGATTCAGATAAGTCAGCACCGGAAGGCGCCGATAATCTCGGGAATCAGTCCGAACGACTTCAAATCCTGCGGAGCAATGTACTGCATCATGTTGCTCTTATCAATGGTTGCCGTATTGCGTACAGCGCTATACCCGACAACGTGCGTATTCAGCCGCTGGGCAATTTTCTTTTCAATGCCATCGAAAGCCCCACCGCAAATGAACAGAATATTCTTGGTATTGACCGGAATCATTTTCTGGTCGGGATGCTTGCGCCCACCCTGGGGAGGCACATTCACCACAGAACCTTCCAGCAGTTTCAGCAATCCCTGCTGCACGCCTTCACCACTCACATCACGGGTTATGGAAGGATTATCACCCTTGCGCGCTATTTTGTCTATCTCATCAATAAACACGATACCTTGCTCTGCCTCGGGCACGTTATAATCCGCCACCTGGAGCAGACGTGTCAAAATGCTTTCAATGTCCTCACCCACATAACCTGCCTCTGGCAGAACTGTTGCATCTACAATAGTCAAAGGAACATGCAGCAACTTTGCGATAGTACGCGCCAATAACGTCTTTCCCGTACCGGTACTTGCCTACCATGATGATGTTCGATTTTTTCAATCTCCACATCATCACCGCCGTCCTTCTGGAGCAGACGTTTGTAATGGTTGTACACCGACACAGACAAGAAACGCTTGGCATCGTCCTGACCAATGACATATTGATCGAGGAACTTCTTTATTTCTACGGGTTTAGGAAGTTCTTTCAGATTCAGCTTCGTGGCACTTGCCTTCTTGCCAGCCCCCAAAGCCTCCTGAGTAATCTCATAAGCCTGGGTGGCGCAACTGTCGCAGATATAGCCATTCATCCCCGTTATGAGAAATCCGACTTCGTCTTCGGTGCGACCGCAAAAACTGCATCTATTTTTATTCTTTCTTGAATCTGCCATATTTATTTTTTAATCAAAACCTCATCTACCATACCATATTCTTTGGCTTCCTGGGCTGTCATCCAGTAGTCACGGTCAGAATCTGCCCATACCTTGTCAAAGGGAGTGTGGGAGTGGTCGGCGATAATGGTATAAAGTTCTTTCTTCAACTTCTGGATTTCACGTGCCGTGATTTCAATATCTGAGGCCTGCCCCTGGGCACCTCCCATCGGCTGGTGTATCATCACGCGGGAGTGGGTCAATGCGGAGCGTTTGCCTTCGGCACCGGCAACCAGCAATACGGCTGCCATGCTTGCCGCCATTCCAGTACAGATGGTAGCCACATCACTACTGATGAACTGCATGGTATCATAAATACCCAGACCGGCATATACCGAACCGCCCGGCGAATTGATATAGATGGAAATATCCTTGCCCGGATCCACCGAATCCAGATAAAGCAACTGAGCCTGCAAAGTATTGGCTGTATAGTCATCAACCTGCGTACCGAGGAAAATGATGCGGTCCATCATCAGACGGGAAAACACGTCCAACTGCGTTACATTGAGCTGGCGTTCCTCGAGGATATAGGGATTCAAATAGCCGGCTTGTGATTTAATCACATCGTCCAGCACCAAACTGTTCATACCAAGATGCTTGGTAGCGTATTTTCTAAAATCATCCATTTCTTTCTATTTTTTAATTTATAAGGATACAAAGAAACAAAAAAGAACACAGAGACACAAAAAAACACAGAGTTATAGTTTGTCAAACTCTGTGTTTCTTTATAAATTTTAGCCGTAGGCTCACATTACTCTTATGCAAACATCTTATTGAACTCTTCAGCAGAAACGTTCTTATGCTCCAGTTCCACCTGAGACTTCAATGCTGTAGCCAATTTAGATTCAACCACACGATTAACCAAGCCTTCTATGCTCTCTTTCTTCTTAAGCATTTCCTTTGAGTAGTTTTCCAGGATTTCTTCAGGCACACTCATCATACCATATTGTGCAAACTGTGCGCGGGTAGCTTCCTTAGCCATGTTTGTGATGTCTTCCTGCTCAACCTTGATATCATTGGCTTTCACCAACTGTTCTTTAATCAGGTGCCAAGTCAGCTCTTCGATGCTCTTGTCATAGTTGTCCTCTACAAAGCTTTCTTCCTTGTCAGGATTGTTCAGACGCATAATGCGCTTCAGTAATGCATCCGGGAATTCCAGCTTGCCTACTTTCTCTGTCAGCATCTTACGTGCGTCAATCAAGAACTTATAGTCACTGTCTGCCACGAACTGGTTGGCAATAACTTCCTTCACTTTGGCACGGAATTCCTCTTCCGTTTTCACATTACCTTCGCCAAATACCTGGTCGAAAATTTCCTGAGTCAAGTCACCCGGAACGAAACGTGTGATTTCTTCTACCTGGAAGCTGAAATTGGATTTTACTTCGGGAGCAGCTTCCTTGTCAATCTTCAATAAAGAAGACAATTCGGCAGCATTTCCGTCCCAAGCAGTATTCGGATTGAATACAAGCACATCGTTCACTTTTGCACCGGCAAAGATAGCTTTCTGTTCATCATTTTTCATGTACGAAGGCATCATTACAGCACCTTCCACCTGAATACCACCCTCTTTGGTATTACCTTCTTCATCCAGTTCAGCAAGCAAACCTTTCAGCATGTCATTGTCCTCGTAAACGTCTACCTTGTCATACTTGCCGTTACGTTGAGTGTAAGCCTTGACCTGGTTATCCACCATTTCGTCTGTAACTTCAATAGTATAGTAATCTACCTTATCTTTTGCACTGACTTCAGCTTTAAATTCCGGAGCCAAAGCAATATCAAACAAGAATTCGAACTCTTCCATAGTATCGAAATCAATTTCCTGCTGCTTGTCTTCGTTGGGCAAAGGCTCGCCCAATATATTTACCTTATTGTCCTGGATATACTTATATACTGTTTCTGAAAGCAGCTTGTTCACCTCTTCAGCCAATACAGACTTACCATACATTTTCTTCACCAAGCCCATAGGAACCATTCCCTTACGGAAACCGGGAATCTGTGCCTTCTGACGGAAGCTCTTCAATGATTTGTCTACTTTTTCCTGATAATCTGCTTTCTCAAGCTTTACAGTAAGCAGTGCGCTTACTTTGTCAATGTTTTGTAATGAAACGTTCATTCTGACAATTATTTATTTGATTTATACTTTGTTCCATATCTCAAATGGGCGTGCAAAATTAGCGTTATTCTTTCAATTATCAAAAGAACATTGCCGATTTATTTCAGTTTAATTCTTGGATAGAGCGGTAGAAGAGCCCAACCATCGGACTAACAACGGAGGACGTTTATGGGAAAGATACTCAGGGAAAAGACGATGATAAACCGAACCGTCCAGTTTCTATGAAGAGAAATGGGAGTTGCCCGAAGGCACGACAATCTACAAAAATAATTAAGGAAAAACATTGTTTATCCGAATTTTATGCGTTTCTTTGTCGCGGAATGATGGCGCATTAGTTTTTCGATTTCCATTACATGGTTTTTACTTCCGTTTTCAAGAACGCTTTTGTAAACTCTCTGTCGTTGTAATCCATTTATTATTCAGCCTTCCTTCCAAGAGAGTTTTATTCATTATATTTATTTTATCAATTTCATTATGAACATTTATGTTGGAAACCTTAACTACCGCGTTAAGGAGAGTGACCTGCAGAAGGCAATGGAAGATTACGGCACAGTATCTTCTGTAAAATTTATCAATGACCGCACCACCGGACGTTTCAGAGGCATCGCTTTTGTAGAAATGGAAGATGACGCTGCTGCAGCTAAAGCTATTGCCGAACTAGACGGTGCTGAATTCTTCGGCCGCCAAATGGTAGTGAAAGAAGCAAGACCTCCAAAATATTAATCATATAGATTTAAGGAGAAATAAAAAAAAGGCCACTGAATGAGTGGTCTTTTTTTATTTCTATCAATCGACAGTATCCGGGATTACTTCATAAAGTCCTTGCGGCGAAGCACAAAACTGTTACTCAAATACTTTTCGCGTACAATCTTATTCTCGGCAAGCTCTTCGGGCGTACCTTGAAACAGGATTTTTCCTTCAAACAGCAGATAAGCACGGTCGGTAATGCTCAGCGTCTCCTGCACATTGTGGTCAGTAATCAAAATGCCGATATTCCTATCTTTCAACTTCCACACAATCTGCTGAATATCCTCCACTGCAATCGGGTCTACTCCGGCAAACGGCTCGTCCAGCATAATGAACTTCGGATCGATGGCCAAGCAACGGGCAATCTCCGTACGACGGCGCTCGCCACCGGATAACTGGTTACCCTTGTTCTTGCGTACCTTCTGAAGGCGGAACTCTGCAATCAGACTTTCCAACTTATCTTTCTGATAGTCCAAAGGCTTGTCTGTCATTTCCAACACAGCCGCAATATTATCTTCCACACTCATCTGGCGAAACACCGATGCTTCCTGCGCCAAATAACCGATACCAGTCTGCGCCCGTTTGTATACAGGGTATTTTGTTATATCCAAATCATCCAAAAAGATGCGTCCTTCATTGGGAGTTATCAATCCTACGGTCATATAGAACGAAGTAGTCTTACCGGCGCCGTTCGGCCCCAGCAATCCCACAATTTCTCCCTTGCTTCACATCAATGGACACATGGCTCACTACTGTACGCTTTCCGTACTTCTTCACCAAATCCTCCGTACGCAGCACCATTTTACTTTTCTTCTCCCGTGGCTCTGCCCCGGCAGTCATATACAGATTGGTCCGACCTGCAATTTTCCTTTCTCCTCCAGATTACAATTGTCCTTCATGCTGGTTTTTTCTTGCCATTCCATAATCTAAAGGTTTTCGCCGCAAATGTAGCAAAAATAAGCTGAAATAGTGTACATTTGCAGACAAATACTTATATGTCATGATTAAAGCACTTAAACAGTAGGAAGATACATCATATTAATGGGTCGTGTTTTTGCCCGTCCGGAACGCATGCGTATGTTCTTCCGCCAATACATCAATGAGATAGAACAACTGGGCGTAAACTCCATCGGCATCGTATTGCTAATATCATTTTTTATCGGAGCCGTTATTACCATACAAATCAAACTGAACATAGAAAGCCCTTTCATGCCACGCTGGACGGTGGGGTATGTCACCCGCGAAATTATGTTGCTGGAGTTCTCGTCCTCCATCATGTGTCTGATATTGGCAGGCAAAGTAGGCTCGAACATCGCTTCCGAACTTGGAACGATGCGGGTTACCCAGCAAATAGACGCTCTTGAGATTATGGGTGTCAACTCTGCCAATTACCTGATATTACCTAAGATAGCGGCAATGGTGTCAACCATTCCTCTTATGGTAACGTTCAGTATATTCGCCGGCATCATCGGTGCTTTTTGTACATGCTGGTTCGGCGGCATCATGTCGGCCGTAGATTTGGAATACGGTCTGCAATACATGTTTGTAGAATGGTTTATCTGGTGCGGCATCATCAAGTCTCTGTTTTTTGCCTTTATCATTGCCAGCGTATCGGCGTTCTTCGGTTATACGGTCGAAGGAGGGTCTATCGAGGTAGGTAAAGCATCTACAGATTCGGTTGTATGCAGCAGTGTACTGATTCTGTTTGCCGATCTCATACTGACCCAGTTGCTAATGGGCTGATAAGTTGATTCTAAATTCAAAACCAAGTAAGAATGATTGAGCTGAAAGGACTTTGCAAGTCATTTGAAGAAAAGAGGTACTGACGGATATCAATGCCACATTCAAAAACGGAAAGACCAATCTTATTATTGGCCAGAGCGGTTCCGGAAAAACCGTACTGATGAAATGTATCGTAGGCCTGCTGACACCCGAAAAAGGTGAATTACTATACGACCACCGCAATTTCCTTACCATGGGAAAGAAAGGAGAAGAAAGCCCTGCGCCGCGAAATGGGGATGATATTCCAAAGTGCTGCCCTGTTCGACTCGATGACGGTGCTGGACAACGTTATGTTCCCCCTCAACATGTTCAGCTCGGATACCTTGCGCGACCGCACGCGCCGTGCCATGTTTTGCCTGGAACGCGTAAACCTTGTTGAAGCGAAAGATAAATTCCCCGGTGAAATCAGTGGCGGTATGCAAAAACGCGTTGCCATCGCACGCGCCATTGCCTTGAACCCTCAATATCTGTTCTGCGATGAACCCAATTCCGGCTTGGACCCCAAGACCTCGCTCGTCATTGACGAACTGGTACACGACATCACGCGTGAGTACAATATGACCACCCTCATCAATACCCATGACATGAACTCTGTAATGGGTATCGGAGAAAAAATTATCTACATTTATGAAGGGCATAAAGAATGGGAAGGCAGCAAAAACGATATTTTTACATCTACCAATGAGCGTTTGAATAATTTCATTTTGCTTCCGATCTCTTCCGTAAAGTGAAAGAGGTTGAAATACAAAACATAGAAGGCTAAGGCTTAAGAACAACTGTATTCTTTCTAACCGCCCCGGACACCTATCCTCATAAAACCAGTTAATAGAATTGATGTATATCATCACGATATATTTTTATTGCAGCAACCAAAGGTAGCAGCAATCTCAATTACAGCTACAAAATTAGGTAAAACAATCTAATAAAAAAAGCAAAAAAAAGACTATATGAACCAGTCTTTTTTTTACGATATATTTTTTTTCTTCTGCGGATATAGATATTTATCGGCGTCCCCGTCAGATTCCATTTCTCACGCATTTTATTTTCAAGGAAACGTCTATATGGTTCTTCACATATTGCGGAAATTAGCAACATAAACGAAAGAAGGAATTTGCGTATTCGGCAACTGCGTAATGTATTTTATTTTGATATACTTACCTTTGATGGCAGGGGGCGGATAAGCCTCTATAAGCGGCAGCATCTCCTCATTCAAGCGGGCAGTCGGAATATGCGTATCATACGGTTTCATATATACAGTACGGGCTTCTTCCAATACTTTCAGGATACGCTGTTTGGTCAATGCCGAAGCAAAAATTATCGGAAAATCGACAAAAGGAGCAAAACGGTTGCGGATTGCATTCTCGAAAGTCTTCATTACTTTCACCGTTTTATCTTCCACCAAATCCCACTTGTTTACAACTACCACCAGCCCTTTGGCATTTTCTGGATAAGGAGAAGATATTCAAATCCTGACTCTCGATACCGCGTGTAGCATCCAGCATCAAAATGCAGACATCTGAATTTTCGATAGAACGGATAGAACGGATAACCGAATAATATTCCAAATCTTCGTTCACCTTATTCTTCTTGCGAATACCGGCAGTATCTACCAAATAGAAATCAAAGCCAAACTTATTGTAACGTGTATAGATTGAGTCACGAGTCGTTCCCGCTATTTCCGTCACGATATTGCGGTCCTCACCGATGAAAGCATTAACGATAGATGACTTTCCGGCATTCGGACGTCCTACGACCGCAAAACGGGGAATATCCTCATCCAGAATTTCATCGGACTCTTTCTTGAAATTCTCAACGATAAGGTCCATCAAATCGCCCGTACCGCTACCCGTTACAGCAGAAATACAATAAGGGTCACCCAAACCCAAGCTATAGAACTCAGGAGCATTGTATTGCAGTTCATGATTATCAGTCTTATTGGCAACCAGCAACACAGGCTTTTGGCACGACGCAAGATGGCAGCTACCTGCTCGTCGAGGTCCGTAACCCCGTTCATCACATCCACTACGAACAGAATAACATCCGCTTCGTCCACAGCCATTAACACTTGCTTGCGTATTTCCTCTTCAAAGATATCGTCTGAGTTCACAACCCATCCACCGGTATCTACAACCGAAAATTCGCGGCCCAGCCATTCGGACTTGCCATACTGACGGTCACGTGTTGTTCCTGCCTCTTCGTTAACAATAGCCTGTCTTGTTTTGGTCAGGCGATTAAATAATGTAGACTTTCCCACATTGGGACGTCCTACGATTGCAACTAAATTTCCCATAGGTTACACTCTTTGTTTTTTGCGACTGTCACAGTCGTATGAATATTAGTCCAGCTGATAACCGAAGTTACGCAGTTCCTTGTCCGAACTGCGCCAATCCTTGTCAACCTTCACAAATGTCTCCAGGAATATTGTTTTCCCGAAAAACCTCTCCAAATCACGGCGCGCTTCAGTAGCCACTTTCTTCAAAGCCTTCCCCTGCTTGCCTATGATAATACCTTTTTGCGAATCACGCTCCACATAGATTACGGCACTGATATGAATCTTCTTTTGCCTCCTCCTTAAACTGTTCTACCATCACCTCCACCGAATAAGGGATTTCCTTATCGTAAGTACAACAGAATTTTCTCACGGATTATTTCGGTCACGAAGAAACGGGCCGGTTTGTCCGTCCACTGATCCTTATCGAAATAAGGGGGAGAATCCGGCAACAACTCCTTTATCCGCTTCATCACGTAATCCACATTAAACTTGGTGGCAGCCGAAATAGGAATAATCTCTGCGTTCGGCAACAATTCTTTCCACGCCTCCACCAGTTCCACCAGCTTTTCCTGATTGCTCAAATCAATTTTATTGACGAGCAACAATACAGGTACTTCCATGCGGCTTACTTTCTCCACAAAATCATTATGCTTGTCGGGGAGTCTCAACCACATCTGTCACATACAGCAACACATCTGCATCTGTCAGTGCCGAAGTGGAGAAGTTCAGCATAGACTCTTGCAATTTATAAGTAGGTTTCAGTACGCCCGGCGTATCCGAAAATACAATCTGCATATCATCCGTATTATATATACCCATAATCCGATGACGGGTGGTCTGCGCTTTGAAGGTAGCAATTGAAATACGCTCACCCACCAGTGCATTCATCAATGTAGACTTACCTACATTAGGATTTCCCACAATGTTGACAAAACCTGCTTTATGCATAATCCTCACGTATTTGAATTGAGACAAAAAAACGCATCGAATCGAAATAGGATGCGTTTTATCATATTATATTTAGCAATAGTATGTTACTGTTTTTTTCCATCATATCCCCACTTCACATAAACGGCTCCCCAGGTAAATCCTGCACCGAATGCCGTAAAAATAAGATTGTCGCCTTTCTTCAGCTTATTTTCAAAGTCCCAGATACAAAGCGGAAGCGTACCTGCGCTCGTATTACCGTAGCGGTCGATATTAATCAGCACTTTCTCATGAGGAACTTCCAAGCGGTGCGCCACAGCATCGATTATACGAAGATTGGCCTGGTGCGGAATCACCCAGTCAATCCTATCCTTTGTCAGACCGTTTTTCTCGGCAATGGCCGCGCTAACATCCGACATATTGGATACGGCATACTTAAACACAGTACGTCCTTCCTGATAAATGTAATGCATGTGGTTGTCTACAGTAAAATAAGAGGGAGGACAAACCGACCCACCCGCTTTCATATGCAGGAAAGGCAAACCTTTGCCGTCGGTTCTCAGAATAGCATCCATAATACCTACATCCTCTGTTGTCGGCTCGAGCATGAAAGCTGCAGCACCGTCTCCAAAAATCGGACAAGTCGCACGGTCTGTATAATCGACCATTGAAGACATTTTGTCAGCACCCACAATGATAACCTTCTTATATCTTCCAGAACGGATGAAATTGGCCGCAGTCTCCATCAGATAGAGAAATCCGCTGCAGGCTGCCTGCAAATCAAAAGCATATGCATTTTTCAGCCTTAACTTATCACATAAAATAGAAGCTGTAGAAGGGAAATGATAATCCGGAGTAGAAGTAGCTACAATCACCAGATCTATATCATCCGGATCCGCGCCAGTACGTTGCATCAGCTGTTTGGCAGCTTTACGCGCCATATAGGAACTGCCCTAACCCTTCTTCATTCAGGATACGCCTTTCCTTTACGCCGATACGAGTCATAATCCATTCGTCATTCGTATCCACCATTTTGAGATTTCGTCGTTCGTCAAGACGTAATCAGGTACATAACCGCCGACTCCTGTAATTACCGCATTTATTTTTTCCATTAAAATCTTGTTTACTTATAGAACTACTGAAACAACGGTAGTATAGTAGCCACATGCGCCACATACAGTGTGATATACATGCCATTCACCGCAATTCGGA